>Ga0209454_1003720_pt1 | contig 11076 bp, 8 predicted proteins | sample WorMetHERISLAND1_2_FD_187400 | JGI IMG/M metagenome (GOLD analysis project Ga0209454, IMG submission 187400) | Marine gutless worms symbiont microbial communities from Max Planck institute for Marine Microbiology, Germany - Olavius geniculatus... | ecosystem: Host-associated > Annelida >...
CACAAGCTCCAAGCTACAACACCAGCTTCCAGTCGCCTTATTTGAGAAATCTTTTACAGCCTTGTCAATCGGTCCCTGTGGCAGATTGCCCCAGATAACCTGAAGTGCTTCCTTGAGTTCAGGGCTTGTTTTCGGCTTTGATTTAAGCTTGTTGTAAGCCTCCAACATTGCACCCATACGTGATAGTCCATTGGGTTTATATTCGGTGAATTTGGAGGCTGTTGGTCTTTTGTGATGATATGTGGACAGCTGGCCAGTTCTGTGCACTGCGCACTGTGTGTGCTGTGTGTGCTAAAGCGCCATCCTACTGGAAGATGAATCTGGTAGGCAGCTGGCGATTGCTTTAAAGGAATGATAATTTAGTGATAATTTATAAACATTATAAATTACTGTTTATCAAAACGTCACTGTGACGTCGTCAGCAGTAACGTGTAACCAGTTTTGGAGAATTAAATAGCATTTTTAGCTTGAACATTTTTTAATGCTGAAAAATTGGTAGGCGGTCATGTTAAGAAGTCTATAACTTCGTCGTTTTTAACAGAATCACATTTTACTTGGCAATTAGATGTAGAAGGTTTCCTTAAATAAAGCTGTAAAATTTCATATTAAAATCCCAAACTGTTGCTGAGAAAATGGCGAAAAACTTTTGGGGTCTACTTTTTTGCCACACCCTGTATGTCCCCTGGTATCATAAAACTTTACTAACATAGATTTATACAGCAACTGTAACACAAAATTGGTATCATACTTGTTATTTACATATTTACATAACTGAATCATATCCCCTCTTAATTGCCTATATCTTAAAGTTGGCAATTGCAAAACACCTAGTCTTTCTTCATAAGTATGGCCAGAAAGACCCATAATTAATTTTGTTGCTTTCATTTAGACTTTTAAATTTTTTCTGTAGCACACATCCTTCTAGGAGCCCAAACATTTAACTGTTGTATTGCTCAATGTGTTAGGTGTATCAAGGGATTGGTCCATCAAAGATTAAGGCAAAGATAATGGCAGCGGAGTTAGCTTTGATCAAGCACGGCATACTTGAAGCAATGACGTTGAAACCGACCGACATTATCGATGTCTGTTCTTCCGACGACTTTTCCGCCGATTGCATGGAGTCATCAAAACTGTTTTACAATTTCAACAAGCAGTATTCTCCGGTGGATGAATCTGTTTCGTTGGACATGGAGAATTTGGCCGAAAGTGGTGGTGGAAATCTCCCAAATGAGTCGCTTGATGATGAAAGCAGTGATGCAGTGACGTTGGATGAAGATGAGGATTTGTGGTCACGGTTTGTTGGAAAGACTTCACTGACGATTATCGTAGAGCTGCAACTGGATGCACGGTATGAGCTGTTAGCTGAGACTGGGGACCAGCTCCATCCATTGTTTGCAATGTCTGTCACCATCGACAATGAGACATTCCGAGCAGCCGGTACAAGCAAGAAGTTAGCTAAGGCACGTGCTGCACGTAATGCTCTGTGCAAGCTTTACAACATCGAGTTCGGTTCCGCCGAAAGTGAGTAATAAGTCTGCTGTATGTGAGTAAGAGGTTGAGTTCCCAGGCAATCACTGCTAGTAGGCACCTTGACTATTCACTGGGGGAAGTGCAACATCTTGTTGAGTTTTGAAAATTCTATAATCTTTGGGTATATTTTCAACATTTAGTGGAAAGTTTATATGCTGTATTCCGACATTCTGAACATGTAAACCGAAAATGTTGTATGTCTGAGTAATGTAAACAAATAACTGCTAAACGTATGCAGTGTTTCTGTAACATTTCTGCACAGTCGTTGTGCTAGTTTTGCTCAGTCATGCATTTCGTGGAATTTTTAAAGAGTTTGGTAGTTGTAATTTTGGTGTGCCTGGTTTCTGACAGTCCCCAGTTTCTGCAGCCATGGGAGTATAAGAAACCTGCACAAAATGAAATGAGGCATTCTGAGAAATATCTGCAAATTTGCAGCGTTTGCAGTAGATTGTACCTACTAGTTGTTTCTGACTATTTCCACGTACCAGTAGTACATGTGTGCAATTGTTAGTTTGAATAGAATGCAACATGCTTGGAACTGGAACTGTGTCGTTAGATGGGATGCCAGTCTATGAGGGCAATGAACACGTCTGGCAGTCGTACAAAGTGAAGTTGGAGAGAGAGGCTGAGCTCCTGGTTCAACCGGGCCGTAATCCATTGCTTGTCATGTCTGATTACTTTCCGGAGGCTGTCTATGAGCTTAATGATGCGGCCAATACCTCACACTTCTACTCAGCTAAGTACGAAGAAATTGCTCCCTAGATAAGTCAAGCCATTTTGTGTGGTACTGAATGAAAGATCCTCTAGTAGTAACAGTGAGGAATTACTTGCTAGACATTACTGTGAACAACTTATGGTATTTATCGGCTAGTAGCCAGCAACGTGAAGTATAACTTGTATGCATACACTTGTGTGGTGGCATAAAAGGTATTCTTTGTTTGAGTTCAGAAGATTCTTACATATTAGGAATGTAAAGATATTGGGAAAAAAACTGGCCTTGTTGTGAGGTGAGAAAGAATATAATTGTTTGAGGGAAATTTGTAACCTGACACAGTTAACCAACATATGTATAATTTTGTCAGTCTTTGACTTTGAACCATGTCTCTTGCAACTGCAGCACACTTGGTCCAGCATTTCCCCAGAGCTCCATTTCTATTGTTGAACATTGTTCTTGATCTTGGGATCTTCCAGCCAGCCATTTCCATATAAGTTACGAAAGGTGTTGAAAAAGTTTGTAGTCTGATGTAGATGGGCATGATTGTGAATGTCACTGACATTGTGCCACTTGTTAGTACCATTCAACGCAGCACTGCAGTATTGTACAAATTGTTATTGGGTTATAATTAGGCTATATATGTTGCGCTGCTTTTTTCATTGACCCTCATAATATGCCATGTAGTACATTGTAGCAGTGGTAGTATCAACAGCAGTAGCAGCATATGTTTTAGGTCCCCCTGTTTTCCAATAGACAGCGTTATCACATTGATGTCTGTCTGGCGGATAACAAGGAAGATTATTAGAACGAACATTATGTTAATTACATATGCACGCATATAATGGAGTTCTTACACTTTTAGGTTTAGCTTGTTTTTTGTATTTTGTGTTTATTGTTTCTGTAAAGGTTAAACTTACTGTTCCGTTATTATGTGTTTGTGTGCATTCCGCCTGGAAAGGTCGTCTCCGAAATGACCTATACTGTGTCGGGTGGGATGTTAAACCTTACTCACTCACTCACTCATATGTTTTAGGGTGATAATGTTGGAGAACAAATATATAGGATGTGGTAGATCTAAGACTATGGTAGTAGTAACACAATTGTAGTAGTATCAGCTGCAGTATTGTCACTTTTGTAGTAGTAGTTGCTCATGTTGCAGGGTGACAGTGTTGGAGAAGACATATTCAGGACTTGGTAGAACAAAGACCGATGCTAAGATGAATGCAGCAGCAAATGCATTGGAGGAACTTAACTCCAGTGGATCATTTGCTTCACGTGAGCAACGGGTAAAGTCTGAGTGGAGAGCGTCTATTAACAACATGCAGATATCAGCCTTGCAGCAACAAGACCCCAAACTTGCCGGTCAGCTAGTTCTCATTCTCTCTCAATCTGCAGACACTTGAAATGATTGCTTGATTTAAAGATGGTTTTTATACTATGCTCTTTAGTCTGTGCAAAAAAATTGTTTATAAAAAATTGTTCATACTAGGCTGATACAGTAATAGGGTATACATCCAAGTAATGCTAGTGAATAGTAGAAAATTAATAAATGTCTTTAAACAATAGTACAATGATCAAGAGTGTGTTGTTCTGTTCTGGTAGGAGCAAACAAGAATGCGGTGGCGAAGCTGAACATATTACTGCGTGACCGAGTGAGATTCTGTGATCTCTCTGAGACTCCAGTTCGACACACTGCATACACGGCATTCACGGTTGCTGTGTCGCTCGACGGTCGACACTTCGTCGGCGTTGGTAAGCACTGCTGTCGAGTGTTTGAATATTTTGGTGAATATTGTCTCTGTATTTAAACACTGCAGCTACTGAGTCTGGCAATGTATCTAATGTTAGAATATGTGCATTATTGAAGAATAAGTTCATTCTGTATGTTTTCATCTCACACCTGTTTTATTTCTGACACGTCAAATATTTGAACAGTGAACACTGGTCAGTATTTAAACACCAGATGCAGTGTTTGATAGTTAAAGTGAGCAAAGAAGTACAATGTAAATTTATTATAGCGCATAATGTTTAAGAAAACCTCTAGTAGTATTTAAATACTACTGGTACTTGATGGAGGTATTTGTGACAACACTGTAGGTGCAGTTGTAATAAATAGGGCTGGTACCAATTAAAATCTTTTGTTGATTAATCTCAAAAAATTAATTGATTGTTTTCCATTAATTTTTGTGGTGTATTGGATTTGCAGCTTCATTTCCTCATTTATGTTTGCAGACGAAAATTTAATGAATGTGAACATCGGGGCATCAAGCAAAAAGGGTCATTTATTATTTTTGACATTTACAAGCAATTTGTTTTACATGAAAATGCGTTTTTAAAAATTTTCTACTTAAGGCTTGTTACATGTGTGGCTGTAGGTAAGACAAAGAAGGCAGCAAGGAACGCGGCCGCAGAGCGTGTGTTGAAGTCTCTGCGTCTGTGGACAGCGGAGGACGAAGCCATCAAAATGTCAGCAACGGTGGAAGTCGACGAGGATCCTGTGACTGCAGTATTTCGCATGCAGGATGTCATTGCTCAGGAGCGAGAGATGCATAGCCTGGAACAGATGGAGCGGGCCAGGTTCCAACCACTACGGTGGGGCGCAGATGTCCAGGGCAGTGGCATTCTTCGAGGGAGGGGCAAATGGAATGGCAGTGGTGGCTGGAGAGGGGAGCCAAGGTGGCGTGGTCCAAGGAACCAAAGTCCTCCCGCAGCCTGGTCAAACCACGGCCCAGACGTTTATGAATGGAATCACTTCGAGTTTTTTGACAGGAACAAGTCGGAGTTCTCCAGCAGCCATCATCGTGGAAGATCTGGTGCTCCACCTGCTCGAGGTTTCCGTGGAGGAAGAGGTTACACTTCAGAAACATTCCTCAGAAACATGCCGGACACTTTGAGTACTAGCAGTCGAGGTGGGCAGGGAACGGATGGCTGGATCCGTGGAGCTCGGAACTTGAGCAGTTCCAGGGGAAATTCTGGAATGACAAGGTTTGAAAAGCTGAAATTTGAAGAGCCGACGTTCACAGCTCAAGACAGCTTAGGCCTAGGACCGTCAAAGCTGGTGAATCCATCACCATCCCAGCTGAAGACTGGTGCAGTGTCTAGTTCAGCAGCGCTGTTTGGTCCCAGTCCCATCACCCCCTGGACTTTTGGACTTGATCCCTCGACCAGCACTTACCTCTCGGCGGAATTGACACCTGGTCAGAATGTGCCGTCAACTAGCCAAGCGGCTCCTGCCAGCTATATGCCGCCGTCACCAGCCAATGCTAGCTTCTTCATGGGTGACATGGGCCAGTCATACCAGAACATGAACTATACTGCAGCTCAGACTAACCCTGCACTCGGTGGACTCATGCAAGCTGCGCCCAGTGAACAAACTGCCACCATTCAGCAGACCGATGCCACATTAATGTACGCTGGATATGGCAGATATGACTTAATGTATAGCCATGGTGCCTACACGTCGTTTTAGAAGTAGGCACTGTCTGTCATACTATGTGCAGTCCCCTGAGTAACAGGCTACCAGCCGGATACTGCTTTTTTGCTATTTAGCTTAAGTATGTTATCTGGCTCATTCCAGTGGCCTAGTACTAGTACAGGTACATAAAATATTTAACGTAATCCTTCAGCTTCTGTTAGCAAGTGACTTAGAATCCGTGGCTCTTCACTTCTGAAACACTTGTCGGCTAGCCATATCAAACTTTCTTCTGTATAGGAGTGTACTGTACATGATTTCGAACACACTAGAAAACAATGTGTACATGTTGTTGTGTCGAAGCACTATATGTCATGACGTAAGTCTGCAATGATTTGGAAGATAAGTTGGCACCTGGTGGACACCTGGCTTTGATCTACTGCCAAAACACCATAAATCACACCACAGATCAACTGGAGATCTCAGAAATTGCTCATTTGTCACCACATACCATCGCAGATCAGCTTGTCACATAAATTGTTTATGTTAGTGATCTGCTGTGCCGTAGACTGATCTGCAGTCAGTAATATAAGCGATTTCTGGGATATGAGCTGGTCTGCGGTGTTCATTCTGCATCTCTGCTTTTCTTTCTGGTTTCTACTACAAATCCTGCAGCTAAGGAGTCTGCGTTTCCACTTTCCAGCAGGGTGATGTGGAGCTTGGCATTCTGATGCATTTCAAGGAACGACTTAGGATACAAAAACTACACACAAACCATTATTCACCAAACACGCAGAGATGTGGCCATGCCATGTGCCAACATGTATGCAGCGGTTCGTCTACTGCCTACTGCATTGCGCCTGATCGGGCTGTTTGCCACTGAGCGACAAGTTAACAATGATGCGAGATTTGTAGTTTTCGTAAGGCATTTTTGTTGTTTTTGACGTCGGGTGATCTTTTGATCTAAAAAATTGTCACACTGCTTAGTTTTATAGGCCCTACCATCAGAAAAGCTCATGTAAGTTTTGTTTTTGTTTTTGAGTTAAAAGGAGCTCGCAGACGATGGACAGGGCAAGCAGACGGACGGACGGATGGCAAGACCAGTAAATAAAATGTGGCTCATTAGCTAGGATTGTCGCATAATGATTAAAATAAATAAAAAAGACGTTTAATTTAATTAAAGACGTCAATAAATTAACTTTCACTCCAAACAATAACTTCAAAAATTTACTGCGAAAAGTTGCAATGTGATAATCATAATTTACTACAAAAATGGCAGCAATAGCGATACCGAGTTCGTTATTAAGCCTGTTACAGGGCTTAAGTTCCTGCAAAATGCTTAATAGCTGTCTTGTATCTCGTCAAATTCAGTAAAAATGAAAATAGAAATAAATATCACCAGCGATAAAACTACAGCTACTAACAAAAAAATCATACGTCGGCCGAGTGCCGGCATATTATGCGGCCGTCCCCTCGGCTATCATGCACATTCGGCGATAAATTTGATCAAGTATAGAATAAGAATCATTATGATATAGGAGTTCTTTGACGTCCGGTGACTTTGACCTTTGAACTTTTTAAGAATTGGCACACCGGTTACTCCTGTCCTCGAGAACGTTCACATCAATTTTCTTTTTTCTATGCTTTGTCACTTTTTCGAGTTACGAGTCGGTGCGGGACATGCGGACAAAACAGACAGACGAACGGACGGGCAAGACCCGTAATGTGGCCTGTTAGGACGGACGCATGATAACACGCTATGTTACAACAATTGTAGACGGAACGTTATAATACAGCAGAAAGAACTGGCTTAAGCTGTGTACAAAGTAACCGAAAAAGAACCGAACTAAACTGAAATCTCTGTTCACTTCCGTCCAGGAAATGAAGGTACTATTAAGCGATAGAAGTGAACCAAGCTGAACTGAAATATGTCAGTGCAGTTAAGTTCATTTCTGTCGCACTGTACACGCTTTTAGGCACAACGAAAACAACATGCTAGCTTTAGCTCAGTTTTAGCCGACCGTACTTAAGTAACGGTCGAGCTATCGGCATGGTTGTCCTCCGTCCGTCTCTGTCCATCTGTAACGGATGTACATTGTGGGCAAGGATGTACATTGTGGACAGTATAAGGTCGTAATTGAAAACTTTTACACGAATAAATAGCCATGTGTGTGAAACTCAGGCATGCAAAATTTCAGCATTTAGTGCAAGGGGAACATTTTCAAATTGGGCATTAAATGAGAGGGTGGAAATATGTGCGTTTTTCACAAAGAATGGCCATATCTCGGAAACTGTGAAAGATCCGACCAATGTTACCATAGTCACTAATAGGAAGTGGCATACGCCCTTTCAGATGAAATGAAAATCATCAATCTTGGATGACCTATTGACAGTTACTGACAACCAGTACGGTCGGCTATCCTAGCGGCAGCTGGGCTTCTTGTAGCTTTGCTGCTATCGACATTCGACATACACAGCTACACACTGAGTGACACAGCTGTTTTACCGGGAGGCGTAAAAACACACCAAAAATTTTTTTACCATAACTGGAAGAAGGGTTATCCAATTTTAATAATTTTTGGTACACACATTTTTAACACAGCTGGACATCAAATGCCCGTTCAGTTTCTTACCTCACCCAACGTCTGCTTGTGCACTACCTGGGAAAAACAACAGACAAAATATGCATTAAAATATAAAAAAAAACTTTAATAAATTTTATCTTTCCAGATCTGTGGCCACCAACAGCCAATCAATACCAAGATTTGACTGTTGTGTAACAGCATGTCTATTAAATAGGCATAACATTCAGGAATATTGATGAATTCAAGAAGCAACTGGTGAAGTCTGGATTGGTCTGGAGCAGAACGTTATCGACGCTGCTACCAATGAAAGGAGAAAGTGTCTCGGAGTCGAGTCCATGTTCGTATGCCAACATTTCTAACATTTTTGTACACAGTTGAAAATGGACAGTTAGATAAACTATCAGCTAAAATGATGAAAATATGGACAAAATGTGTGTTTTGTGTGTTGTTTTGGTTAAGCAATAATACCAAAGTGGCTAAAATGCTAAAATAATATTTTCTTCGTTTTCTTTCCCCAGGTAGTGCAGAAACAGACATTGGGTGAGGTGAAAAACTAAACAATCGTTTGATGGCCAGTTGTATAAGGAATATTCGTACCAAAACTTATGAAAATTGGATCACTTTTCTTCAAGTTATGATAAACAAAATTTTGGTGTGTTTTTATGCCTCACAGTGTATTTTTGCAACCGATTTACTTTTCTTTGTTTTTGAAAGAAATTATTTTAGATACCGTACCTGCAGTATACCCCAATTAAGTAGGACTTACGAGTTACATTGTTTTTTTCTTTTACTTATTGTGCGTTGTGTGTACTTAATGCAAGAAAATTATAATAAATAAATATTGGCGTCACCAACTAATGGCGCACCGAGGCACGTCCCCTCCGACTTCCAACTGTTCATTTTTTTCAGGTCGCTTCAGAGATTCCTCTCCACGGCCTGATATCAAATAAAAACAACTTATTCTGTGTAGTGTCTTTTTAAAGTTATTATCTCTCAGGGTAAAAATGTTCTCTGCTTCCTGTTTGCAGTCCGTCTCTAGAAGACCTCCGTCCCCAAAAACGTTTATTGGACCTCCAAAATATTTGCTTTCAGAATTTTACTGAAACAAACCTGTTAGCATCTAGACCGTAATGCTGCAGTAGTCTATTCGGTTTTCGTGTGGATACTCTTTGGTGTGTCACTTTGCTTTTTATGAGTTGCGTTGTAATATTTCATGGAATGTCGTGAAAATAAAAATATTATATTATTTTCCTGGTTTCTGCATTTTTGCCAGACTGCAACAGAAAGCACGGGAGTCTAAAGGCCTTATAGCCGGTTTACATGATGAAGCTGGCTCGACGAGCCCAAGCTACATTGACGAGCGGTCGTCAAGCACTAATCAAGTCGGTTCAAGTGTATAAATTGCAACAGCATAGCTCATCGAGCTCTCATTAAGCACTCATTAAGCGCACGTCAAGCACTCATCGGGTTGGTTTGACGAGTGCTTATCGAAGCAGCTCGATGAATGCTTGCAATACCAAAAATGTTTGAAAATTCTAGCATCTAGTCCGTAATGCTGCATCAACCTGCTTCGACAAGCTCTCATCAACCAGCTCGACGAGTGCTTGATAAGTGCTGGACGAGCGTTTGTCAAGCCAGCTTTTTCGTGTAAATGGGGTATTTGTTTCGTGCCCCGGCGCCAAATCGTGGCGACACAAATGCGAAAAAAACACAGCAATTGTTAATGAAACTGAAGATGCGGCGGAGGCGATGTTTAGAAGCGCGTGTAGGTGTGCTGCATGCGCGGAAGTGGGTACATTTGCGGCTGCTGGCGCGCTGCTCTCGCCTGCGTGCGACGTTTGTGACAGAACGACACGGCGACCGCCATGACCACGACCACGATGATGAAGACGATTAGCACGGCCAGGAACGCTATCAGGCCCGCCGAACTCATTTCTGCAGCCAACAACCATTTCACACGCGTCTTTTCATACTGTTAACAGGCGTCTTGGAGACGCAGAGGTTAGGACGTTAGACTGAACTTAACTGAGTTTATTAAACACACTTGCAGCTCGAAAGCCGCATAGCTGAATATATACACATAAGTAGCGAAATATACAAATCATGTACAGATATGCAGATGTACATGTTGACGTATAATGTCGTGAATTCGATTCTCGGTCGGGTCGCTATCAAATAGTTACTAGTGGTGGATAGGTGACTGTTTCAGCACAGGTAACCAATCTCATCTCAATATAACCGATCACCAAGGTCAACTCAGCATTCCATCCCTCCGGGGTAGGTAAATCGAGTACCGGTCTGTATGGCTGGCGTAAACTTGAAATGCGTTCACCTGTGTCGGGTGGCAGGTTAACCATCGCATTTAAAGAGTGTGATCCCATGTAGCAGGTGATGTTCCGTATAGCTTTGAGATGGGTTACCATTAAGAACTGTGAACAACATTTAACATTTTTAACACTTGGGGCGGTGCGATGTGAACCAGACTTAAAAGAATGTTGAGTATGGACTATTTTGTATTTTGTATGCTTTATTAGCTATGTGTAGTTGCTACTTTTATGTTTGTATATTTTTAGCCATCGGCTATCGTTTTTTATTAAACCCGAGTTGAGTTGAGTTGAGTTGATGGTTTTAAAGGTAAGAGGCACGCTAAGTGGTCGCCACACGTCCGTTCCTTTACGAAGGGTCGAAGGCGGCAACTGGGGCCCACCCCTAGATGACCAAAAGAAAATTTCTCTTTTTAGTCCGCCCGAAAACGATAGTTTTCGGAAGGACTTATGTTTTACGCATGATGTTTTTTTATTCAACGCGAGATCTCCGAGATGCGTAAGCCGACC
>Ga0209454_1003722_pt1 | contig 11073 bp, 5 predicted proteins | sample WorMetHERISLAND1_2_FD_187400 | JGI IMG/M metagenome (GOLD analysis project Ga0209454, IMG submission 187400) | Marine gutless worms symbiont microbial communities from Max Planck institute for Marine Microbiology, Germany - Olavius geniculatus... | ecosystem: Host-associated > Annelida >...
GTTTTCACCAATCCCGGGATTCGGGATTGGTGAAAACGGCCAGGATCCTGAGATTTGGGATCTCGGGATTGCAATCGCTAATTAGAACAAATATTGCTACACAGTTGCTTATTTTACGTAAACAATTATTTTTTTCTGTTTTTAGTATCAGATCAACTCTGTCGTCTGTTGTCTTTACTTTCTACTAGATTCTTTACAGACAAGACAGTTTAGCTGTAAACAGCAGTTTGTGTGACAGTGTTAAAACTTGTACTTGTGTGATCGTTGATTTTCCTTTTTGGAACATTACTAAGTGTGATTGTGTCAATTGCAGATTACATATCAGCTGCTGTTGTCCCGCTTTTGTGACATGGGTGATATCGAAGGTGCCAGGTAGTTTCCTTTACCTAGTTTGACTTTTGTTGACTATTTTCTGTTTCTTCACTAAATAGAGCAACAGTTGATTTCACAAATACATATATTGCTGTCAAAGGTTATGCATTCGGGTCCTGGGAGGCCACTTTAACTGCTATCTAATAGTACCACTGCCACTACTAAATTTGTGTTATCATCATTGATTTTTTCCTTTGTCTGTTAGGCAGTATCTGCTTGAAACTGTTAACATCATTAAACTGCTGTTCCTTCCTAGATATGGTTCTGTTGGCCGAGGTGATGTTGTATTGTATACTTTTGCTGTGACTTAATTCTATTTATCTCTAATTAGCACAGACTGATAAGGGATGATAAGCCACCAGTTTGAGTTGAATATCCAGCAGCACTGGATCATGGAGACTGGAGAGTCTGAATTATTGCCAACCTGTAATATTTTTTGATCAACTGACATGTAATTGTAGATGATCGATATCCTTCCTGAGTTGTTTTGCAAGAGTGTGCAAATGTTGGAGAAGTAGATGTTATTTGCAGTGTTGTAGTGTGAGTCTGGGTTATTATGGTGTGTTGTAGAAAAGTATTGGAATACATGAAGTCTCAAAACTTAATGCTGAATGAGACAATTTTTAATGCACTCATCAAGGGACACATTAAGAATAGGTTAGTACAAGGGTTGATCAATAAGTAGTGAGAATCAATGTATTAGACTTGAATATTTTTTACAGTCTATATATCAGTAAAAAGTACATTTTTACGAACACATAAGGGTTTGTTGCGGATGTGACGTCATTGTAATTTGTGACGTCACAGTGAATTAAACAGAAACGATTTAGAGTGTTAATGCGAACAGTGTAGAATTAGGCTTGTTGCATGATAATTCTCTAGCCGGCAGTCGAATTTAGCAATGTGGTGTTCTAAATCATCTGATTTTTTGAAAGCACTAACAAATACGTTTATGAATTTCTTATTTGCAACTATGAATATAGGATAGCTTAGATCTGCGCTGGTCATACATAAAGTGCTTGAGCTAATAATGACGTCACGGCAAGATTTAACGTTACCAGTAAGATTTTATCGAAAAGTTAACAGTTTATGACATCTGTTGTGTTGATGAAAGGATTAGCAACATTCTTGACTTGTTACGTGAAGGCTCTCAATGTGTGGGGGCCCGAGGGCGAGCCCCACGCACTCTGTCATAAATCCAGTACTGCAGTTTAGACCACAAATCTGTGATTGCCCAACAAACTGTTGGCGACTCTGGCTTTATACAATAAGATCACTCTGCACTCAGTAACGACCAAACCCTCAGTAACTATCGTCAGTTTCGATATCTGAAATTTTATCTTTGTGTTGTCTGCTATGCATGATTCAATGTTGTTTGCACTGACGCTGTGAATCGTTTCTATTTAACGATCTATGACGTTATAAATTACAATGACGTCACATCCGCAACAAACTCGTATGTGCTGATGGGAAATGTTGTTTTTACTGATATATAAATTGTGAAAAGTGTAATGCATTGATTCTTCTTACTTATTGATCAACCCTCGTATGTTTGTGTATCTTATCACGTCATTTGTGAAGTTCATAGTACCTCATTACATAAGAAAACCATGGCGCATTACAATGTGTCACAAATGAAGATGAAGAAAGTCATAACAGACTGCAGTCATGCCAAAAACATTGGAGAATAAAAATGTCTTACTTGTTGCTTGAAGGCTACTTGTCTTTTCTGTAAATTTTATGACTTCTGTATCCGAGCGATTTTTGTATGTCTAATTATCATATTGTTTTTTATTGTATTGAATTTTACTGTTGTACCAATCAGCTCCAGTGTAATTCATCACTGTTTGACATTATTATTATGATAACTACCCGAGATGATGTTCTGCAGATCAGTGGTGTCATTGCAATTGTCTCCCCCCAAATTTTGAGTTGTCAGAAAATTGTCGGAAAATCTTTTCGTGGGAAAATTTTTGTCAAAAAGTGCATAATTTGGGGATGAAAACCCTTATTTTGGGGAATTTTGTGGCAAAAATGAAATTTTGAGCACTCAGAATCTGCTTTGTCCAAAATTTGTAACTGTCTGTCAGAATTGTCTGAAATTTGCAGTGTTTTTCAAAAAATTGCAACTTTTTGTCACACTAATTTTTTTACCCACCACGCTGCTGCTGCATTCAGGCAGTTTCACACAACCTCACTCTGCAAACTGCATACCAGTATGCACCTTAACAGCCTAGATACGTTTGTATTTTTTGACAGTTTGTATGTGCAACAGCAGCTACTGCTGTAGCGCAGTCACACGGGTGAATCAGTCAAAAACGGTGCAAATTTTCGTCATCGGCTGCTTGGAAGACTCTAGTTTCAGGAACCGTTACCTTACCTTACCTCCGGGGTGGGCAGGCTCTTACACCTGTTCAGCGCTGAGGCCGTATCAGTTTGGCCCAATGCGCATCTCCGAATGTGGCCACAAGGTTACAGGCAGCGGCTGTAAAGTTGTAGACGGCTGTGAAGCCGTAAATAGACGGCTGTAAAGCCGTAGTTGGCTATGAAGCCAAAATCAGCACAAAAGCACTGGTAACGTGTAGCAAATCTGTTCTCACAGGTTTGGTCAGCTCTTAGTTAGCTCCTCACCTCCAGATTTTGGAAATCTTTCGGGTCATCGGTGCAAAGCCCCACTACCACGACAAGGTGCCTGACCATGGTGGGGTTCAGGAACCGTTATGCTTTTCCATCGCTAAATGAGAGGGGGTAGGGAAAGTTTGCAATTTCCAGTCGACATGGCGTTGGCTCTGGTGAGTACAAGTAAAACACTATAGATAATTTACCGCCGGTCGCCTGGCGTCCTCTGGTGACTGATTTTGTTTTAGGCCTACTGGGCTTTCAAACATGCACTGCTGTTGCTCATTCCTCTTTGCGTTAGCAGGGCTTTTCTTGTATTACAATGTTTGATAATGATGAAGTTGCTAATTCATCTCGTGTGTGTGTTGTATAGTGATATTGCTGGTGCTCGTGAAGTCATGTCCAGCATGAAGTAAGCACATTCGATCATATATACTTTCTGCACTGAATAATTTCTGTTTTTGCGATGTTGTAGTACAGTTTTAAAAACATGCACTTCATCTGTACTAATGTTGTCAACTGGAAAATGTGAAGAGGAAGTGTGCTGTTTGATTGCAGAGAAGTTGGGCTTGAACCGACTGGCGACACTTACACTGTGCTAATGTGTGAGTTGGGCAATGAAGGAGACATTGACGGCATCGAGAAAGTTTGTGACAACGTTTTGCATTCCATTCTAAATCTGCTAGCATGTTTTGTATGAGTTGTATTTTTCATCATCCGGTGTCATGCTGTTTTTTGCCTGTTGCCTGTATGCCATAAAATTGCAAGGTTGTACAAATGCTGGGTATTGTGATAATTTTCAGCCAGTGGCGATGGCAACCGAATCTATTATGCATTCCATAGTTTTTTCATAGAGACTAAATCTATAGATGTGCCATTTTCACTTCATACTCTCTCATTATGTTGTCAGACTCATTACGGTGGTATTGTCGCAGGCATTGAGTGATGCTCGGGAAGACGCTGTCGCTGTCACCCCACGACATCTGTTTTCTGTCATTTTTAGTCTGGTGAAAGCTGGCCATTCGCAGCACGGTGATCAGGTAAGGTGAAAACTATTTTATATTTTTGATATTAATTACTGGTGAGTACATGATTTCAGTTGCACCAAAGTCTGTACTTTGTGTAGACAGAGTTGTCACTTGGCGTCACTGATTAGGCTTGTTCACATATCAGGCATCTGGTCTACTGTCAGTGTTTTTATTTACGTAGCTAGCAGTCTAAAAACGCAATTTTTGATAATGGTTGATATTTAGTATTGATTACACAGTTTTTTTTAGATAAGTTACCTTTTAATATTAATTTGTATAAAGGTCTTGTGCATACGCTTCTGAGGCGCGTCCGATAACTTTGCGGCTACGAGATGTCGGCTGTGATACACTGCGAGCCGCTACAATTTTTCATCCGACAACAATCTACGTTAGCGGCTAGCGCAGACGCACGTGACGTTATATTTGTCCACCGAAGGTGGCTGTTGGTGGCTATAATAGGTGAATTTCGAGTAAAAATAGTAATTACGCAAACGATTTTGCATTAATGTTATTTTATGCTGTACGGTGACACACTTAGAGTGATTTTTTAACTGTCATCCAGAAATTGATACGTTCAGAAGCCCCGATGTTGGCCTATGGCCTTAATGTAACGTAAAATTTTTACGCTACAGTATGCTCGTAGTGGCTTGCCATAGCCGAGTTTTTTTGTCTCATTATGTGCATGATGTGATGCGTGTGAAGATACTGAAGTACGTAGTGGAACAGCAGGATCGGCAATACAATCACGATGCTCTCAACTGCATGTTCCAGCTGGTTGCCCATGGCCACGATGACATGGCGCTGCAAGTCTACAGGTCAATGAGGCCGACGCATGCCTCCCAGGAAAGCAACGACAATAACACTCTGCTGAGAAATATGGTGATCCGCGGCCGGGTCAGTATATGCTTTATTGTGCTGTCACATTGCAGTGTGTTGCTACTGAATGGTAGCCAGTGATTGCATCAAGTTTCATATTCACCCCAACAACAGGCCATTTCGGAAATGAGTTTTTGCAGGCAATCATTGACAAGCAAAAAATAAACAGCAAAAGTCTTAACTCATAATACGTGCATCTGAACAAAGAGTAATAAACTACCTAGGCACACCAAGGTGATGTTAACGCTTTGTTTCAGAAGTTACTTTCCATCTGTGTATGGTGAGATAAGTGTTGTTGGATGTGTGTTGTTGTATATAAGTTGTCGAGTTAGTGGTTCAGCCAGAATTTTGTGTTAATTAAAATTGTTTGACTTCTATGACCAGCTTAACCCTATTTTTGTAGTGATATAATTAGTTTAGCATTGTTGCAGAAATTTGCCTCAGTCCATTGTTTTTGTGATTAATATGCATGGATTCATACTGAACTATTATGTTTGTTGACTGAGTTTCATAGTGTTGAATGTGAACTACAGAATGAACTACAGGGTGCGGCAAAAAAAGTTGTCCCCTAAAGTTTTTTGCTGTTTTCTCAGCAATTGTTTGGAATTTTAATGTCAAATTTTACAGTTTTATTTAGTGACACCTTCTACATCTAACTGCCAAGAAAAGTTGATTCTGTTGAAAAAATGACAAAGTATAGACTTTTTACTATGACCGCTTACCAATTTTTCAGCATTAAAAAATGCTTAAGCTACTATACCAATGCAATAAAATCATTGAAACAACACAGTTAACTAATGATCACCTGCCAGAATTTCATTGTCAGTGTGAATGTTTGAAGTGTCCAACGCCAGCTCCAAGCTTCAAATCAAGCCTTCAGTCTCTTAGTTGATAAGTCTTTCACAGCTTTGTCGATCGGTCATTGTGGCAGGTTGCCCCAGATAACCTGAAGTGCTTCCTTGAATTTGGCGGTTGTTTTCGGCTTTGTTTTAAGCTTGCAGTAAGTCTCCAACATTGCACCCCACACACGATAGTCCAGCGAATTTGGAGGCCTCTGGTCCTTTGTGATGAAATCTGGACAGTTGGCCTGCAGCCCATTTCGTGCCCTGCATGCTGTGTGTGCTGGCGCACCATCCCGCTGGAAGATGAACCCGGTGGGCGGCTGGCACTTGCTTTAAAAGAACAATAATTAAGTACCGGTAATAATTTTTAAACAAAATAAATTACTGCTAATCAAAGCATCACTGTGGCATCATCGGCAGTAACGTGGTAACCGGTTTTTGAAAATTAAACAGCGTTTTTAGCATTTTTTAATGCTGAAAAGTTGGTAGGCGGTTATGTTAAAAAGTCTTGGCAGTTAGATGTAGAAGGTTTGATTAAATAAAGCTGTAAAATTTCACATTAATATCCCAAACAACTGCTGAGAAAACAGCAAAAAACTTTAAGAGGCTACTTTTTTACCGCACCCTGTAGAAGGCACTGGTGATAATGCATAACTCTGCCAAGTGAACTTTTACAAAATAGTAACTTAATTTAAATGCATCATTGTGAATTTGTCACTTGAAATAATTGACTAAAATTCGGTCTTTTCCTCGTCTTATTAGCCGGTTATGTAGCTATGTAACTGTATTGCTCACGCCTCTCGCTGCATGCATTGCTGACGTCACAGACAGTACAAAATCCACTGCAGCCATAATGATGGCATGCACTTCGATTGTGGTGGCGTCAGCTTCGCTGTGTGTCATGTTGATTTTAGCCTATAGACAAGTTGATATCAATGTGGAAAAACTTGACTGCTGACAACAAGTTCGTCAACAGCTTGGAACCTTTAGCTTATTGGTGTCTCAGATACCAGACTCCAGGTTGATGTCTGTTTTATGTTGTGTTTTAGTCATCGAACGTGCCAAAATTGTTGACTTTAAGACATTTTTTGAGTTGTTTATTTTTGTTTAATTTTGTTTTCGTTTGTTTCACTTTTTTGCAACCTCAGAGATAGCTCCACAATAAGTTAACAGGTGTATGCATACATTGACGTGAAGATATAATGTTTACTTTTGTAGATATAGAGATGTGCTGTGGTTACTGTGCCACTTGTCCTCCAATAGACAGCATTATGAGATTGATGACTGTCTGGAGGATAACAGGGAAGATTATTAGAACTGCCTTTACTGTTAAATACATGCACAATAATAATGGCAAGTTCTTACAATTTTATGTTTAAGTCATTTCCCTGTTTTGTGTTCCATATTAGGTTTTTCTATAAAGGTTAAACTTTGTGTTTCATTGTTGTAAAGGTTAAAGTTACTGTTCCATTATTATGTGTATGTGCTATTTTGCCTGCAAAGGCCATCCCCGAAATGACCTATACTGTGTCGGGTGGGACGTTAAACCCTACTCACTCACATTGTGGTCAGTTTGATTAATAGTTCTTTTGTTGCTGTGCAGATTACGCTCTGGAGTTTTTTGACAGAATGAAATCTATGGTAAGACTGCGCTAATAATACAATTATTCGGTCATGTCTTATTGTATTTGAGTTCTTACTGACATAGTAGTTCTAGATAGTTATCATTTTTAATGAAAAGTAGTTCATCATATTGTGATAGTTAACTGCTATTGGTGTCCAAACGGTTGGAATTGTGACATTTCATCTGCATTTTTTGACAACTAGCTGCATATTATGTATCATCGTAAACAGATTGCCAGGAAGATTGTGGAAAGAATATGGGAGATAGAACATAATCAGTAAGAAGTTTGACAGCAACTAAAAAGTTGCATTTTGAGTGCAGTTGGAAATATTGATAGCGGTAATCACAGATATTATGTGACAGACAGACAGACAGATATTATGTGATATTATGATGTTTTGGAAACTAATTGTTTCATCTTAGTTTTGTTTGTTATTGTGTTATGCAGGGTTTCACTATTAAGCCGCATTATTTTGCTCCTCTGTTGAAGAGCACAGGAAGTCGTGGCGATGTGGAAGGTAAATCTTTTTTGTTATATGTATATGTTTTTGCAGCATTTTTGTAGTTATTTTAGGTCCCAATATGTTCTAAATTGATTGTCTTCTAAATATGATAAGGTTATGAGAAGAAGAATCCTTGAGTGCTTTGGTGCACTTTTGGTAATAGATTCTGCCAGTGTCCTAGCAATTTGAATTAAACCGTGTTTTGTGGCTGTGTCAGCATTATCTCGGGTTCTGAAGCGGATGTTTACAGAGATGACTGCCGACGATATTAGCATGTTGGGCGTTGTCAATGAGATGGTTGTTGAAGGGTTGCTGGAAAATGGACAGCCTCTTGATGTCATCCTCGCTTGTATCAAGGTATTTCTTGCTGCACTTATCAGGACTATATTGCGGGTTTTAGGGCAGGTTTCTGGATCTTAACTGGCCGGTCAAGTTAGTGTTAAGTGACAGATTTGCATAACTCGCGTTTCCCGTTGCACTAACCAATGGTCAAAATGGCCAAAAATTTAACTGGCTGAAATCGGCAACTTTTGTACCATTTTGCAAGCAGTTAATTGAAGAATGTGATACTATAAAACGATTTTACCATATAGCAATGTCTTCAAAACGCACGAGGAAACGTTTGCTGCTACAAATTTTACTACAAAAATCCATTCATGAATGGACAGAATGGACAAAATGGCCGTCAGCAATCGGTTGGCTGGCTTGTGGGCTGGCTGACGTGCGCTTGCGCTCATTAATATTCATGACGCCCGCCTGCACTAGGTGGAAGTGATAAGTGTCATGTGCATCATTGCTAAGCAACTATAGTTTACCTTTCAATTAGCTGACGGCCAGTCAGGTTTTGTTCAGAAACACGCACAAACTTAACTAGCGAGTTACAGTTAACAGACGGTTTACTAACTGATCAGTTAACGAAAAGATCCAGAAATCGGCTCTTACTCATCCATCTGTTTGTCCATTAAACTGCTTGTCTGTCTATCCCTCACTTGGTTCATCTACTTGAAAATGAAGATGTAGAAAAAGCAGAAAACCGGAATTACTGTGACTGTGAATGTTGCTCTGGGTAGGAGTAAACAATGCACCAATTTTAATTTTAAAAAAGTAATGGTCCAGTTTATCAGATTTAAAAAAACCTTGGGAAGTGATGCATATCAAACATGGTATCAACTTGGAAATTGACATTTTCACTGCATATTAGGTCGGGCTATTTACAAGTTTTCCCAATGTATATGGAAATGACAAGTATAACAAAAATAGTGACTATCAGTAATAATTTAGTGTGTAACATTAGTAGAAGAATATGTAGAAAATATGTGCATAAAAATCTTGAAATGGGATTTCCTAATTTTCATGCACATTGCACTTTTTTCTACCGGTGTCAGTTCTGTGGTGATTGGCTCTGTGATGTGATGTATTGTATGAGGGTCATTTAAAAAGTTTGCATATCGACATAGTTAGCCATATTTATTCGGATATTTGGATAATATATAGACACTTTTCAACACAGTCTCCTGCAACTGAAATGCACATGGTCCAGCATTTCTCCCAAACTCGGATTTCGTTGTAGAAAAAATTTGGGTTTTCCAGCCAGCAATTTGCCATTCAGATTATGAGGGGTATTCATTAGAGCTGTCAAATCATTAATTTTTTAAACGCATTGCGTTAATTTTATTAACGCAATGATTAATGCATTATTGACACACCCAGGTTCGTCGAGAGGGAGAATAGGTGGGAAGTTACCCCAGGCCCCACAACGTTTGGGGGACTCCACCTGTAAAATATAGAAAGTCAGAAAGCAAATAAAAACACATTTTTCAACAATAACTGACGGACGTCATCACTAGCATAGAAATCTATTAGCCTGTCATCTAGATAATATTTATTGACAGTAGTGATGTAACGGCAACTACAGTTTAGTTACTTGAATGCATTTGGTTGTCAAATAACTGAAGTTTAACGGAATATTGGAACTTTTGCTTCACAGAATTCAGCAAATTATGCATGTGCATTAATTATTTTAACGTGCATTAATTTTTTTCATGCACATTAATTTATTAACACGTTAACAAATTTGATAGGTCTAGTATTCATAAATTTTGTAGCCTGACATAGATGGCTGTTATGAATGGCATTGACATTGTGTTGCTGGTTAGAACCATCTACAGCATGTGGCCAAAAGTGTGTCATAATGGCGGCAGTGTTAACGCTCGATTCGTTTTTTGCCAGTTAAATTTGAATATTGTAAACACATATTTTCACATAGTTTCGATTGTGTTTATGTCCAATGATTGTGCTGGCCATGTGAAACCCAAAAAGTGATTTTCTGTTTTCCTCAGATAAGTAAATACTGAGCGATGTACAGGGGCTACTATCCTGCTAAAAGAAGCGCTTTCCAGCAAAGTGTTTGCACACACCTGCCATAAATTTGCATCAAGTGCATTCATATAATTACAAGAGTCAATATTTCTGCCAATTGGTACTAAAGTACCCACTCTTTCATATCAAATACAGCTCCAGAACATGGTGATATATTTTGACAGTTGCTGTCTCTCATGACATTCGAGATTCCAGACTTTGTGTGGTGTTCTCAAAATGTAAGCTTGATTTGTCTACCCTGTCCTATTACTACCCGAGTTTCTTCTGTGAATTCAACTTACTTCCAGTCATCTGTTTTTCAGCTCGGCTTCTGTTTACACCAAAACACATGGCGAGCTATATTCACCCTGCTCATTACAGTTTGCTTCCAAATTTTCGGTCTAGTAAAGCCACAGGAACACAAACGACGTCATACCATACGTGATGATAATTGTCGAGTCGGTATTTCATTTACATAGTTCATAATTTGTTCCAGTGTCATTTTTCTGTGCACTTCAGCATTATGAATTAATCTCCAATTGCTACTTCTGTCAGATTCGGTGGTCTGCCAGTTTAAAGCCACTTTTCTACGCCTTGTTGACATTTCCATTAGTTTAGAAACTTTCGTACGCTAGATGGTCTTCCACTTAATGTATTCGAAATGAATAATTGTGTAGAAGTGCTATTACTTAATTTTGTAAGAATTTTCTTTTGCTCTCTTGTCAATTCTCTTTCTACCTACGGTACCCACAGCAGTTCAGTCGCTTCGTTTGTCAAAATTTTTGATAAAATGACTTCATAAATGACGCAACGCATCTTACATAGATAAAACTACTTGACCATAGATATAA
>Ga0209454_1003725_pt1 | contig 11072 bp, 3 predicted proteins | sample WorMetHERISLAND1_2_FD_187400 | JGI IMG/M metagenome (GOLD analysis project Ga0209454, IMG submission 187400) | Marine gutless worms symbiont microbial communities from Max Planck institute for Marine Microbiology, Germany - Olavius geniculatus... | ecosystem: Host-associated > Annelida >...
CCATAAACGTCTCGGGCCCGGGGTAATTTACCTCCTACTCTCCATCTCGACGGACTGGGTGCATTAATTTACGCGTTAATTAATGCATTAAAAAAATTAAACGCCTTGACAGCTCTAGTAAAAATAAATAGTTATGGACGAAATTGCGGAACTTGTGGATGCTTTTATTAGTTTAAATTTGAATGCCATTTCAGACGGTATGGAAGTTTTGTTTTATGAAGGCATTCTTTTGATTTATTGTCCAAATTTTTGAGCAGTAGAATGGGCGTGGCTGAGGTGTCAGCTCTATTCTCCTACTATTTTTTTTCTTTTTCTTGTTCTTTTTCGGCGTATGATCAAACGGTAAAAGTTATCAACCTGTCCTCAAATTTTAATGATTCAAAAAACGTTTTTGCAAATTTTTACGTCTTATGACTATATATCTGTAATAAAATTGTTGGGTTTTTGTTTTTTTTTCTGTTGAGAGGGATATTTTTACAGTAAAACAGCAAGAATTGGCATAGACATGGCTTTATGCCATGTCTCGCCCTTCCGTGACCCTTCCGTGAGGAACCAGAGACACTTCTCTATTTTAATTAGCACTTGGTTTTGCACCGGGACATCGTTCATGATTTTTCTTTGTGCACTCAGCACTGCCGGCATGTCCACAACCATTACTGGTCAGGAGTCTTCAACTTGTTGAAGTTTGACCATACGCCAAAGAAGAAGAAGAAGAAGTTATGTCTTTTAATAGCCAATGTGACGTCATGTATAATTTTAGCAAAATTCTGTTCCATGTAAAGTATTAAACGTACCTTTTTTGGCCAAACAAGATGTGTGCTTACCTGAAAATGTTGTAGTAATCACGCCAATCAGTAATCATTTAAAATGTTTGTCGTCAGAGGTTTCGTTTGAGCGGTGGAAACAATTAACTTTTTGTAACAGTAAGACTTTTAACAACTTCAGCATAACTTCGCTCAAAATTAACATAAACATCGTACTGGACTGTCATGGCAGTCGTAAACTTTCGCTAATATAACATAACATAACTTCAAACATATTCACATTGGAAGTAAACACGTGGGCATCTAAAAACCAAGAACGACCGTGTTCAGATCTTCAGACTTAGATGTAGAATTAGGGTTAGTTTTAATGCTAGGGTTAAAAATAGGGTCAGGGTTAAGGTTAGGTTTAGGTTTAAGGTAACGTACCCGGTATTTATTTGGTAACTAAGGCAACGCGTTAACTATTTTTCGCCATCGGAAGTAAACACACGGGCATCTAAAAAACAAGAACAACCATGTTTAGATCTTTAGACTTAGGTGTAGAATTAGGGTTAGTTTTATAATAATAATAATAATCTGACTTGTAAAGCGCCAGTATGTGCTAAAAAAGACTTCAATGGCGCTGGAAAAGACTTCAGTGGCGCTTAGTTTAGGGTTAGGGTCAGGGTTAGGGTTAGGTTTCGGGTTTGTAGTCACACTCAGTTGCAATTAAAATAACTAAAATCCAGTGCGATCGGTGTCACAATCGTTCTCGGTCGATAGACGCTTGAAGTAAACAGCTGTGACGTGGAGATCGCATTGCAAGCACATGTACGATTTGTTAAAAAATAGTTAGAAAAGCATGAAACGATCATTAATGTTTCTTCATTTTCTGACTTTAGACATACAAATACTTACAGAACTTCTTCAAGAAAACTCTTCAACCTGTGCATATAACATTATTCCTTGTAATCACTCACTTTGTAAATGCTGTTTTCACATATATAACCTAAATTATATTAAATCCATAAATTACACCATAAAAAACAACATGACATGCAACATTAAAAACATAATCTATTTAATAAGTTGTACTAAATGCAACAAAAATACATAGGTGAAACTACAAGAATGCTTAAAGAAAGGTTAAATAATCCTATGATTATTTAACCTTTTAACCTATGATTATTTAATCCTATGATTATTTTATGATCAGACATATTACATAAAAAGGACACAGCCATAGCAATACATTTTAACACTCTTAATCACAATATATCTAACCTCAAAATACCTCCTTTAGAAATAATTCCAAAACTTCAGGAAGAAAATAGACTAATCTTAGAAAAATCATGGATTAAAGCACTAAAAACTAACTATCCCTGCGACCTTAATTACTACTAGGGATGTTAATTTTCGAGAATTTTATTTCTCAATTTCCCGGGACTCGATGAGTACTCGGCTGACCTTTGCAGTATCTGCAAAAGTGACCCCGATGCTGCTGCTGCTGCCTGAATGCTCCAGACACATCACAGGTGTCTGCCTGCAGGCATGCACTTGATGCTGTGGACACTGGGCAGTGAGGGAGAGAGGGGAGACGTACATGTGATGAGTCACCTGTTGCATGGAAGACACGGACAGCCGCGGCTGTGGGTGGCCAGTGAGAAGGCTCTTATCTTGGATTAAATGTCAAAGGTGGCAGCAGCGTTAACGCTTAAACACATACACATTTTTAGTGCATGCATTAAGGTGATAATTAATGCATCATTATATTGCTGAAGTTCTAAGTGGACCACATCATGAGGGTGACTGAAATGATACTGACGAACTCATGGCTGTGTCGCAGGACCTTGACAGTAGTGTTGAAACAGGAAGAAAACAGGAAAAAAACCATTTTAAATTACATTTAATTTTATTTGTCACATAACCACTGTTTAATGGAATATTGCCACTTTTGCTTTACAGAATTTAGTAAATTTACGTATGTGCGTCAATTTTTTTTTATGCATTAAAAATATTAATGCGTGTTAATTATTGCGTTAACACTTCAAATTGACAGCTTGTGTTCGACAGCTATGCATTACACTGCATAGACAGTAACTGATATATATATGTGCATACTTTAATGTATTTTTCAAAATGTTAATGCATTCGTATATGTGTGTTAAACGGTGCTTTTGTGACTGACTCTTTAATATTGTAGATTGGGTAGCAGACGTGTGGAATCATGGTTTTATTGAAGCCCCGCTGATAGCGTCTGATCTGAAGGATGAATTGCTGAATAACAAGGATCTGTCGAATAAGCTGGCTGGATTGCATGATCTCTTGTTACCATGGGCACTGGATAAGGATCATCCCTCGACACAAAGTCAGCATTAATTAACATTTATTAGAGGTGTATTTGTTTTAAAGTGTAAACTATAAACATGGCTCTGAGTTTCTTGTTAATGATCTGTCTTGTTATCAGACTTCTGATGTTAACTGGCAGGTGTGCAGTGATCCCCTTCAAGCAACTACAGCAGTTACTTATTAGTCATTTGTTATCGGCCAAACTTAATACATCCTTTACATTTCCAAAAAATTCATGCTTAAACTTTGATCTGCTATGTCTCAACTGTCAGCTCTGCACATATATGAAGCTCCATGGCAGACACTTTGTAGTTCAGTGTCAGTCACATTCACACATTAATACACGTGTATACTGTGAATTTTGCCACAAATATATCAGTATTTTGTTAGAAATCATTTCTGTCTCTAAGCTGTACATACTGTATTTATTTGGATATGGATGTGATAGGTTTCTGGGTGGTGCTAGCTGACGGTGGAGTGTCCACTAAACATCTGGTTGTTTTGCTTTATCAGCTGATAACTAATGGCAAGGAGGTGAGAATTTTTATTTGCAGATTGGCCATTGTGAAGCAGTAACACTGATTTCAATATAGTTATTTACTTCTGCTGAGCATGTTATCTTTTTATGCTATTTTGCCTGTGCACATGTGGTTGCCAGTGTTGGCGCAGTATTTTACAAGAAATTTGAGCTAATGCTCACGAGATGCGCGAAAGCCTATAGCAGTTCTGGTTCAGTAGTTTAGCTGAAAATTGGGTTGTTCACTCTAAGTTAATATACAAATACCAAATTCTCTATCTGGATCGCATAACGATAGTTCCATGGCGCCACCTTGTGAATGATATAGACTTGTGTCACAGCTCGAAATCACCAAAAAATCCATAAAACTCTTTATTTTGGCGTTCAAGGTCATTCAAGGTCATTGAATTCGGCGCTAATCGAGAGCCAGTGTACGGCTTCCTATTAGTGATTAATAGTAACCTAGGCCCTATCTTGCACCATTACTGAGATACAGTGACTTATTGGCCAAAAATCGCAAATTTTGCCCACCTCCCCTCTCATTTAGTGCCCGCATTCGGGGTGACTTCCTTTCGAATTTATGGAAGAGCTTTATGGTTCTTGAAAGAGTCTTCCAGGCAGCAGTTCTTCCAGGCAGCAGATGGTGAAGATTTGATGATCCTATCTTGCACTGTTTTTGACTGATCCACTTGTGTGACGGACATACGGACGGATGGACAGACAGACGGACAGACAGAATTGCGATGGCTGAGACACGCTGAAAGCAGTAGCTGCTTTCGCGCATAAAAAGTTTTCTTGATATTGATAGGCATAACGTAAACATAGAAGCAAATTTGTATAGTGCTATTAGTGTCAAAATGTATTAATGATCCAGATCCAGATATTTAAAAAAGATGTTCTGATGACATTTTTGGTGTGATGAACAACTTGATTACTTTTTTTTCTGGTAATCCAGATCATGCCTCATGCCATATAGAGAGAATATTTAGCACTGGAGCATTTACCAATTTCTGCATAAAATTTATATTTAAGTATGATAATGGATGTGATTCTGTGTTTATGGGCTGTGTTTCACGCAGAAGTCGGCAAGCGTGTGCAACAGATTGTGTGCCGGTGTCGCTGCTGGACTCTACTTTCTCATGCTGCGTATTCCTGGTGAGTTGGTCATCGTTTTACTTCAGGTGTCATCTGTTCTAAGGTTAGCATGAAAACAGATTTGACAGTGACTTATAACAGGTTTCATGCATGTGTGTTAAGCAACAGTCTGAAGTGCGATGAGTGGCTGCTAAATGAACTGATATACTTCAGACACCAAATGCTAAATTATGTTATGTATAGAGCTGGTAATGATTAAAAATTTGTAATAGTTAACTTCTTTTTTTAACAACTAATTGTGTGACGAATCCCATCAATTTTTACAGCTTTATTTTTTTCATGCCTTCGCCAGCGTAGTGCTCAGAGGCATTATGTTTTCAGTGTTTGTGTGTCCGTTCGTTTGTTCGTCCGTGCATGCGTGAGTCCTGAACAAATGTTGTTAGCAAAAAATCTTGGGTATTTTTTGACGGAATTTGGCCAAACTTTCACCACTAATGGACTTCGCGGCAAGGATGAATGCGTAAAATTTTTGGGTTAAAAGGTCAACTCAAGGGTCGAGGTCACATTGGGGTCAAATATACCCATAAATGCACTTTTTGGTCTTGTAGTTGTCACATGTTGGTGGAGGCATAAAAGTCAACAGAGTCATAACCACCATCTAGTTTACAATTAATTGGTTTGTTGTGTGACAGGTTGTCGGGCATTCAATATATTCAGTCCAGAGGTTTTTGAGCAAGCCATGCAGGTGTTCAAGGTCCTTAGCAACTCAGGTACTCATTGTCTGTTTGTTTTTGTTTTTAGGTCTGATTTAGAGTTATATTTGCTTGCAATCATAACGTCATATATATGTGCAGCGTACAGTTTTTTCTGGGTGTAAGTTGTTACAGTATATTTAGCAGAAATGCTTGGCTACATAAAGTGAAACAGACCTACGTGGCTGTAATGGATGATGCTGAAAATGGACATGCTATTCACTGTTATGCAGTATGTGTTGCATCAAGAAATTGACCAAAATGTCAAGGAATTGTCAATAAGAGATCTTGTTGGAGGAAAACTGTAAAACATTTCTAACGTTTGTGCTTAGGGCCTCATAGTGGTAGCATAATATTTTTGATAGTGCATTTTTGTTGTACTGTATTATTGTTAAATTTTGGTATCATTAACTGTCCAGGTATATAATGAACACCAAGGTTCACTCAGCCTTCCATCTCTCTGGGTTAGGTAGATCGAGTACCACCAGCCTGTTGAAGTGGGATTAAGGTGAATTGCGGTTACCTATGTCAGGTGTGATCTTGTATGGCTATTGATGCTCCGTAGCTTTGTGATAGGTTTCTTATAACAAGCTCTACACAACCTTTAACCATTAGAGATTGAGGTGTGAGTCTGATGAAGCACATCATATCTTTCAACACCGAACACTGGTTTATTTTTCACAGGCTCCGGTCTCAAGAGTAAGCGGCAAACAGGTGGCAACAAACGACAACAAAACAAACGCCAGAAGAGACAACAGCAGCAGCAGCAAGTTGAGGCTATGGACGCGTCTGATGAGGTAAGGATAATGCTTTGTTTTCTGGTTGTTTTAATACACCATGAAAAAACGTGGCACTTTACTTTTGCCCATATCTTCACCAATTACTTACCGATTTTCAAAATTTTTTTACTGGCACACTCTGCGGACAATTTGCAATAATGTGGTTATATATTTCACCACACCATAAATGCGTCTGTACAGTACCTTGTGAAATATGAACGTAAGAATAAACCAACGATAAATAGAAATATGGGGCAGAGCCCAATGTGAGGCCATCCAGCGTCATAAGTACCATTGGGGACCGTTAAGGGGTTGAAATTCTATTCGCAGCAAAGTCACGTGGCCCGAATGCAATTGCATTATCCTATATAGCAAGCGCAATGTTGAACTTGGGTGGTCGAAGTGAGACAACAGAACTTTGTTATTTTTGAACCCATGTTCACCAGTTTTTTGGCGTTTCATGTGAAATTGATTGTAGTTAAGATCGCCATTTTCCTTTTATCGATATCTCTATCCTTTCTTGAGATATGTGCGATCAGAGTCTGAAGTTGTTTGAGAACATGAGCACTGTCGATTTTGGGTAGGTCGAAATGAGCCCCTATAACTTTTTTGTTAGTGGACGAAAGTTTGCCAATTTTTTGCATTAGACCTGGGAGGGGTGGTGGTCGTTCACACCGTTTTCTGCTTGTCGATATCCTGATATCTTCCGGAGATATTCGCAGTCAAAGTCCAAACTAGTCCGAAAATGCACACTGTCGATTTTGGGTTGGTCAACATGAGCCCCTATAACTTTTTTGTTTGTGGAAAAAAGTTCTCATTTTTTTCTGTTCAATGCAGTGGGGACAGTGCTTAATAATGCCGTTTAAAGCTTGTTGACATCTCCATTCATTCTAGAGATATTTGTGGTCAAAGTCAAAAGTTGTTTTAAATTGTGGGGACTTTTGGACGTTTTTTGCCTTCTTAAATTTTAAGGGGGCAGTGCCCCCCCAAAATTATACCCGGCTTAACACCCACACTTCACATCACATGGTAAAGTTTCATTAGGCTACTTTCCTTAGCTCCGAAGTTATAGAGGCTCATATGCTACATTTTAAGCCAATTTTGACACCCCCTTTGCAAAAAATTGTAAGGTTCCGGTGGAGTGTTGGCTAGCAAGACTTGGACATTCTGAAGTGTGTGTAAAAATTTTGGGGCGCAGCACCCCCTAGGGGCTGAAATATGGTATTCTGAAAAAGTCAATTTTTTGGGTACAATTGCACCTCTAAATCTCCGTGGTTAGTGGACCAAAGTTCACCGAACGTTTCTCGCCCAATGCATTAGGAAATGCTGTCGCTCAAATAGTTTTCCGATTTCTCAGTGTCACCATCTCATCTGACCTCTGTCTGGATAAGCATGTCAGCAATGTTTGTGCAGCAGGATTTTTCAGGTTTCGACAACTCCGTTGTATTCGAACGTCACTTGACTCTGACTCGGCTGCGGCACTCGTCCATGCCTTTGTGTCATCCTGCGTGGATTACTGTAATGCAGTCTTCGCTGTGGCGCCGAAGTTGGCAACATACAAACTGCAACAAGTGTTGAACGCGACCACATGAATTGTCAGTGACACACGGAAATACGAGCATGGTCTGGCTCATCTCATGCACAACGAGCTTCATTGGCTTAACATCCCAGATCAAGTCAAGTACAAGCTGGGTACGTCGATGTACCGATGCCAGCACAACCAAGCACCTCTTTACCTGATGGACCAGTGCTCGCCAGTTTCTGACGTTATTTTCCAACAGTGTCTGCATTCGGCCACCAGTCACCAACTTAACATGCCACGTCATCGGCTCAGCACTTACGGCCGTCGGTCGTTTTTTGTTGCCGGACCAACTGTCTGTAACTCACTGTCCGATGAACTTCGTGATCTGGAATGTTCTGCAGACAATTTCAGACAGTCGCTAAAGACGTTTTTGTTTTCACAGTACTAGTGTGTACAGTGCATTAGAGGTTTTTTAATGATAATGTGCTATATATATTCACATTTGACATTTGACATTATGGTGTGGTGGGATAATAATAACCACATTATTGCAAACTATCAGCAGAGAGTGCCAGTGAAAAAAATTGAAAATTGGTCAATAATTGGTGAAGATATAGACAAAAGCAAAGTGCCACGTTTTTTACGGACCACCCTGTAGGCTCCATTATGGCTTTTGCTCATCTGTCTTTTTTGTCTGTCCCATATGGGCCCTTAGCTTGAAAATAGAAATGAGTAGAAAAACGAAAATCTGTACCAACTTTTCTTAGCGTTGGAATAGCCGATGTGCCAGTTTTCAGCTCCAAAAGGTTGTGGTTAATGTCAGACTGTTAGTGTTAATGTGCACACGTTGTGCAGTGCAGTATTTAGCTGATGGCATACAATGTTTCAGCACTAGGCTCTCGTATTTGGTAAAACATTTGTTTTTAGTTATTTTTTTGCACACAGCATGTTGTATTTGCTGTCGTATGAAATTAGGTAGATTATAGTATTTGTTCATACTGTTGGAATATGGACAGGATGATGTGTCAGATGGTGAAGGGAATTTGCATCTGAGTCCACAGGATGCTAAACGTTTTCAGTCATCGCAGCTTGGACTGCTTCGGGTAATGATAATAGAGGGTCTTTGTTGCAGCTCTGTTTCATAGTGACGGAGAACTGATTTATGCCAGTGAATGACTGTCAAGAAACGCATACAAAGTCGTACGTGAAATTTTGATGCAATTTTTTTCATTGTCGTTGTTGTCACTATGTTTGGTGCACTGTAGGAGGATGGGGATTTTTTGAATAGTGGAATAGTGGAGTAATTACTGCAGTTCAAAAACTATGTGATGTGTCAGATCAAGTTATGTCTTTTTAAGCTGATTTTCGGTACTTTTGTGTGATTAGTAGCACAAAAATACTGAGTTGGTAAGCTGGCTTGATCTTTTATCAGTTCGATGTTTTGCGGGTTTATTAATCAAATCTGTCGTTTTGTTACAGCCATTTTTCATATCTTTTTTACTTGATTTTTTCTGTCGAGAGAATATAAATATAAGTAGTTTTGCCATCTGATTATCAGTATCAGACACTGAAGGTGAAGAGGTCATTATGCAAGTTTGTCTCAGACTGACAGTTGTAGGGCCGAGACACCTGCAAACATACCCAGATAACCCAGTGGGTTTTATTAGGTGAACCCACTAAAAATCCCACTCCATATGTACTCGATCTAATTTTTGTTTCTTGTTTTACTAATTATGAAATTTTTCAATACAGTTATGGTTTGAACACTTTGAAACTACGAATTTGCAAAATTTTGCTTGATGTGTTCATTCTAGCAGTGCTTATTCAGATAATTTAAAACTCATGAGAACTCCCAATCCCGTCAATGTTGAACCTTTGAAAACCCAAGTTTAAGCTCGTTATAATAAGTTATATGAGTGGAGTTTTTTAAATAAGGCCAGAATTAAAATTTTTTTTTTTTGAATCGTGGACTGTTGTCTCAGTAGTGAGTGCGTCTGCTGTGTTGAGGACTTGGTGCGCCTGCTGGATTCGAGCCAGTGCATCGAGTCGGTAGATCTGGCTTCAAAGGTCGTGGAGATGCTGATTGACCTGGCCAGCTCTAATCCGCTGTCGACTCCGCAATGGGATGGACGCATTGATGCCACTGTGTGAGTCAATCAGTCATTGACTGTTATAGTTGTGTGCAGTCCTCATAATTGTCTGAGTTTGGATTTCTAACTTATGAACTGATAGGCACGCCCTGATTCTCTTCTGCGATTTTGGTGCTATATGAATTGGTACATACTTACTTGCTTATTTACCAAAATTGACGTGAGCATTTCGCAAGCGGGAGTAACGGGTGTGTAAATTTTTAGTTTGAAAGCTCAGGATTTAGAGTCAGGGTTACACAGCTCCAGGTGAATGGCTGAGGAGAGGCAGACAAGTTTATGAATGATCATTTTGTCACCAGAATCATTATTGTTATTAATTTCATGTATATCAGTGAATTTATTAATGCAGCAAATGTGCCTCGTCGTTCATGGAACAGAGAGTTTTGTCACCAGAATCATTATTGTTATTAATTTCATGTATGTCAGTGAATATTTTAATGCAGCAAATGTGCCTCGTCATTCATGGAACAGATAGTTGTTCCCTAAGCTGCAAATGAAACGTGTTTAAACATCGTCAGTTGTAACGATTTAGTGATGGGATGGCAGAATTAGAGAGGGGATCGTGACAGATTATTAACAGATGATTTACTTGTTATTATTTCTGTGCTTCAGCTCCGTTGAGAACATCGACAACGTTGCTCAACTGGCGTATCTAGTAAGTCGCTAAACTTTCATAGTATAAATACATGTAGTTTACTCTCTACTAGGGCAGTAATGTGTGTTGAATTGTTGTATTGTATGGCACAGATGTACATATCTAACACAGTCATAGTTTGATAACAATAAGCCTCGATTATTGCTTGGGAGTGTGGTCCTATTGAACACTTTTTGGATTAGTTGGTACTGGTTGTTACACGCGAAAGCAGCTACTGCTTTTAGCGCGTTTTAGCCATCGCAATTCTCTCTGTCTGTCTGTTCGTCTGTAACACGGGTGGATCAGTCAAAAACGGTGCAAGCTAGGATCACCAAATCTTTGCCGTCGGGTGCCTGGAAGACTCTAGTTTCAGGAACCGTAAAGCTTTTCCATAAATTCGAAGGGGGTCACCTCGAACGAGGGTGCTAATTAAAAGGGGGGGCAAAATTTGCGATTTTTGGCCAATAAGTCGCTGTATATCAGTAACGTTGCGAGATAGGGCCTAGGTTACTATAAATCACTAATAGGAAG
>Ga0209454_1003728_pt1 | contig 11068 bp, 6 predicted proteins | sample WorMetHERISLAND1_2_FD_187400 | JGI IMG/M metagenome (GOLD analysis project Ga0209454, IMG submission 187400) | Marine gutless worms symbiont microbial communities from Max Planck institute for Marine Microbiology, Germany - Olavius geniculatus... | ecosystem: Host-associated > Annelida >...
ATATAAAAACAAAAGACAACCAATAAAATTTGATAGTAAAATACACAATCTTTTCACGGTGTTACTTACTCTGTGTTTTCTATATTCGAAAGTAAAGAAAATTTTGCACATATAAAAAATAATTGATATACTGCAAGTCCCTCTTTTATAAAAAATGAGAATAGAAGTCAATTTACACACAACGTTAATTATCTTATGCTAGCCATATAATAGAAGTAAGTAATATCAGACAACTAGGCCTCTGTTATGTAACACAAATGAGAACAAAATTTTAATTTTGTTGAACTAACAGAAATGACAAAAATTTACAGATCACAAAAAAATCTAATCAAATGTTTCTAGTCTAAAATCCTCGAAATATCATGGCATTAAACCATAACTTTTACAGTAGTCCAGTGAACGAACACGCCAACTAACAAACAAAGCTAGAAAATAACAGGACTCGTTGGCTTGGACTAATCATACAACAAATTTCCGAACACTGATTATGTCAAAATAATAAAATCTTACTTTACAAGAGAATTGATCTCAGCCAAGAAATTTCTGTGGTCGCTTTTATTCTGCAACAAACAATACAGACATGTGAATTGAAAAATCACACACACGCTACACGAGCCAATAGCGGTAAATAGCCACTTTTTAGGGGGGTAGCCGTATTCGACTCCTCCCTGCGCAGGCTTCTTTGAACCAAGGGGGTCGTGACTTGGACTGCTAAAATCGGCGTTTAATGCTGAAATTTTCATATGCATGTTGTTTTGGTCTACCTCCAGCTATTTCGTCGCAATTCACCATTAAAATGTGCGTTGCAGGCCGAAATCGCGAAAAATTCACGAAAACCCCCTTTTTTGGGGTTCAAAGTCATGCAAAGTCATCGATGTTGATAAATCTAGAAAGCCCGTCACCAGTGCTTGTTATGATATGCAGCAGGTCTGTACCTATCTGCAACCGTTTTGAAACTAGACGAGCCAATAGTGGCAAACTAACGTCTTTTAGGGGGTAGCCCTCTTTCACGACCTCGTTCGAGGGAAAACCTCTAACCGCAAAATACAAAATTTTGTCACAAACTACTAGAGTAGTTGGAGTAGTTCACGGTAAAAATTTCGTAATTTTAGCTTGCACCGTTTTGATACAGATCAACACTGTGATGGACAAAGAGACGAACGGACGGACACCTCGACGATGGCTAAGACGCGCGAAGCATTACATGCTGTCGCGCGTAAAAACCAGTAAAAAAAAAATAAAAATATGTATATTTTTTACACTGCATGCATTCATCCTGTAAACAATAGAAAACTTTTTTTGGATAACACATGCCGACAGAAGCTCAGTTATCAAATGCAGGCAGCGATGGAATAGGGACTTGCAATTTCCCAACGGACAGCTCCAAATTTCCTGCTATGGTGATTATGTGTGCTCAAAATTTCAATTTTAAATTTTGTTCCTAAATTTCTCCAAAATGCGGGATTTCCACCACCGAATTTTGTACTTCTCGAAGAAAATTATCCGATATAAGACTGCCCTTCCGCCGTTTAACAACCTTAGTAATTTCACTCATAGCCATAGAAAAAATTTTAAAAAGTAGGGAGAAAAAAGAGCGAGGAAAGAAAGGAAAAAATAGAAGATTTGAGCCCAATTTCTATTCTAGATTTGGGGGATAGAAGCCCAGGCTAGACCTGATGTAGTCGTTTGATGGCGACTGGCGTTTGTCGGATGTTTGCCCGGTAGACGTCACCAAATCCTCCGCGACCGATCATGCATTCTTCGCTGAAGTCCTGGGTTGCAGTTCTGATCTCCTCGTAATTAAATGACATGATATGACATGACTCCGGCCACATAGGCTTCGCTGCAACACACGACCTAGAACATCACTGACAATGCAACTGACGAGTGGCGCAAGCGTCTTCGTGCATGCGTGCAATCAGACGGCGGACACTTTGAGCAAATGCTGTTGAAAACATCACATCTATCTCCATTTAACCGTATGACAAAATAAACGTTTCATTTTTGTAAATTACGACACACTGTTTAAATTTCTGTTGTAATTTGCAACAAACTTGAAATATTAACTTTCCCAAGGTAATGCAAAAACATACGTAAAGTGCGGTGGAAAATACGATGCGGTTTTGTCGGAAATTTCAGCCAGCCTCTTCGCAGCGATAAAAAATTTGAAATCAATTAAGATTTGAGAAAATATTGCCAAAGGTTTAGTGGCTTCCTTTTTTGGAACGAAATGAATCAAACGCACCCCTGATCCCGCTGGCAGTCATGAGCATGGCGCTATCCTCCGACTCGACGGCCTGCGGATGTCTACAAGCATGGACGCGCGTTGGCGACTCGACCGCGGATCGCGGACTGCTGATCCGCGACTGAGAGCACACGAACGGTGAAGATTTCTCAACATGCTGATACGTGCTTGTGGGAGTTCGTCTTGCACCGCTGTTGTCTGTCCATGTACAGTTACTACGCACCTGGCAACATAAAAGAAAGGGTCTACTTGTCAAAAAAGCGTAAGGCAAAAGAAAGGAACAGAAAAAAGGGAAGAGAACTGGGAAGATGAAAGCAAAAAAAAGTGCGAGAGGAAAGGAGAAAGAAAAAGAAAAAGCCTTAATAATTCTCTTGCAGTGTGGCCCGAAATTTGAAATTACGCCATTGACTACCGGGCGTGCATATACATCACAGCTACGGAGCGTCGCCTGCCATATGTTACCTTTGTTACCTGCCACCCGACACAGGTGAATGCATTTTGATTTAACCCCAGCTAAACGGGTCGCTGTATAGGCTACATCACAGCTACGGAGCGTCACCTGCTATATGGAATCACTCGTTGTTACATGCCATACACGGTACTCGATTCGCCTACTCCGGAGGGATGGAAGGCTGAGTTGACCTTGGTGATGGTCATAAACCGAAAACACTTAACTCTCCGCAGACAGTCACCCATCCAAGTAGTAAAACTAATAATCATTTGATAGTGATCAGACCGGGAATCGAACAAATGACCTCTTGATTGTGAGTTCAGCGTCAAAACCGTAACGCCACGAAGCCACTATGGCAGTAAAGATGACTCTACCATTGTTAGAGTTCACCTGGTTTATTTTGACGAATTTAGCACAAGTGCAGGGCGATCAAGCCAATTGACCTAAGCCACAGATTCGCCTGAACTGGCAGCTATAAGTACCTTTATTACTACTCAGCCTGAAATCTGCTACTTATTTTTTTCATCTCACGATGCATGGACGGCTGGGTCGACCTAGTGGCTGTAGTTACATAGTTACCAAGATGGTTTACATGCCTGCAGACAGTGACCTGTCCATAAAATAAATGGAGTCGTTATAGAGTATAATTTAATCAATCGAGACCAACCTACTATCACTATACCATCCCAACAGCAGGCGTTTTACAGTCACAGAATAAACCCATAAATCCCATAATCGAAAAGAAAGAAAAGTCCCATCATATGGGTGTCCATTGTCTAAGTCTGAAATGGCCAGAGTAAATAACTGTTAAAACCTTTGGCGTGAAAATTATCATTCTATATCACTTTCAGGTTTTCTTTAATTGGCCAATTTATCTGTAGTTTCTCAAAGTTAAGTTTGGTGTCACCATAATAGACTTTTCAGAATTTTGCCGTTCGGTCAACAGAATTTTATAAACGATGACCAATCATTATTTCTATCACAAAGAAAAAAATACTTAACAGTTGTTAATATTATTACAGCACTAGATAGATCAGGGCCGGATTAAAGTTTTGAAAGACCCTAGGCCCAAATATTTTGTAGGACCCCTTACACAATAATACAAATTACAATAGACCATCCATTAAAATTATCTAATCATTTTATCAGACAACCAATAAACAACAAAATCGAATTTGGTGCATTTTTTGCCTTAAATGTGACACCCGGTGGCTCGGTAGTATGCGTGGCTCAGTAGTCTAACGGTAACGTGTCGGACTTGTAATCCTGAGGTAACTCAGAGGCGCAGGTTCGACTCCGCAGCAGGACACTGCCGGGTAACGACCTTAGGCAAGTTGTTCATACACATAGACCATCTGTCACCGAGCAGTATAATTTGGTACCGGCATCACCGCTGGGACGTAAACAGGCACACAGCGCGATACACTGGCCCCGTATCCGTCGTCTCGCAGTGTAAAAACTGGTGTCTGGCTGAGGGCCTTAGGAAACGGAGATCAGCGCCGCCCTATGGGCCGTAAGGCTCGGGAAGGACTTTACGTTTTTACGGTAGCAACAATTTTGATTATTTTCCCTAGAATCAACTGACCGCTTTTAGTGCAGCTCAGCGCGGGGCCCCTAAAAGCGCAGGGCCCTAGGCCACGGCCTCGTTGCGTTAATCCGGACCTGGGATCAGTAATATACTTACAGGTGATGGCCGAGAAACGTTGTTGTTGTGATATTCAGCCGCAGACTTTCCAACGTTTGATGATGGTTTACTGAGCTCACTGTATACGACGACAGGATTCTGTGGCCTCAGATCACTGAGATATGGTAACGGAAGAGCCGCATTTGCTACAATGAGACAATATACATAGCCTACTTAGACAATATTTAAAAAAACAACAATATTTTTCACGGAAAACTGGAGTGAGCAGGTGCATGGGTGCCAATCTGATCCTTCAACCCGTGCATGCTAGCCAGCCAGCCATTAATTTGCTTTGCTAGAACCAACTGACTCCTGTAAAAGCGCATACACAGCGACGTAATTAAACTGAACTGAACAAAACTGACACGATTTAGTTCTTGACAAACTGGCCAATGGGCAAGCAGTAACGCATTACAGTAGGCACCGTCTAACGGCGTCGGTGACTACGGGACTATGCGCACTTATGCGTCAGCCAATGATTAATGGGCTCGCTCTGCTCGCCTTTTGGCCAGTTCGTCAAAAACTAAATCATGTCAGTTCAGTTCAGTTACGTCGCTCTATACGTCTCTTTAAACTGTTAAAAACGCCATCTTTAAACTATCCATCGATATTATGACTGAGTATTGTACAATAATTTAATAATCCAACTACTCCAACCGACAACTGCTTCTACTTCATTGTTAAAGCTGATAAAATTTTGCAAGTCTCTTATAGTTCCAAAAATAATTCTAGACCATAACAATAAACTTTACAAATCTACAATTAAAAAGGTTAAAGATATCTGACATGTTTCGGTTGCGTCATCTCACTGCAACTCAATTTGCCTTTTAGCAATATGTTGCAAAAGAAAGAAGAAAGTCATCTAATCCAAGGAAGTAAATAAGTCAATAAGTCCTTTACTGCATAAACCAAATGTAAATGCAAAACGAAAAAAAAACAAATCCAGTAAGCTGCAGACACTTAAACAGACAATGGTTACCAAAGGAACACATTAATTTTATGAGAGCGCGTCAAACTACAGTTATTCATGAAATAAAATAAAGTCTGAAATCAGATAACAAACCTCCACCATTTAGATTGCCAGCTTCTTGGACAACGGAAGCTCCAACATTACGATTGTTGGAATCACTCTGAATATTATCAGAATCATCAAACATTGATTCGGGAACTAAACACGAATGCATACGCCAGTGTGACACAATTTTCCAGAAAAAAAATTGGTTCACTCCTAGACGTGGCAAAGCAACGAAGAAGCTGTGATAATTTGTCCAAACCTTTAATAAATCAATCGATAGAAACAAATTTCACCAAATTTATCTTGTTGCTAGGTGATACATTCAGAATGACCTAGCTAAATAAACAATATTATTCACACTCCAGATAAACAACGACCACAAAAAGTCAGCCACACTGCACGACAGAATTTCCAAAACAATAAGTCTTCACCAACTGCATAAAATCAACTGTTCAAAGTAAATAGCCTATCATCTTGCCTCGGATGAAAGGGGAGGCAGTTGCTAGTGATGGGCAAATCACAAATCAAATCACAAATCATTTTTATCAGAACTTGCACTTTTTAAAAATGTTTAATTTATGTAATCTAATCTGGCAAAAATCGCGCCATATTTGAAATTGAGAATTTTACACCAAGCATAAGCCAGTGTGTGCAATATGACGATGGGTATAAAAACTATTTGGCAAACAAGACTAGTGAACTTTGCAACTTGTTTCATTGTCCCTTGTCAGCACAACAACTGTATCACCACTTACACTTACACAACATTACTATCTACTAGTATGTAGTGTACGCTTATCGACAGATGTCAAGATAAATCCGATGATACTTAGCAAGAATGTCAAGTTTTATGTCAAATGTTAAGCTGTCATTAACCAATGTTGTTCTCCATTTTGAAAAGCAGCGCCTCCACAGTTGTGGCTGTCAGTCTGGCACGCCTCGCTCTGATGATGGCTCCACATGTTGAGAGCATACCATCGAAAATTTTTGTGATTTGGAATGATTTTAAATCAAAATCATAAAATTTCAAATCAAATCAAATCACACGTTTTGTAAATCAAATCATTATTTTTCAAATCAAATCACTGTATGTGATTCAATCATGATTTAAATCAAATCATGATTTAGATTTGCCCACCACTGGCAGTTGCTTACGGTGCAGCTGCAAAACAGTCTGTCAGCTTAAGGGGATGTCAGATGATTGATAAAATCGGTCGATGTTATCAGTCATCTGACATCCCCTTTAGACTATGGTGTTTTAGCCGACCGTACTCAAGTAGGCCTAACGGCCGAGCTATTGGCATGGTTGTCGGCGTCTGTCCGTCTGTCTGTCACAGATGTATTGTGGCTAAACGGTGCGAGATACGGCCTAGGTTGCTATTGATCACTAATAAAAGGTCGCATGTTGGCTTTCAAATGACATGAAAATCATAGACATTGGATGACCTTAAAGGTCAGTACGCGCTATTGTGGCTAAACGGTGCGAGATAGGGCCAATGTTGCTATTGGTCATTGATAGGGAATCGCATACACCTTTTCAGATAAAATGAAAATCATTGACTCTGGATGACCTTGAAGGTCAATGACAACCAGTACGGTCGGCTAAACAAAGCGACAGCTGGGCTTCTTGTTATGAATGTCAATGATCAGGTAACAGATGGATGTATTCTGAAGACTATACAAACCAAGGTCTCGGAGTTTTTCGGCAGCATAACGCAGATCAGCTCTGAGTAAATGTGAGACGAGCATCTCGACCGTAGCGTTGGAATGTCCCCAGTTTGTCAGCAACAGGTCTGTTGGACTGCCACCTTGGCGACGATACTCTAGCTCGTACCTTGCCACTTCCAGCGCTGATTTGCCCAGAGTTTCCGCTGCAAAAAAGCATAGACTAAACTGTTGCTGTTAGGCCTACAGTGTCATTGTTTGGCTGGCCGAACGTGTCACTCATAACAGCTTATTTTCATCTTTCAAAGTATTTTAAAATTATTTTTAGGACTAAAATACGTTCTGTGGAACGAGGTATCTGTCACATTGCCACGCTATAGCCTATAGCCTAGAAGCTGCGTATAAGGGGGCTAGGTGCAAACAGGGCGCAGTTATCTTTCACGGGGCCTAGTTGTAGTCAATTTTGTAACAAAATTCGTTGCCATGGCAACAACGGTCGGCAGGCGAAAAATTTAAATAGGCCTAACACCATCAAATAGCGCGGGCCCGAAAATAGCGGAGTAGGTGAAAACAGCTAGCAATTATCTTTTACGGTGACCGAGTTATACCGCTTTGAAATCTCCTTTGGCCTAATGCAAAATTTCGCAACTTTTGAATGGTTGCTATGGCAACAAGAGTCGTTAGGGGGTAAATTTAAATGACACCGTTAGATTGCTCGACCCGGAAAATATGGGGGTAGGTAAACACAGCGCGCAATTATCTTTTACGGGGACCGAGTTATACCGCTTTGAAGTCCCCATAAACCGTAATGCAATTTTTTTTAACAAATTGGGGTAAAATAAGGGAAGGAGTTATCAGATGTTTATCCCAAACAAACTCGATCTCACTGTTCGGGCCCCGAATCACTGTGCAACATTTCATCAAAATCGAATCAAAATTGCGGCCGTAGAAGTACGTGTTTACAGACAAACTGACAGAATGACAGACAGACGCAAATTATTTTATAATCTGTCCCTTGCTATGTTATAGCAATGGGACAGATAATAACTGTTACTCGCGTTTGTCGCTATTCAGTAATCAGTTCTAAACCGACGCCGTATGAATTCATTGTTGTAAACGGTCAATTAAGCTACGACTTCTGCATTTTACAAAGTAGACTAGCAACAGTATTAAGGTGAGATGGGCTAAACTACAGTCATTTACGTCAAGTTTTTTCGTGATGCCGCATGCAAAAACTTATCGGCCAATGTTTCAAGGAGATATTCAGAGAATAAAAGTGGATCCAATTTTTGAGACACGGTGTATTGTGTAAGTTAGGCCTACTCCCATGAGCGTTTTGTCCATTTTGTAGCTTAGGATAAGTCAGAATAATTACATGCAAAACAGCGCACGATCACACGATCAACACTACTTTTTTCCAGACAAAGCATTCAAATTGTTTTCCAACTATTTATTCATTTAGGCCTATTACACATGACGATAGTTTCACATTTCACCGAACACTTACCCAACCTCTTCCAGCCTTCGTTCACATCAAGAATTTGGTTCAGTTCTCGCCGTTTTGAATACTTCATTTCGTAGATGTAATCTGGTCTATTCGAAGACATTACAGATCCGCAAAATCAACAATTAGCTCGCAATATTTGTACACATCGTCGAAAAGCAAAGCTTCCGCATCGGAAATCCCCGACCACCTGGGTTTTCCGTTACAATGCTGAGCGCTGATTGGTTGGTAACTCAGTAGTTTTATTTCCGCGCAACGGCGGCTGAAATGTTTGTAAACAGGCAGCAAGGTGTAGGCCTATCATGAGGCCTATGGCCTATGGCTCTACGGCTCTGTCTGTATTGGAAAAAAATAACTCTTACTGATTCTCTGTATTACCGGTCCAATCTTTTTAAGAGCCAAAACGAAACTAGCGTCTCTAGGAAATACCCGTCCTCTGGTTTTCACGTAGCAGAGGTAATTCGGCTGGAATAGGCTATCTGAAAGGAATTAATTCGTGTATAAAAAATACCGTCGAAGAATTTGCGGTTGTGGACAGAATCGAAATCAGTGGCAAACTGCAAACTGCAGGGTTAACTGATAACAGGACAGCACGGTTTTTTCAAACGTCTTACGTGCAACTTATTAGGCCTATGCAATAGGGTCTATGCATTATGCACGACCGTGAACGTTGCCTGCAACTAAAAGTCGAGACGATCGGATATGGGCTAGGCTAGGCCTACACAACGGTGAGTTCGTATAATTGCTACACGTACATTTGCGACTGAATAATAATGTTGCTAGAGGATGCAGAATAACTACAGCGATGTCATGTGTCTACGACGTCTAGGACTACAAAGTTGTCGCCTCATCGTAACGCTGAGCTACTCATTACAACTCTCTATGTTGTAACGAATGTATTGTGGCTAAGTGGTAGGTCATAGGAAAAAACTTTTTACACGAATAATTAGCACTATAACATAAACCTAGGCATGCAATATTAAAGCGATCTAGTGCAAGGGAAACATTTTTAAATTCGGAGTTGAATAAAGGGAGGTAAGAAAAATATGCGTTTTTTAACGGAAAACTGGCCATTATTATCTCGAAAACGGTGAAAGGTACATCTAAATTTACTATTAATCCCTGATAGGAAGTGTCATACGCCCTGTCAGATAAGATGAAAATCAGTGACATTGGATGACTGAAGGTCACTGACAACCAGTAGGCCTAAGGTCAGCTATCTTAGCGACAGCTGAGTTTTTTTGTTTGAAAATGTCTGCAATCTGCATGCACTTTCCCGTACAACAGTTCGTATAATTTGTATAATTTTGCAGTGCTTGTTTAATATTAGATACTCACATACTGCATAATCGGTGTGCACTGTCGGTATACATGCAACGATATGGCGACCTCGAGCAAAATGTCCGAGTGTCCAATATGCTTTGATTCTTTCAACGGAAACTATTTATTTATTTATTTATTTAGGCCTATTTATTTCAGCACTGACATTGACAACACCAGCAACACAAATAATAGTAACAAAATGCCAGCCAAGGATAGAAAGGCTCCAGAAGGAACACTAACATCTACCCTACTGACAACCAGTAGGCCCTACGGTCGGCTATCCTAGCGACAGCTAAGTTTTTTTTGTTTGAAAATGTCTGCAATCTGCAACTAAACCAGAAGTTCAGCAGAACTATGAAAAGCTGGAGAGCAGGTTCGCTTCGCTGCTAAAACTCCAACCGTCAGTCATTAAACGTTATTACGTTAATAAAATTTCGACAGTTTTGAGCAACACCATAAAAAAACGATCGAATGCAAAGTGCTAAAAAGCGGAATACTTGTCGGCTTAAAGTGCAGCAAACTGATATTTATTTACATACTTTCAAATCGTTTTGCATCACAACGTAAAATCAAAGCAACGGTTCGTGCAAAAGTGCAAAAACAATTTCATGACTGTGAATGGAATACGATTTTGCATTTAGTATTAAAATTACGGTTTTCGCTCACAGTTACGGCTGTCGGAACTCCGAATAGTGACAGCCAAGTGACTGACGACCTCGGCGTAGCTTCACGGATCGCCCGTTCTGGATTCAAGGAGGCCTGCGCACGAGCGCATCGAAAAGGGGTACACCCTTCAAAATGCGTACGCGAATGAATGAATAAAAATCATCGTGTCCAATGTAATTATTGCTGGGATCGGTGAGCTTAGATTTTGTTCGCAGTGGGCCTTCAAACATGCACCGCTGTCGCGCGTTCCCCTTTGCGTTAGCCTAGCTGGGCTTTCTTGTTTTAATATAAAGTGCAAAATCATACTCCATTAGGCTACACATGAAATTGTTGCCTCCTGGTGAATGTAAAGCGTAATTTCACGTGTCTGTCGACGTGAATTTCAGTCGGAACAGCATTTGTCGAAATAGCGTCTGTCGGAATAGACTCCGCCTTCCGAAACGCAGTAGTCAAAATATACGTTTATGCTGATAATTTCATAGGCCTTACGTAGATTGTCCTGGTCTATCTAGGCT
>Ga0209454_1003729_pt1 | contig 11067 bp, 6 predicted proteins | sample WorMetHERISLAND1_2_FD_187400 | JGI IMG/M metagenome (GOLD analysis project Ga0209454, IMG submission 187400) | Marine gutless worms symbiont microbial communities from Max Planck institute for Marine Microbiology, Germany - Olavius geniculatus... | ecosystem: Host-associated > Annelida >...
AACCAAAAACTAGGCCCAATGCCAGTAGCTATCTAACGCACAGGCCTATTGTGGCTAAACGGTGGGCAGTGGCGTAACCAGAAAGGTGAATTGGTGGTCTCCTCTCCCTCCTTCCTTTCCCCTTTTATCCTTCCCATCCCTTTTTCATTCTTTTCCTATATTCCTTATTCCTGCCCTTTTTCCCTTTTCCCTTTATTTAGCAAAAAATCGAGCGATTCATGTTATGCTGAAACTCACGCCGTCGCCATTATTGATTTGTTTAGAGTCAGGCCCGAGGTTGCTAGGCAACGCAGTTACATCACTTCGCCAGTCTATACTGACCATGTGACGTAATCAAAACTTCTTAGGAAAACTTCTTAGAAAAACTACTTATCTTAGCACGTCCACAGGAAATGCATTTTACACACCGCTTCGTTTTTTAAGTTGACCAAACGTCAATTTCCTTTACTTACTCATTGTTGATTTTACAGCAGCGTTATGCAAATAACCTATGACATCACATATGACGTCTAAGCTAAGTGTCAACATTGCATACTTTTTGTGCAAATTTCGTTTTATTACACAGCCTTCTCCGTGTAGGACAAGGTTAGTGCTTTCCTATATATTTGCCTAAATTCTTCCTGAGAAGTTTCCAAAGAAGTTTCGAAAATTTGGCCCCAGGATTTGCCAAATGCGGGAGACCATGACGAGTCTGATCACGAGCCTATAATGGGGGTCGCACAGCAGGGTCCAGGGGCAGAGCTGAAAGCTTTTTGTCCATTTTCATACGAAAGAGGGGAGGGGAAGTTGATAATTTTTAACCAAAAAAAACTGCAGTGTGTGTATGGTAGTCCCAACCAGTCCCTACTTTTGATCAGTGTGGTTGGGGGCTGCCAGGTCTGTCCATACTGGATGTGCCACTGGCTCTGTATGAAGAACTTTTCAAAGCAGTCTGTTCAGTTTAACGATGTGCAGCAGAACTGCTATTATACAGACGGCCGCACGTCATAGTGAAGAAGCGATTGTAGTCAATACGAAGCAGCAGCTGCGCAAGTTGGGGACTGGCCTGGTGACTCCGTACACTCGACAGAACTTTGAACAACAAGCTCGACTGACGCTGGAAACTCTGCACGACATCGGTTCACGCAATAACTGACATGCAAACACTGTAATAAATCTGTGCAACTGGAAAATAAATAAAACGATCCAGCCAATTACAGCAAATGGCCATTCAAGAAGAGGAAAGATGACAGCAGGAAAAAAGCATGCAATTATCAGAAATTGATTCTTATTTATATTATCACTAAATGAACATGATTATGCCAAAAAGACTGCTGGGACAAAGCGATTTAATTTGAAACAAATAATTAGAATACGGTGATAACGTAAGTCACGTAATGTTTCAGAGATGAGCACTGCATACATTTCATCATTAACCCTTTTTGCACTTGTGCAATTTGATTGTGTTGTATTGGTCTCTGAGCTGTACTTTACATAACACAACATGTGACAAATGTGATTCAGTATTTAACTATTTACGCATGTGGCAAAATTTAGCAAACGTTCTGATGGTTCGGAGCACAAATAAAAAAGTTAGACCCATGCCGGACTGACTTGTCTTTTTCTCCTCCTCATTTTGTAGCATTGCATAAGACTTGACCAGTGAAGTTCGAAGGCACGTGACACGAAAACAGCCAACTATAAAAAATCCAACACTATCAGATTTACATAGTGTTCCCTAGTTTAACAAAAATCATAATTCTCTAGCCATTTACCAGCTCCACTGTAAATGGGGTGGATGGATGGAAATCGAGACTGGCGTTATTAGATCGAATTCGAGGAGTTGATAAAGAAGGTGCCAAGACCAATGATTGTAATCAGTGAGACTGATATTGTTAAACCCAAAAAATACACAAGTCGTCGAGTACAGACCACTGCAATCTCCTCAAGTCGAGCGGTCTCTTGAGCAGACAGAACAACTTCGGAGTGGCTAATCAGGCTGCAGAATGACTGACAAAGGTCCAAGATTTCACTCAAACAATGTGACACCTGTACGGTACACAACAGCAAATCTTACGCAAACAGAAAGCGCAACTCTGCATAAAATCGTCGTTGTTTTCTTTGTGTTTCAATAACGGAGAAATCCCACGTACTTCATGCTTTAATGCCGGATCACAGAGAAAAAGCAGCACACGAGTAAATTTACGGCCACAACAGTACAAAATATATTTACTGGGGATTAGCCTAACTGGGAGTACTGATGGTCAGGTTAGACAGTGACTGCATGTGGTACGTGGCATGCTCACATTCGCAAGGAACACACCAGTTATTACCTAAGTTAACAATTGACTGAAGTAATTTGTTATGGTGCGAAATTGCACATTCATGCTGCTCCCGGGCAATCATAAATAAGCAATTACAAGTGACGGTTGGAGGTTCAACCCCAATCTCTCATTCCCGTGGATGGTCAGGGATCCTCATCTAACATAATACGTCCGTCGTCAATGCATGTGCCTGCCAAATGGCGTGTAAAACAAATGAACTAAAGCTGGGTGCATGAATGTGACAGACGACAGACAGACCGTACTACAGAGAAATGCGTAGCTATAGCTGAAAGCAGTTTCCACGACAGGTTAAATAAATGGCAAGATATGCACTGAACGATTAACATAACATACAGCAGATTTGACTTAAACCTATGTCCACTGCTCTATGTGGATCATACAACATGAATCTGGAATTACCCGGACATAATTTGAGCACCGAACACAAGTTCAAACGTACCGGCTTCATGTGCAAGAAGCAATGGCTGTAAAGTGAGGACAGAAACTGGTCGTGAGCCAGACGAATTGCCTCAAAGTCACGCGTTGCTTGCGTCTTGTTGAGCAGCACACTGAACTGTGACTCTATCACATCAACCTACAGCATTGTGTACATCAGTGAGCGAGTGAGTGCGTAGGGTTTAATGTCCCACCCGACAGTATAGGTAGATCATTTCGGGGATGGCCTTTTCAGGCGGGATTGCACATACACATAATAGCAAAACAAAAAGTTTAACCTTTACAGAAAGTTCAACCTTTATGAAACACAAAACACAAAAACGACTTAAACCTAAACTGTAAGAACTGCTGATTATAATTGTGCAATATGTATCGATAATGCTGCACATTGGGCCGAGCTGTTACGGCCTCAGCGCTGGACGGGTGCATAACCTGTCCACCCCGAAGGTAAGGTAAGGATGTATCGATAACGGCAGTTCTAATAATCTTCCCTGTTATCTTCTGGACAGTCATCAATCTCATAATTGTGGGTTAAAAAAAATTAGCCAGGCCAGAAGGTTGCAGTTTTCAGACAAGACACTGCAGATTTCTGTTGGAATGCCGACAGACAGATGCGAATTTCCAACAGGGTGCTTAAAATTTCAATCCTGCCCCTGAATTTCCCAAAAATGGGGGTTCAGGCAAAAATTTAGCATCTTCGGACAAAAAAATTTCGGACAAATTCCATACAGCTCAAAATGCGGCCCACTGACATCAGCACTCATTATCACCACTGTAGATGGTCATGTTCGTGCATTATACAGGATGGCCAAAATTTTGCGGGAAAAAATTCAAGAACTTTCGCGTACCTTTTCCAGACCTATTCCGGCAATTTTGTACCACCTCATGTGAGATGTTTCTGGCTTGACATAAAAATAATTTTCAGCATGGTCAACCAGTGGTGATTTTGAAAATCCGAAATTCAAAAATGCAAGGAGTTTCAAGGCTCTTTTCCACCAAATTCCAAAACGTTTAAAGACTTTCCAGGTCCTGGGAAACAGAAAATCTTTTAAAGGATCTTCAAGGACCTGTGGTTATCCTGCATCTGTTTGTTTGTCTATGCTTCAACTGAATCACTCCAAAATTTATGAATGGGTTTTGACGAAATTCTCTGAAGGAGCGGTATTTGGCCATAGCACCAACAATTAGACTTCTGGGTCTATATCAGCATTTATATCGAGCATTATTTTTGCAGTATTCCTGTACACATAAAATGTTCACCAAAGACCAATGCTATGTAATTATCTGAAATCTTTATGTCAAAGCAGCCAAGAACAAAAAGTGACGTGTTCACCAGAGTAATCAAAGGGCTTGACAGATCCTGAAATTTTCAAATCTGTAGATATAATGGTGTGTAATCGCAGATCACCTTACACAGAAAGTAACGACTATTTTAAAGCATCACATCAAAATACCAAGTATAAATACTCAGATATTTATGATTTCTACAAGTACTTCCATAAGCACAATCTGTTTAATTTTGACCAACCTGTAGATAGTACTGCAAGTTATCAATGACAAAAGCCATGTTATTTCTCAGCCACCACTTTGTGCTGCTGGGACTTTCGGCGGCATGGCGCAGACGCCTACGATTCATTGCCAGCGCCCAGGACTGCTGGAGCGACAGTTGCACGCGGCGAACACGCAGCAGGAATGCAAATAGTACGTTGTACCTGGCAACCAAAGTCAAACCGTTTCTGTCGATTTTAGATCAAATGTAAAACATCCAAAACTGGACCGATGTCACGAACATGTGGATTTTCTTATGCTTTTTTTCTTGCAGTACTTTTACTAGTTTCAGTTATCGGTATTTCTTTCTTTTTTAGTTTTTCTGATCTTAGTTTTTGTAGGAGAGTTAGAAGCCTGTCTGTTTCTGGATTTTATAAAATGCTTTTAATAACAGTACCTCTATTTCAGTTTCTCGCATTTTATTTCCATCTAAAGGATTCTCAAATCTTTTTAGTTTAAGCACTAGCTTAAACTAGCAGCCTGCCTGTCCATTTTCTAGTGCAAATCATCTACTGTACCATATCATATCACAACACTAGTTAACATCTCCATGGGGTGTCTAATATGCTGTACTTAACAACGGAAAAAAGAAAAATAGCAAAAGCACTAAGTAACATCAAAAACGCTGGGCACCTGTCCAGTACAGAAGACGTAAACAGAACATGCAGTGGCCAGTCAGCCAAGTATTTCAGCCGAAGACATTCCCAGCCATTTTCTTTTATTCCACCCGATGACTTCCGTTGCAGTCTATCAGCTGAACCAACGCAGATACAACAACTGCACTAAATATCAGATTGTGTTATACTACATGCAACTTGATTACTAATTTGTGTAAAATTCAGCATTTGAACCTTCTAGAAAGTAAAAATATCTCTAGTGTATAAATTGTTGCTGTCAGGCAACAGGTGACAGTAGTCATTAGACATTAGACATGGCAATAGCTTGCTTCTTACAACGACCATTTATTGCACTGTCAGACTAATAGAGAATTATATTTCTTGATGATGGGCGGGCATATGTTTGCAAACAATTTAAACTTAACAAGAATCAGTTGCGTGACGGTAATGACAGAAACAACTTATGCAGTCTTTGTTCACCTCGGTAACTCAGTTTTATCACATACATGACATCACCGGGGTCCAACAGATTATGTCAAAACTAAATTCCACCACCTTTGGATGCAATATTAGTAACGCATTCCGTTCAAAAGATGACTAACATTAAGAAGAACCTACTGCAGTGACCACAGCAAAGCCAAATTGCAGCCCAACATCATCACCAAAAACATTCACGATTCTGTCCACTCAGCAGCGGCTTGGACAAAAATAACACAGTAGCAAAATTGTTTCCACATATGAAATAATATAAAACAGTTAAAATATTTTCTAGATTTTGATAATAAAATAACGGACAATTTCTAATGCAGCACAGCACGGCAAACCAATTGCAAGGGTGCGATGCTACAAAAAAATCAGACTGTGCAAACATAAACTGTGACATTTGACATTAGCAGTAACATATGGCAGCACGTCAGATATTAAGGACATGCTAAAACATCCACCGCAGTCCAGTACTGACCTGCGTTGCTGGACGTTTTCAGTTCCAGTGTAAACCGCTGCAGCAGCGACTCATTCTCAAGCAGAATATCGTGAGCTGCCTGCTGGAAGGCTATATTCACATCTGAAACCAACACCAAAAGAACAACAGTAAGCACTGTAGTGCAAAGCAGTGAAACATCACGTCCGAGAGTGGGTGGTGGGTATGGCCCATTAGAAACTAGCTCTGACCAAGATAAATAATGCAGCGGAATGTACTGATGCTGATAAGATGAAGAACCCCACCACGGTCTGCCACCTTGTTGCCGTGGTGGGGCTTACGACTCCGGTGACCCGATAGATTTCTAAAATCTGTAGGCGAGAAGCCAACAAAGCGCAGACCAACTTCATGTGAATAGTTACTGTCACTTTACCAGTGCTAATAATAATAATAACAATAATAATATTAATGCCAATGTTTATGGTGCTGTCATCATGGCACAGCCATTACGAGAGTTCACCCAGTTCATTTGACTGAATGTAGCACAAGCACCAGGTGGCTGCCAATCAGCTTGAGCCAACAGATCCACCGATCGGCAGCTACAGTAACTACATTCACCATTGCCATTTATTATTACTCAGCTAGACAGCTGATACTCATTTTACCATCCCACAAAGGGTAGAAGGCTGAGTCGATCTAGCTGGCAGGCTTCGCACCAAGATGGTTTAATGTATAGGATAATCTTTGGATTCAGCACCGATTTTAGTCTCATGGCCATCTACGGCTTCATGGCAATTAACCTATGGCTCCACAGCCGTTTGGTGACCTTCGGTTACTGTAACAGTAATTGTCTGGAGATGCACACTGGGTCGAACTGATACAACCTCGGCACTGGGCAGGTTAACAGCCTGCCCGCCCCGAAGGTAAGGTAAGGTGAAAAGATGAAGAACTACACACTCCCTTTAACCCATATCAGTATTAATGTTGAGAAATAATATCAGCAATTATACACGATATTAATGACAATGCAAAATCTGCATAACAGTTACCGTCAATAAACACCCAATAGCATTATCAACATGATAGGTATGAACAGACCATGCTTGGTAGTTTTGGTCGGTGGGACACAGAGCATGAAGTTTGCTTTGTCGATGAAAGTCAAATACAGCTCCCCGCGACCGAGCAAAAAGAATTCTTTTACGGTCCGAAGATGGGACAAAAAGTCGGCGTTCTCCACCACCAGCAACCACAGTTGCTACAGATCAATGGCCAATCAACCAAAACAATCGATCAATCAATATTCACTTTTACAAGCAAAAACGCCACGTTCACAAGCAAGAACACTTTCCCAAACGTTTGCTAATAATCATAATTAATTAATTATCAGAGACAGAAGTGATCAGATATCTTCTATCTTAGCCAAAAACTGTGCTGCCACACGGGGACTGAGCATAACAGATTCAATGCAGCAGCTATATGTATCGTTTAAAGATGACTGGATCTGGATCACACTGAAATCAATGCCAAAATCTAAGCACTGAAACCCACGACTCCAAAAAATTTCACCAGACAGACCAAAAGACATAACACACTTTTTTGGGAGGCAAAAATACTAATAATGTGAATTCATACGCAGTTACATAAACACGCATGTATACTAAAAATATAACTAATGATACAGAGTGCCTCAGTAAGCACTACAGCCTCCGTCAAACAAATGCATGACAAGCAGAATCCTGAAAAATTCACAGTCATCACAGCATAACCAGCAGAGTTCCAGGTTAATAAACTGATGACTACAAATTAATTTCCTAAAGATAATACAACATGCTGCCAACTCCACATACTAAACAAAATTGAAAAAAATCTAAATAAAATTTTTTGGTGCAATAACAAAAAGTGCTTCGTACCTCTGCAACGCAGGATCGTATTTTGTCGACAAAATCTTCAAATGCAACGACGTCAAATATCGGTCGCTGTGACAAATTGTATATATCTCGTGCAAATTCATCTTCTCTGTCATTCAGCAGTGAGCCTAAAAGCATTTAATACACACGAAACTGTCCAGCTAATTTCCAAAACGATAGCTACCACACTCTGCCTGCTGAAGAATTGAAAATAGGTATCCAAGTGTGACATAAAAAAACAGCTAATTTGTAAAACAATAACTACGAAGGGCAGGCAAAAAGTTTTGAGCCCGAACATATTAAACTACAATTGTTTTCACAATCTATATATCAGTGAAACGTGCATTCTTCAATGACTCCTATGAGTCTGCTGCAGATATGTAAACTGGCACAAGAGCCGCTAAAATAAAGCATGTAAGACACATGCAATTTCCTGGTACAAAGTTTATCACAATTAAGACAAAATGGCCTGCAAGAAGCCTGCAGTTATCCGATAGAAACTACGTTTACCACGCAGGCAGTTCTGCTGTTGTGCACATACAAACTGACCGACGTCACGTGATGAGCTGTCCACGTGAGACTGCAAACCGAACATGTGAACTGATTCGCCGACAAACAGAATCTTCTCAGCAGTCTGCAGTGTGATGTATGAAGGCAGCAACGCACCAGAGACAGTGAACGATCCTGAATGGTGAGGCTGCTCCACAACATCCGACAACTTCCACACAACGAAAAATCACAACAAAGTTACGCGGAAAACATGATGCATCAAACAAAATCAACTTCAGACATATTTCGAAATAACTGCTAGCAAAGTGCTTAGGTGGTGCTGCTTTACATACAAATGCACCAATAATCCCAATGTCCAGCTCATGACGAGAAACATGGCCCGACTTCAAAATATCATCCAACCACGATGACTGTGAAGTTTCCTGGGGAAGACTGGGCTGATGACCTATCCCCAGACCACGAAGAAGAAAGAAAAAGAGCATAAGTTCTCTCTCCCCCAAAATGAATAAATTCACATAGCATGAGGTAACTAAAAAAACTAAACCAAGCTAACGTTGCATGCCTAAACTCAAAATGCAAAATTCAAAACACTGCTTAGCAACAGTATACAAAAATGTAAAAGCGAAGCGATAAACTCTGCTTGCCATGATGAGATGGAGCTGTCTGCTTGAAGACAGATCAAGATCCTCGCTGGTCGACAGATCATTGCCAGCAGCAGATGAAGTTTGGTCAAAGTCAGGCTCAGTGGGCTGAGTGGTGATAAAGAACTCATTGTACTGGTCCTGCAGTGAGCCGTGCAGCAGCCAGCATGACAGCTGCTTGAAAAACGCCACGTGACAAACCCGCAGAATCCTGACAGCACAACTGACCGCTTTTACCTCAGCTGACCTTTAGGGTGGACGCCACCCAAAGGCAGCATCTAGCGCTCAAGCCCACTGTGCATCCCTGAAAATCTAAAAGCTACAGAAATTTCCGTGAAGCGTTGGCAAGCTTTAGGAGTAGAAGCCAACGGATGTTAGATAACTCAAGTCTCGTTATACTCGATACAGTAAAAGACAACTAATCATTTTCACTTCTGCACTCATGCATCACGAATCATTTACTATTCTACGTTCTCTGTCAGGCCCACGAGCCTAGAACAGTTTGCCAGCTGTAGAGGAGTATGAACAGTTCAAGGTGCAACTAAAGACGCCATTTGTTTGATTGAGGTTGCAACACTTAGTGAATTTTGCTTTTAGGCACCATGCATAAATTGATTCTATTATTATTATTATTAATGAAAAGAAAATGAAAGTAAAATCACAAATCCCTCTGCCGCACATCACAAAAATTCAAGTTACGATCATCAAATCAATGCACTGAAAACAAAATACAACCAAAGACTGCAAGGTGAAAATACCATTCAAGAGCGGCTTGGATGAAAGGTACTGCACCAGAAGAAGCCTTGTACAACAGCCCTAATATACTGCAACCATGAATCTGCACATGAGCACGAGATGAGCTTAAACAAACACATGTACAGTATACAAATAGCGACTGGCGACGAGGTCATCATTGAAAATTTTTTGCCAGAGGTTCATAAAGTGTTGCTCGAGGGCAAAAAATTTTCAATGATGATCGATGATGCTAGTCTATTTGCTTTGTTATATTTCAAAATCAAAACAAAAAATGTAAACAAAAAATCATTTGTGCTATTTTATGCTCACATCGAGTGACGAAACAATTGCGACACCTCACTGTCGCCTGCAACTGCGAACGACACTCAGCGACAGTGGGGTAACCTCAATGTTGCCCGCTGTCATTGTTGTGCGGGCGACAGTGCGTATTTGTGATGACCATTGGCCATGTGACACAATATGGACCAATCGTGTGCAGTTTCTGCATTGAAGTAGAACAATAATAAATGTTACGTTTATATCCAAACTGTTTTTGTTTCATGTGCACTATAAACTGAAACTGTTTCCTAGTGAAAACATCAACTGAAAAAAAACTAGTAAATAACAGTAACTAAGTCATATTACAATTACATACTAATCCACATCACTACTACAAAGGCTTTCATTCTCATGCACAACCTTGCCGACTTCTCCATAATTGCTCAAGAAAAGGTGATTTGCCCAGAAGTGAACTTATCAGAACCGTTGCTGCATCACTGCTTACAGGTTGGAATGTTGTATCTCTCATTCAACCAACTGCCTCAAAAGAATAAACATTCACAAAAACTCAACACATACATCTATCAAGGAGCAATCCTAGTCCTTAATATCTAAAATCATGATACAATTTTCCACAATCACATCTAATGAAATATTGATCAATTTCAAATTGCAGAAATCTAGAACAAAAAATGTAATCTCGGCTAATCCATGACATCACGTCATTTTCAACAATTTCACGTTCATCTGATTTTAATGTCTTATATGACCTGCACGTTACCCATTAATGTCAAACCAAAACAATTTTACATCAGCTAGAAATTAGAAAAGAATCACAGTCGACAATCAAAAGGGAAAGAACCATGGAAACTTACCTTCTTGTCAGAAATTTGTTCAATGAGATTCGACAGTGTGGGAAATAACAGCTGATACTGTGCACATTTTATAACAGCAGACAATACTCACACAATATCTGACAATGCTTCTCAGCAGCTGCTGCTTTACTCTACTAGAATACACAACTGAGATATGTGAATATGTCAGCAGATAATGCTTACTACTAAAAATTTATATGTTATATACACTGTGTCTCAAAAAAAAGCATGTGACTACATTTTTTGCAATAACTGGAACAATGAATGTCCGATTATA
>Ga0209454_1003730_pt1 | contig 11063 bp, 12 predicted proteins | sample WorMetHERISLAND1_2_FD_187400 | JGI IMG/M metagenome (GOLD analysis project Ga0209454, IMG submission 187400) | Marine gutless worms symbiont microbial communities from Max Planck institute for Marine Microbiology, Germany - Olavius geniculatus... | ecosystem: Host-associated > Annelida >...
CTCATATATAATATGTTGATTTATGCTTTATAACTGTATGTAATTAATGTCTGAATATAACGAAAAATGGCATTACATTATGTTATGCTAAAATACATATTTTTACGATGAATGGCATGCTCACATATTGAGCCAGAAAGTAACAAAGCACACATACTTTGGTAGCAGAGGCAAGAATAAATATTTCTGTGTTAAAATCACATGATAAACTTCAACTATGCTGAATAAAAACAAAATATACTCATAAGAAACGCAAAAATCATGGCATTTGATGAAAATCACGGTTTCCGTAATTTCCATGTTTCCGTAATTCTCTATTGTCCCTAGTCATGAGGCTTTTAAAGGTCACCCTTTCTAACACATCCAGCCAATGCATTTCATCATGCAGGAGGCAAAAAATACTAAAATACTCCTTCAACAGACCCTAGAACAAAAGCTAGCTCATTAGCTAACAGTTTACAGCAGAACTTCACTATTATTATGACATTTTTTGACCACAAACATCTTCTTTATGATCATTTCCTAAATAATTGCTAGACAAAACCAAAACTACGGTTCAAAAAATTTAAGTAGTAAACAAAGTATTTATTATGTGAGCATTATAATGAAATACCAAATGTCCATAAACAGAGATGCGAATTTAAATTTGTGTAATTGACGACAACATAACATAACGAGATATCCACTCAAAGCTCGGAAAAATGCACTGAAGACAAACAAACTACCTTCATAGCTTCCCTGTCTTTTACAAGCATAGTCCGCATCTGTCCGTTCAGTTCAAAGAAAACTTCACGTTCGCCTTGCTTGTTGAGGTCACCCTTTGCCAGGACGACAATGTGCAGTGTCTTGCCACGCTCAATCTCCACCTGACGTTTCACACAAACTCAGCTACACACTGCAATGCATTCAGCACACCTTAATCAGTATCTGACTATCTGAGCTGTCTGATAATGCTGATTGCGATCTTTTCAATCAACTAAATTCAATAGCATGAACAATATCCAAGTACTGTACGCCTTACAAGCAAATCTCCAGCAAGGCAAACATCAGTTTCAGCTCCTCACATGTGTGTATAGGTTTTTTGAACATTCACTTATTAATCATTGCTTTTTTTGTAGTTAAGTAACGATCAAGCTGTTGTCACGGTTGTCGTCCATCCATCTGTCTGTAACAGATGTATTGTGGCTAACGGGTAGGGCACAGAAGAAAACTTTTTACACGAATAATTAGCCATGCATGTAAAACTTGGGCATGCAAAACTTAAGCCATCTATCCAAGGGAAACATTTTCAAACTGGGGATTGAATGAAGGGAGGGTAGGGAAAATGGGCATTTTTCAATGGAAAGCTGGCCATATCTCGAAAACGGTGAGAGACACAACCTAGGTTACTATTAATCACTAATAGGAAGTGGCATACACCGTGTCAGATTAGATGGAAACCATTGACCTTGGATGACCTTAAAGGTTGTTACGTGCTATTGTGGCTAAACGGTGCAAGATAGGGCCTACGTTACTATTGATCATTGATAGGAAGTCACATATTGGCTTAAAAATGACATGAAAATCATCGACATCGACTAACAACCAGTACGGTCGGCTATCCTAGCAACAGCTGGGCTTCTTGTTTAAGTTTGTGTAGTACTTGTGCATTTATCTGTTGTGTGTGTGTTGTTATGCATTTACGTTTGTTTTATGTAATAAGCTTTACTTACTTACTAGCTTACTTACATAGTTCCAAACAAGACTGGGCCTACAACTCTATGCATCCACAATTCCACATAACTTATCAGCAGTTACCTACGACGACAACAAGTTTATTAAGCACATTAGAGATTTGTTAATCTAACCATCCTCAGAATAAATGTGAAAAATAATGAAACCTCAATTTCATGAGCCATATCTGGCCCAACGAGAAACGTCGGAGTATCCAACTTGTCAACCGGACCGTATTCTTGGCGAAACTTGTAGAACTCGGCAAACTCCTTGGGAAACATTGCAGCACTGATAACATTCTGATCTGTTAAATCACGAGCACCAAGCGTTTCTGCAAGGTCTTTCTTCAGCTGTGTGAAGTCGACAAGCGGCATGCTTGCCCCAGGACGACCCTCCACGACAGGTGCACCTTTCAGTATCTAAATTACACAAACATGACTGCTTGAGTCAAGTGCATAAGATACTGGCAATAGCTATGACTACTGCTAAGGTACGCTGTACCTTACATTGTACTACAGTCCAATACTTTTCATGTAAATCAGTTAATTTAGTGACAGATCAAAAAAAGCGATGTGCAGAAAACAGACAACATTTAAAAGCTTAAATGTTAATGATGATGATGACCTTGATTCTTGATATCAAGATGCAAATTTATGGTTTAATACCAACAACTTCCCTAACGATAGAACCTCACGCTTTACCACAACTGATGGCCTAGACTATACTGTGCCATGTTATGGCTAGAGTTGAGACACTAATAATGAAATATTTTATTATGGCTAAATTTTTGATACATCCAAACGTACAAATTTGCAAATGTTGGTACAGTTTACACTGTGGGGAGCGAACAGAAACTCATATAAATCAACCAACTGAAAACCCATAAAAGTCAAAAAAACTCACAAAGTTGGGTCTTTTTACAAAAGCCTAAAAAGCCCCCAAAACCCGGAACGCAAAGAACCCTATGAAACCCATTAAACCCACTGGGTTGGGCTTTTTTGAAAAACCCGGGTTACGTGCTACCCCGGTTAACTTAAGTTATGGCACTGGTAAAAAAGCAACTGTAAGGGTAGGACCTTGGTTCTGAGAGGTTCTGGAAAGCCGCCCGGAGGCTCTCCCATCTGTCCCTGCATGTACTGCACCACAGACTTGGGAAATGAAAGCTCGTCGGCACACTCCGCCAGTGTCCTTGCACTCAGCTTGTTCTGCACCATGAACTGCGCCAAATCACCCACCACCTTTGACGACGGCGTTACCTATACACAGCATGTGTGACTTTTTATGCTCAACAGCAAGTACTGCCACAGTGCATGTTAGCCATCACAATTCTGTCCATCTGTCTGTCACACGGGTAAATCAGTCAAAAACGGTGCAAGCTATGATCACCAAATCTTCACCGTTGGCTGCCTGGAAGACTCTAGTTTCAGGAATCGCAAAGCTTTTCCTAAATTCAAAGGGGTTCACCTGAACAAGGGTGCTAAATGAGAGGGGGCGATTTTCAGCCAATAAGTCACTGTATCTCAATAACGGTGCAATATAGGGCCTAAGTTACTATTAATCACTAATAGGAGTCATACACTGATACTCGATTGCCACCGAATTTGATGACCTTGAATGCTAAAATAGAGGTTTTTATGGGAAAAATTTGCAATTTTCAGCCAATAATGGTGGAATTCATGCATTGGACGTGGCGCACAATACTGAAATTCATGCACTGGATATGGCGCTAGCCATCATCCGCCGCAGAGTCTAAATGAAACATCGTTGTGAACTTAGATTTCGTTCACACTGGGCCTTTACACATGCAGTGCTGTCATTGTTAACACTTCCATTACTGACTGAGCCTGTGCTTAAACTTTGGACTTCGACACATATACTGATCCTGATGAGCCAAAAAACTACTGACCGATCTCCAATTTGACCTCTGTCTCAAAACTTATCGAACGACTGGCGGTGGACCAGATGATGCAGCATCTTAGCGAAACGGAACTGATGCCCAAGCTTCAGTCTGCCTACCGTCGACATCATTCGACTGAAACGGTGCTAGTGAAAGTACTGTCTGACGTACTTGATGCAGCAGATGCAGGTCAGGTGAACCTGTTGGGGTTACTTGACTTAAGCGCCGCTTTTGATACCGTCAACCACCACATACTGATCCAGCGACTATGGATATCATTCGGTTTTGACGGTGTGGCACTACAGTGGATTGAGTCGTTTCTGTCAGGACAAGTACAAGCCATTGCTTTCCACGACTCCATACCTTCCAGTGATGTATGGCGTTCCACAAGGGTCAGTCCTTGGCCCACTTCTGTTCGTCGTGTACACGGCTGACGTTATATCCATTGCTGCCATGCACAACGTTCGTGTCCACACGTACGCGGACGACACTCAACTCTACACGTCCTGCTCGGCTACTGATGGTGCGACGTCGGCCGCTCAACTACTGCGCTGTATCGACGACGTCAACCGGTGGATGTGCTCCAACCGGCTAAAACTTAACGCAGACAAAACGCAGTTTATTTGGCTCGGTGCACCTCGACAGCTTCAGCAGGTCAGCTCTGTTCAGCTGATTGTTGACAGCATTCCTATATTGCCTTCGAACACTTGTCAGAGACCTCAGCATTACCTTTGACGCTCAGTTCTCGTTCATGGAGCACGTCGACAGCGTTGTATGTAGCTGCTTCTATCAACTGCGACAGCTACGGTCAGTTCGACGATCCATTTTAGATGACACTATGTGCACTCTGTGCACTACTGTCACGCTGTGCTGTACGGCATCCCAGCAAAGTCGCTTGACGGCTGCAGGCAGTACTACGCGCTGCCGCTTGACTGGTGACTGGTGTTCGTCGAAATCAGCACACCACTGTGACACTGCGTGACACGTTACATTTGTTGCCAGTGTCTCGGTGCATAATGTTCAAAATTGCATGGATGGCATTTGACTGCGTTCACAGTCAGGGTCCTGGCTACTTTGATGGAGTTATGACACCAATCCACACCGTTGCAGCTCAGGCCAGACTGCAATCTGCAGACCAAGGCAACATGGTCGTTTCAGGCTCACGTACAACTCGGTTCAGCCAGCGCAGCTTCTCCTCAGTGGCACCAACCATGTAGAATGATTTACCATCGGAACTGAAAAGCAGAGACATTGGCAGACTGTGTTTTAAACAAAACCTTAAGACTTGGTTATAAGATTGTGCCTACTCGTAACAGGCACCTCTGAGAACTTTGTTTAAGAGGCGCCCAGTAAATTCACGTATTGATTGATTGATTGATTGAAAAAAACAAGCAACCTTCACTATGTCTCCAAGCAACGAGTTTGCTTCACGGTACATCTTCTTGATCTCTTCAAACTGGTTGGCAAGACCGAGGCTGAATGCTTGGAACTGCAGATTTGTGTACTGTCCACCTACACAGCAACAACCAACTCAGCTGCATTATAAAACTATTATGTAAATCATAAAAGAAAGTATTAAAATTGAACAATATTAACACTAGTCTATCAGATATACCTCAACACAGTTAGCCAACATTTCAACAGCCAGATGCTTTAACACAGCCATACTCTTTGCAGTGCTCGAGTCTAAAATTTAGTTTGTTTATACATGTACTTAAGTACATTTAAGACTACGTAATCTTTATTTACAAACTTACATTGTGAGTCACAGGTAACGTACTATTAAATCATATGCAAATTGTTCTCATCATCATCATCCCTGGCGCACCCCAGACTAGAACATAACTATCTCCACGAGCTGCCTCCATCAACCTTTATCTTCTGCAAGCCTTCATGCTGAATTCAAACCATGGTTGAGTGGCTGTAGATCAGCTTCTATGGTGCAAAGCCAAGTGTGGCCTGGGCGGCCTGGGCGATGCTTCCAGTCCTTGGGGAACCCGCAGATCGATCTATGTAGGGCTCTGAAGGTATCCTGCATGTTGCTCATCCTTGCTACGTGCCCGAAGAAGCAGAGACACCTTGTCTGGATGAGCAAGTGCAGATGTGGTGGAGAGCCAGCTCGGCATTCTGTGTAAGCATTATGCTAAACTTCAACACTGTTGTGCAGTTTCACAGGAGGAAAGATTTGTTATCTTTCGCTTTCAAAAGACAATAATAACCATCCAGAACAAGTCAATCAATCAACCAATCAAAAATGTAAGTAAGTAAGTAAGTGCACAATGTCAGCCAGTGGCCAAATCTAAAACACTTGGCTGAGCCGATAGGGAAAACAGTAGGCCTGCTGGAAGCAGCAAGTTTTAAGGAGGTGATGGAAAGTGTCTGGAAAAGTAGAACTGCGGATGCTAGAGAGTAGTGAGTTCCAGACTGTTAGGGCTGCAATGCTGAAACTGAGGGAAGCAAAGGTTGTGCGGACACGTGGAACCGACAGCAGATTGGTGTTGGCAGAACGCAGAGAGCGAGTGGGAGTGTGATAATTGAGCAGAAAACGTAGACAGGCAGGTTGAGAAGAGTTGAGAATGTCAAGTTTAGGGTGACATAAATGGCCTAAAAACACAACAAGGACGCATAAGAAGAACAACCATAAAAACAAAGTTTTTAACTAACTGTAAGACAACATACCAGGAATCTCATTGAGATATATGTCAGAATTGCCACTGCGCATCGTAGTGCAGCATTCAAATGGTGCGTAGAGCTGGCGAGCCTGCTCCCAGTATGCAGAGTACTGGTTGACGGCTGGGAGGTCGATAGTTGTGTCGAGTGGTGTGCGCTCAACCGAGGCCACAATGGCTCCCATGCTCGGCTGACTGGTGAGTCCAGACAGTGCGTCTACGGCAACGTCGACAATGTCGGCACCAGCGTCAGCAGCTGATAGCATGGATGCCACTGCAGCGCCGGCTGTGTCATGAGAGTGAACGTGGATCGGTAGATCTGGGTATTTATCACGCAGAGCTCCAACCAGCAGCCGTGCTGCCTGCGGCTTCAGCAGTCCCGCCATGTCCTAGTTAGCAGCATCGACAAACATTGTGCCCACTGCATACCTGCTATTGGATACTACTTACTTTCCATTTCTGTTTAACCAGCTAATTTTCGAAAGTTATTCAAAGTAAGGCCCTGTTCCAGAAAAACTGCTTTAGCAAATCGTTGACGTACCGGTGTGTACAGCTAGGATCACACTGCTATCACATAATCGCAAATCATCAAAGCACTGAAGAACAAAAATTATAATTGTGCAAACACATTCTGACATAAAAACAAATATATTAACTGAAAAGCAAAATATCAGAAGACTGCAGAACTCTGCATAAAAATTGCGATTAAACTGATAAAAATACAGGCAAATGTTGTAAAATTCACACTGGCTACAGTACATGTACCCACTCTTACTCCTTGCCAATAGGGTGGCTATCGATACCATTATCTTTTCATTTATCACTAAGATTTACAGCTAATTCACATCCCACGTGTGTGGTGATTTAATGAAATATCAAATCAGTAAACAGTGCATGAAAACATACACAGTTACGCACACATGCCCATGGATACATTAAGTGTACAGTGTGTACCTTGATGCCAATGATGTGTGTCCCTGCCTTCACAAGTTGATCAGCAAGGTCAAGGTAATACTGGAGACTATATTTGGTCCTTGAGGGATCAGTCACATCTCCTGTGTAGGCAAATGCACCTTCCACTACTCCACCTAGACATTCAAAGTAATCACAGGACAAAGTATTTGATGAAAAAATGTAATTGTAAAAAGTTAGATAACTAAATGTACAGCAATGGCTCTATGCAGACGACACCATGGCATAGAAATACATGCTTTAAAAAAAGTAAATACATTTATATACTTTAAAAAACATTTTCGTGCCTATCTCTGTCTCTCTCTTTTTCTAGTTGGGTGGTTGTGGATCAATGCGCGTGACCATAAGTTCATGCCAGGCTTCACAATCTTATGACACCTCCGTCAGTTCATCAGTCTTTATTGCGGTCAACCTCTTGACATAGTCCACGTAGTTTAGTAGACAGCAGCCACATCTTGTTGTGCTATGACTTGGCTGGTATAGCCCAAAAGTACTGGTATGTGGAGACCATGTGTTTCGTAGTTGTCAATCTTGTACTGTGGCTATGAGTTCATTCCTGTAGGCTGATGCAAAGCACCATGGTATTACGCACCTTGTCTATAGTCGCTTGACTCCTGTCATAATGCGATAGGCCTACACACTTGTTGCAAAAGAGTTAACAAGGTGCTTCATCTGTGCCTCGTAATATAGATAAGTTACTTAACAAAAACAAACAATTTGTACAATAATACTAAGTATAGACAATGACATCTATGCTCTGCAAGAACAACAATAAGACTACTAGTAAAACACCAACAAAAAATTACACAGGATTCAAATAATAGTAATCATTTCCACTATTTTCTAGTACGTAGTGCATACTAAATGGATGACAGACTTGCGTACAACTTACCAGCCTTTCCAGCAGCTTCCACTCCAAGCACCAAATTGGGAACATAATTTAACGAATCGAACACTCGGAAAATGTCCATACCAGCCTGCACTGCCAGTTCACAGAACCTGTGATAAACAAATCAATTAACATTTCACACATTAACGGTCAATTGTAACATACTGAAATCATATGCTAGATGGTCAAAAAGTAAGCAAAACAGTTTCAGTCATTATTTCATCTACAAGCAACTTTTTAAAAATCCTCTCACCAGAACACTTAGAAGTACTAGTAAATTCACAATAAACTGATCCTTCAAAATCTCACTACATCGCAATATCTTTGCTGCATCACCAATACAGGTAAGGAAACAAATACAAATACATATATATTTCTTTAGGGAATATCTAACAGCTGACGCTTTACACTTTCATACAGACAATACAGAAAACCCATGAATTGACTTTACAGAAATAGGGACGCTGCATTAGTACACAAAATAAAATAACACACAACACATCCCAACAAGCACTAATAGAACAGATCACCAAAGCACTCACTTAAAGACAACATTGTCGGCATAGTTTGCATATCCGACAGCATTGGCACCTCTCAGCAGCATCTGAAACGGCACATTTGGAATGAGCTGACGTAGAGTTTCCAAACGTTCCCATGGGTCTTCATGAAGAAATGTCATTGCAACATCAAAGGTGGCACCTAAATGCAATGCCAAAAAAAACCAAATAAAATTAACAAAAACAGTGTTTCCACCTGCTTGATAAACTAGTTACCAGTACCGAAACTGCTATTGCTTATTTGTGGTAATTCTAAGACAAAGTCCACCATAAATCAATCATAAAACAAAACAAACTGAAGTATTTATAACAGCATCAAGCCAGTGTTTTGATGTTGTCAGTGTCATCACAAACAAGAAATCTGAGCTAATGCTCATGAAATGCATGAGAGCCTATAGCAGTTCCTGTTCGCAGGTAATCTTGGTATCCATCCATTTTGTTGCGATTCACTCTGTTGCAGCCAAAAATCGCCAAAAAATCACTATGCAGACTGATCCAACCTAACATAGAGTACTCTGAAAACAAAAATAGAGCCCATCAGCAGCAGTACCATAATACCACTTATGGTCATATCAAGTACAAGAAATAAACAATTGAAAGACAGTTAAATTAAACAAAAAATGACAAAACTACAAAACCATACCGTACCTCCCCAATTCTCGAGAGCAAACAGTGGGCTGAGGCGATGAGCAATGAATGGCGCGATCTTCTTCATGTCGTAAGTACGAACGCGAGTTGCCAGCAGAGACTGGTGAGCATCACGAAATGTTGTATCCATCAGCAGCAATCCCCTATGATTATGAACTGCCTTCGCAAACCCTTCAGGACCCCTTTGACGCAGCACGTCCTTCCAGCCATTCGGAAGTGGCTCAGCTACAGCATCAGTATACCATTAGCAACCGACTATGTAGTGGGTACTAGTTAAAAAATAACAAAAAACTGAATCAATACTTACTTTGACGGTAATCTAACACTGATCCTTGGACAATACAAAAACAATGTGCAAGTAAAAATCCTCTTTCAACAGTAATTTCCAAACAAGCACTTAAGTTGCAAGTGCCCTGGAGCCAAACCACTGACACTAGGGCATACAAGCAACAACTCAAGACACAGTATGTCACCTACAGATTTTCTTGATTTTCTATTTGAACACATTTTAGTAAATCTTCTAATGCAGTTTGTACAATAATTGTCACAATAATTAGACAATGTACGGATGAAAAATGATTCATCTACATTCATGAAAGTAATGACTGCTAATTAAGCCACAATAGTTATTGAACTCTCCAAGCCTGAACTGCTAACAAACCTAAAGAATGGACAGAGAGTCACAGAGGATAAACCAACACGAACAAAAATGGCTTAAAATATAGAAGCCAAGCAGAATATGTCTGCCAATTTTAGCCTGGTGATGGCAAAGTAACATGCCAAGAATAAATAAGCTTGGCGGCACCTACCTGTGACAATGGATCACAGGCCGCGCGGTAGAGCAACAGTGTTGTAAGGGTGATCAGCCATTTCAATGGCAAAACCCAAAATTTGACCCCCAGTATATCCCAAACCCCTTAATTTTTCAGAACCAAAATTTGCACAGATGACTAGGTCCAGCATATCGCCTGATGTGCAAAATTTTGTGAAAATCCGTTCACGGGGGCTTACCCACGAATAGGCGAAATATAACGCTTGCGTGACTTTTTGTACCTTTCCTTTTTTTCTTGCCGTCCTCTACAGGAAAAACAACTGAATTGATTTTAACGCACGATGGCTCATATGACGCGGTTTCGCGCATGGAAGTGCCTTTTGGGGGTTACAAAATTTAAACTCAACATTTTAACCTATTTTTTCATAAAAATATTAAAAATTACAATGGCGCCTATGGGAAAAATTAGACAGTGCTTTAAACCATCATAACTCCAGCTATGTATAAGATAGAGTCGTAATTCTTGGTTCTATGGTATAGTTTTCGGGGTCAGCCAATTTAACGGTGTCATTTACATTTACCCCTAATTGACCCCGGTTGCCATGGCAACCAAATTTTGGACAAAATGGGCCATAACTCGGCCCCCTTAAAAGATAACTGCGTGCTGTTTGCACCTACTCCCCTATTTTCACCACCGGGCTATCTGATGGTGTCATTTAAATTTCTCCCTTGCCGACCCCCGTTGCCATGGCAACGAATTTTGGAACCAAATTGACAATAACTCGGCCTCCGTAAAAGATAATTGCACAATGTTTGCACCTAACCTCCCATTTTCGGGCCCGGGCTATCCGATGGTGTCATTTAAATTTCTCCCCTGGCGACCCCTGTTGCCATGGCAACAAAATTTGGGACAAAATTGACTATAACTCAGTCTGTGTAAGAAATA
>Ga0209454_1003731_pt1 | contig 11063 bp, 7 predicted proteins | sample WorMetHERISLAND1_2_FD_187400 | JGI IMG/M metagenome (GOLD analysis project Ga0209454, IMG submission 187400) | Marine gutless worms symbiont microbial communities from Max Planck institute for Marine Microbiology, Germany - Olavius geniculatus... | ecosystem: Host-associated > Annelida >...
GTGGGGGGGACGACATGGCTAAAAGTGGCAATTGTTGGGGGGATGCTTGCATTTGCGTCCCCCCAACCAAAATTTTTGGGGGGGACGCGTCCCCCCGTCCCCCCTATAATCGCCGCCCCTGGACACAAGTGATTTTATAATCTGTCCTATGCTATGCTATAGTAATGAGACAGATAATCATCGATTCAGAAAAAAATCACTAAACGATCTTAACTGCAGACGCTATAACAGTTAAACAGTTACGAAACAAATCAAACCTAAACTGAATAGATTTTTTGACTACAGTACTTCTCGCATTCTGGTAGTCCAAACGCTGTAGCTGTTGTCAGACGGCGACTGAACGCTGCTGTCTGTAGCTGACGTCATCATTGCCGTCACGTCACTGTCATTGACGATACTCGTGTTCTGAGCGATGACGTCACCTGCTGCTGCTGCTGATGCTATAGACAATACACAGCAATTAGACGCACCTGCACGGCTGACTCATTAATGACGTCACACCTACGTCAATCAAAAGCAACGTCACAATGACTGTTACCGGACGATATTTGCAAGCACGATTTATTGTTGACCATATGTCTGTCTGTCACACTAGTGAGTTGTGTTGTAACGACGGAACATGGAGAGTGACCCAAAAATGGTCCAATTCTATGTGCTTCACCTTCAGTAACAATTAATCGATTTTCAAAATACTTTCATTGTCCAAATCAGAATAAAATTTGTAATAATACTGTCATTAAAGATCCCACCACACATCCAGCGTGCCGCTACACTACCTTGTGAATCGTCGGTGTCTTAAAAGCAACAATTAAAAAACAAGACAACTTCTGTAACGACATATTTTAAAAAATCAACAACAACAAAACAACGTGTTTATTGTCTCAATTTTTGTTTAAAGTATCTGTCCCATCATGCAGTTCTTACTTTTTTACATCAACATTATTCAACGTGCCCGCCTTGTCGCTGGACGATGCACTCAAGCTGGCGATGCTAGTGACCAATGGCGATATCAACGAAACACATATATATTTCAAGGTAGTGCAGCAACACACTTGATGTGTGGTGAGATCTTTAGTAACAGTGTTATTACAAATGTTCTTCTGCTTTTGACAGTAAAAAATTTAAAAGTTGGTTAATATTTGATGAAGTTAAATCATATAAAATAATGGTGCTATTTTTGGTCTACCCTGTCTATCTAACTGCTTGCTGTCAGGATTGTCTAGAACCGTTTACGCTTACGATTTATGCGTCATTAGCACGTGTTATACTCACTGCTCTTGCATTTCCATTGCGGAAGGTTGAGTATTGAAAAAACGGGAGCCAGAAACGCAAACGTAGCGCCTTGCACGATTGGCAACCTGCGCGCATTAAATTAACACTTATCATGCTGTTATTTACCGACGACTAGGTCTAAGTGCAACAAGTGAATGTAACTTTTACATCAGTATCAACTGCTATCACCAATATATTTCAACACTTTAAGTAAAGCACAAAACCATACAAAACATCTTTATAACAGGTGCGCCGTGTACGAATCGCGTTGTTGGCGTGACCGACTGAACAAAAGGTCTTTTATTTTCATGGACCTGCTGTGCAAATTTCAGGGCTGCAATTTAGTCCATCAGATTCATGTCCTGCAAATCAGCGCCCCAACTGTAGCTTGTGAGCCACTGTACGCGTATACCTTGTTCCGAGCGTCGACTGGAGCAGCGTGACTAAACCGGAAACAAAAAAGATGGTACTGAGAATCTCGCTGACGTCCTTGGGTTCCGTGACGCACATGGCGGGAGCGACAATGATCGCCACGCTCAGGTTGGCGCCAAAACACGTCAGACTGTGCTGCAAGACGACAAACGACATGAATGATGCGCGCAAGCGATTGCAGACAGACCGATCTACGTCAGCGTACGTACAGCAATCGTTCCAAACCATAACATCGTGGTCGGGAGCGGGAATAGGGGGTAAGGGAAAACCAATTGCCTCCCGAAATTTTGGGCTGTGGAAAAATTGTGGACGAATCTTCTTGTCGAAAAAAATCGTTTAAAAATGCAACATTTGCAGCTAAAAACCATTTTGGGAAATTTAGAGGCAAAACAAAAATCACGAGCACCCATAGTCCTCTCTGTCAAAAAGTTGCATCTTTCTGTCCTGCTTACTTTTTAACTCACGACGCCGCTGTTTCATACAGCTGAAAATGACATCGGCTTGGTTTGTAAATCTAGTCAGATCAACTAAAATAACACAAAATGGAGTGCTTTATTCAAAAGCCGGTGTTTTAGAACAACACAAAATATACAGGGTGGGCCAAAAAACCGGACCTGTTTGAGCGTTAATAACTCAGCGATGTTTAGTGGTAGAAAGACGTGTGATACGTCAAAAGTTTCAGAATACTGTGAAGAATAAATGACAAAAAATAAATAATTGCACAATAAATAATTTAAATATTCTTTGCCTAATTTGCATAAATATTCGCCACCCCGGAAATTCTGCCAAAAATTTGTAACACATGGATTTAACATGGACATTTCAGCTTTTACAACTTAGCGACGTTTATTGATTGAAAAGCGCGTAATATGCCAAAAGTTTCAAAATTGTGTACAGAAGAAGCGTAGGCCTACAACTTGCGTGTCTCAGCATTTAAGCATTTTTTGCCTGATTTACACAAATCTGTTTAACCCCTAAAATCATGCTAAATTGGCAGTAACGAATAAATTTAAGTTGATTTTCACTCAGCATACAGTAAAATATTAACAATCATTAACACATACGTTGAGTTTAGATGAAATTCGACATAGGCTGTTGCCCATCTTTTGCATTCATAACCGTCATCAGTCCTTTTAGGCAGCTGATCGATCGCTGGAGTCAATGTGTTCAGGATCAGCTGAGCCCAGCACACGTTTTAGCTAGTCAGTTACTGAAATTTTGCGACCATGCTGTCTGTTATAATGCCCCCCACACTGATTAATTAATAGAATTTAAATCTGGACTTTTTGGCAGTGAGTTTTTGAGTTCAGTGAACTCGGGCTCACGGGAGTGCAGGGAAATGCATAATTTCAAGGGTAATGAAAATTTATGCAAATTAGGCAAAGAATATTCAAATGATTTGCTATGTAAGTTCGGCCCTTTTTGTCTACAACATTTTAAAACTTTTGACATATTACACGTCTTTCTACGGGTAACCGTCGCTGAGTTATCAACACTCAAACAGGTCCGGTTTTTTGGCCCACCTTGTATGTGCTATGGCAGTGACGCGTAGGTCTACAGAGAACGAAGATCAATGTGACAGCTAACTGGTTTAGTTTAACCAGAAAAAAAATAAATATCCATTAGAAAGTAGGTTTAAGGCTTTTCTTAATCGGTGATTTGTCTATTTTTCTGCTGTATTGTGTTGATAAGGGTAGATGTTAGTGTTCATTCTGGAGCCTTTCTATCCTGGGCTGGCATTTTGTTGTTTTTATTTGTGTTGCTGGTGTTGTCAATGTCAGTGCTGAATGAAATAAATAAATAAAGTAACCGACATGAATGCAAATACCTGAAGGCCGAGGAAGATGCAGAGGTACCAGGCGGGACAGTCGTCCAGTCCGTACAGTATCTTTTTGCTCTGTGCTGGATCGGCACCGGATGACGGCGACGTGACTGATGGGGATGCGGTCTGGTCGCCTGCTGCTGAAGCTGAGGGTGAGGCTGAATCTAACGGCGCCAGGTTCATTGTCGTAGTGGTTGTCGTCGTTGTAGTTGTCGTTGTTCCGTTCTTGCAGAGACCGACTGTTGTAGCGACGGCACCTCGACCGCCCGAGCTGGCGTCGCTAGCCTGCAACGACAATATTAATACCCCGTTTACACGATGAACCAAACATAAAGCAAACGTAGGCCTATTCAAAATATACGTGAACGACGTGTGCTTTAAGTTTTTTTCATGTTTGCTTCATCGTGTAAACGGGACATAATACAGCACAATACAACACAATATGTATACGCAATAAGTGTTTATGCCGGAGAGACACAAAATAATTCTATCGCGATGTAGCGTCGGGGTTAATAGTCTAAAGAGCGAAAAGAACATTTTAGAATAGCGCCTAAAAGTGTTATGGAGTGTTTACGTCCAGCAAACTTCCAGCAAATGTATTCAAAATACACGTGCTAATTGCTGGACGTTTGCTATACGTTTGCTGGATCATGTAAACACCTTATTACGTCCGGACAGAGTCCGATATAGTCCGACAATGCATCTAAGCCACTAGGCCCGTACATACTAAACTTAACATTCAACTTGAACCGCAAGCTACTGAAAATATATAGGCCTAATCCGCATGCGTATCATTTTTCAGCATAACCCGTTTCACTCCGGGCTCGTAACATAGGCCTAGACCTCGTCCAGGGATAGGTTTATTGGCGAGTGCCCCAGTCTCGTTTTTGGCAAATATCTAGGGTGACAAACCTCGGGACTTTCACTGCAGATGACGGATGTACAGGGTGCGGCAAAAAGTGGACCCCTAAAGTTTTTCGCTGTTTTCTCAGCAACCTTGTCGAATTTTAATTTGAAATTTTACAGATTTTTTTACTAAAACTTTCTACATTTAACTGAAGAATAAACGTTGATTCTGTTGAAAAACGACAAAGTTACAGACTTTTTAACATGATCGCCCACCGATTTTTCAGCATTAAAAATGCTCCGGCTACAACACCAATTTAATAACATCGTTGAAACAACACAGTTCAATAATGATCAGATGCCAGAATTCCATTGTCACTGCGAATGTTCGAAGTGTTCACCACCAGCTGCAAGCTACAACACCAGCCTCCAGTCGCCTTATTTGAGAAATCTTTTACAGTCTTGTCGATCGGTCCCTGTGGCAGGTTGTCCCAGATAACCTGAAGCGCTTCCTTGAGTTCGGCGATTGTTTTCAGCTTTGTTTTAAGCTTGCGGTAAGCCTCCAACATTGCACCCCATACGCGATAGTCCATTGGGTTTATATTCGACGAATTTGGAGGCCATTGGTCTTTTGTGATAATATCTGGACAGCTGGCCTGCAGCCAGTTCTGTGCGCTGCGCGGCGTTGTGCGCTGTGTGTGCTGACGCGCCGTCCCGCTGGAAGATGAATCCGGTGGGCAGCCGGCGATTGCTTTAAAGGAAGGATAATTTAATGATAATTTATAAACAATATAAATTGCTGTTTATCAAAGTGTCACTGTGACCTCATCGGCAGTAACGTGTAACCATGTTTTAAAAATTAAATAGCATTTTAGCATAAACATTTTGAATGCCAAAAAATTGGTAGGCGGTCATATTAAAAAGTCTATAACTTCGTCGTTTTTCAACAGAATCACATTTTACTTGGCAGTTAGATGTAGAAGGTTTCAGTAAATAAAGCGGAAAAATTTTATGTTAAAATCCCAAACGGTTGCTGAGAAAACGGCAAAAAAATTTAAGGGTCCACTTTTTTCTGCCGCACCTGTAGACCTATTGTAATCATTTATCGAAATATAGGTCTATAAGTGAGTAAGTAGGGTTTAATTTTTCCCGCTCGACACATTATGGGCCACTTCGGAGACGGTCGGACTATAATAAACTTAACGGTGTTTAATTTTTCTGCATTCGTCAATTCTCTGCCAGATTCAGCGAAGTGAACTACACAGCGCCGACCTACTCGAGTTTTAATTTTTATTGTAGGTTTACAATGTAACTGAAATGTGCATTTTACGTTGCACAGACTATTTTTGGCAGCTGATATTATGGAAAAGGGCTTATTTTTACAGTAAAACACTCAGATTTTTGCCAAATGCAGTGACTATAACCATGGCCTACGCTTATTTTCAACTCACTGCAGTGCAGCGTTATTCATGCCTGAATACAACAGCAAAATTAAAATTACTAAAATGCCTTCATTAAGACTGTGTTCATAATAATAGAAGTGACACTTTTTAAAATCCAAACTAAACCGTGTAGCCTAAACTACATTAATATCACGCAATTAAAACCTACCATTGCGAATCTTGTACCGATTTAAGTGAACCATTTCGAGTCAGTAATCATCTCCGTTCAATCTTCTACGACAGTGTGAGTTATATAGTCGACTGAATAAAGATTTGATCGACAACCGTAACCTACGATGTCGCTTTTATCCTCGGGCTTGTGCGAATGTGTGCCACTAACGTCGCCGCCAGCCGTATACTGCTGTGCTAGCACATGCATTCTTCCCTCATGCAGTGTTTACACGATCGAACAAACATCGAGCAGCTAGCTCGACGTTCTATGGTAATTAGCATGCTAATTAGGAGGGCGGGCGGGTTGTAATTGGAAGGCCTATATAACACGTGATCAGCTGTGGGCTAAGAGCCTAAGCCTAAGCCTACATTTGAGCCAGACGGCGAGGTTCCAATAGGCCTGCTTGAGCCAGCTCGATGTCTGCTCGATGTTTGCTCGACGTTTGCTCGATCGTGTAAACACCATATCAAGCCCTACCCACACACATGCACGGGGCGTCGGGCTCGGAAGTGTGAGTTGGGCCTAGTGCTCGATCTGATCAACCAAGCAGCCGCCTATACTCAACGTAAGCCTATGAATTCCGGTTAATTCGTACCTATCAGTAATCAGTAATCGATAGGCCTACAGCTGTCTCTCAGAAGATTTCTGGGCCACTGCTGCTAAATTTATGTGGAATAATAGTTCATCGTCTTCCGTGGAAACCCCCTATGACTGAAGTTTCTCCAATAATTAACTACATAACAATAAAACAATACGGACAGCAAAACTGGAACATTGAAAATATACTAATAAGAGTTCGCGCGTCAGAGTCTAATGCACTGCAGTCTTCTCCTTGAAATCCTAGCAAATAAAACACAGCACTTCATATCTTACGTATATGCCTTAACGGGCCGGAAGTAGATCTCTAGCTATTACAAGTTGAAATTCGCCGAATCGACAAGTTTGTTTCATTACTTCTGTTGCATTGCCGACCGTATTCAATTCGTGAGTGTATTTATGTAGCCTAGAAGATCGTCGCCTCTACCGAATGAAAATAAACCGACACTCAACTTACCGGAACTAACACTGGGCCATTTAGACCACAACTCGATCGTAACCAAGTTATATAGGCCAAACCATTTATCGACATGATGCTCACCCGATAATATCACTGTCGCCATGCAGGATCAAGCCTCAGAAACCTGCAAGAAAAGGGTGTTCGAGACAATGATAAGAGACTGCGTACGTGTAGCGCACGTACTGAGCCCAAATTTGTTTTGGCTGATATACGTTTGCGACGTAATCACGTCACTCAGATTTGGTGACGATCTGTTTAAGGAGTTTAAAGTTGGCTGAGGGTCAGATTTTTTCCTTTCTTATATAAAATTTGACGGTCGTTTCTTCACAACACTCACATTACTATGCGAGGTGTGATTATCAGCCTACACGCCATTTTCGACGCTTAAGCCTAAGTCGAAAATACACCTGAGCTGAAAAAATGCACACAACCTGTCTTCTGATGTGACCTGAAAATAATTTCTTCCGCTCTTCGGTTGTCGTTTCTGCGCTAGACATAGTCTTATGTATATAAAATTTACGTGTCTTGCCTGTTTCATCCAAACTGCTTGAGTGTACGTTACAACTGGGTGGGCCTACTGTTTACCCGACAGTTCGTAGTTCATCGATAATCGCCCTCACCATGCAATTGCAGGCCTTTGCAGTCTGCAGCATGGACAAGGGCCAATGATCAAACATGATATTATAACATGCGCATATTTTTACGACAGCGTCGAAGCGGGATCGGAATAGCCTAAGCCTATAATCAGCATTTAAAAATTGTAAATGCCATGTAGGCCTACGCTATTTTCAAATCTCTGGTTTTTTATTGTGTAACAGCGTTTTGTCTGTTTTTATTAAACTTTGAATGAATAAATGAATGAACAGAGAGAGATTGTGTGTGTGTGTGTGTGTGTGTGTGTGGGGGGGGGGCATAGAGGGGTCTACAGTTTTACGTACGTAGTGTGACTAGGCCTATACATGTAGATTTAACTATTGAGACGTAAAAAATATTGTTTCAACAGTTGGAGACAGTTCAACAGTCCGAAGGAGCACTGGGCTGTATAGTCCGAACAGCGCGTTATATATAGAGTTATCTGTCACTCCAACTCTCAAGTTAAGACCGAACTTGCACACGACAGATAGGCTATGACTATAGGCGTGTGAGTCGACATTTTAGACCGCGCACTGATGCTCTTGGCTGCAAAGGCCCAGTCAATATTGTTCACGCTTCAGGTGGGCCTCATCCGGCAGCCTACACGAATTATCCGGCAGGTTGATCATCTCACTAGTCAGGGTTTGTGCCTTTTAAAGCCGTGGCTACACGCGCCGATTATAATTTTCCTCGTCCGAGGTGTCGTCCAAGGAAATCAGACACGTCGGACGACACGGACGTCAGACGGCGTGTCCGATTTCCTCGTCCGAGGTTCTGATGGGCGTCTTTTGGCTGACAGGCAAAAAACCTCGTGCGAGGAAATCGGAAAGAATGAGCATGCACATTCCGTCCGATTTCCCCGATCGGACGAGGTTTTAAACCTCGAAAGGCTCGTCGACGTCGGACAACACATCGGACGAGGAAATCGGTGCGTGTAGCCACGGCGTAACACGCGGATTGAGCTAACGGAACAGTTGCCGTCACGTGATTTATGAATGATTCCTGGTAGGCATATCCGCGAATCCCACAACCGACAGCTTGCAGTTCGCACCAATGAATAGGCCTACTACATACTGCGAACGTAGGGCCTATAGGATTCATGCTCTGGTTAGCGTCAGGAACGCCGAAGCGGTTAGCTGGCTGGATCGGTGACTGTGCGGTAATAACCGTACGAAATTAATAACGGTGTCAAAAAACTTACTCGTCAGCAACATCTCAGCAACAATCTAAAGTCCACTGCAGCGTGCACTAAACTCGATCGCAGTAAAATGCCGGCGCCCTTTCGTTCTTAAAAGTTCTGGTCTCAAGAGCAAGAGCAAAATAGCATTACAGCTGATTACAGTGGTACTTCAGTGACGGAAGTAGGCCTATAATAAAATTTCGTACGCTCCTCGCTACAATTAAGGCCCGCAGTCGTGGAAAATTGTCTCGCCATCGATTCTGCTGTCATGCAGATGATATTGCTTCGCGATTAGCCTAACTGAGTTTAGTCTACGGTTAGAACTTTACTAATTTGTCGAAGCTCAGCTGCGCTAGCAGTTAAAGTTTTATCCCAAATCCGCTCGCTACGTCATCTGCGTAATCCGACACTGTAATAATGCAACAAATTCCGTGGTGCACGAACGCAGTCCGTCACAAATTTTTTTCAGTCAGAGTTATCAAACGATGGAATTCATCACCTGAATTATTTGTCATCGACTAATTTTCGGATGATCGAAACTAGACTGGTCTCGTAGTAAAATCTGGAAAGACAACAATCATTAGGCTATTAACGTTTAAGCTTAAAGTTAAACCATACCATGCTCAGCTCTCACTAATGCTGTCTTCGCAATTTTCGGCTGCAGTCGTGCGTCACAAAGCAATCGACCGTGTAGTCTAGGCCTATGCAACCTGAGCGTGGTATACCACACTGTCTGGAGTGGTATAAACTCGTACTGCGTACACGCTTGTCCGCCCGTACCTGTAATTTAACTTAAGTGTGCTCTGCATTCTGTCACCTGCATTTTAACAAACGAATATTGAGCTGTAGCTACTAGCTACCTGCGTCCAGAAGTTGACCTCACCGACAATGATGAGAAGTTGGGATACGGCGTGCGAAGAAGAACCTAAAGGCGTGTACATAGCGACGTAACTGAACTGAACTGACATGGTCTTGTTTCTGACGAACTGACCAATGAGCAAGCACTCAAGCAGTAATGCATTACAGTAGGCACCGTTTAACGGCGTCGGTGACTAAGTGACTACGCGCAAGTACGCGTCAACCAATGACCAATGGGCTCGCCCTGCTCGCGCATTGGTCAGTTCGTCAGAAACTAAACCGTGTCAGTTGAGTTCAGTTCAGTTGCTCTGTACACGCCTTAACACTTGCCAACACGGCGACGACAAGCGACTTAAGCTGTGACGAGGCGTCAGTTTTATATTTCGCAGATGTCGAGCAAGCCACTTAAGAAAATTGCGAAAATAACGCCAACTTCTCTGCGCCACCAGCAGATCTACTGCACGACGTTGTACCAGCGCGTCTTGATGCTTATTTTCTTTCGCACTTGACAGCGCCAAAAATTAAGTCTGCATCGAGGACTCTGAACGGCAAAGCAAATGATAGACTATGGACTGTAACCGGGTGCGTGCGAAAAGTTCGAAGTTAATAGACTAATAATGCAGCGGCGACGTATTCGGATTTATTTTTGTTTATCAACCGACGTCATCTAGGCCAGATCTAGGCCCAAAGGGTAAACGGTAAAAACGGCAACAGGTAAAAACGGCAACGGTAAAAAAGCAACGATAACAATGACAACAATTACAGACTGCACATGTCTAATTACGAAGTTATTTTTGCCTATAGTTCATATACTCAAACGAACAGAACAGACTACAATCAGTTTTTAATTCAGGTCATGACGGCATAGGCGGATTTAGGGAAAGGGCAAAGGGGCCATGCCCCTCCAAAATGCCAAAGTCGCCGTTTTTGCCTAGCATATGCAGCGCATTTCTGCAGTAAAGCTAATAAAATTTATGCACAATGTATGCATTTTTAAGGGGTTTTCATGCCCAAAAACCGTTTGCTTCCGGGCTGTGCCCCAACGACAGGCTTCTCCCGAAGTTCACCTTTGTTTTCGGCTTTCGGCCACAATTTTTGGCCCTTGGGGGCTAGTTCGCCTTTTGTGACTCCAATTTCTGGCTATGCCTACGTAAGAGTAAGTAACAATAAACAGTAAATGACGCCAGGAAAGTTTAAACCATATAAACCTAATTGAAGCAAACGCTACAAGAAAAACCAAAAAAGGTTTTTTTCGGAAAATTAGGAGGGAGTTGAATATTATTATTATTTTGCATTTTTCATAATATTTACGATATCTTGCAACCAGAAGGGTTCTGTGACGCTTAGAA
>Ga0209454_1003733_pt1 | contig 11061 bp, 6 predicted proteins | sample WorMetHERISLAND1_2_FD_187400 | JGI IMG/M metagenome (GOLD analysis project Ga0209454, IMG submission 187400) | Marine gutless worms symbiont microbial communities from Max Planck institute for Marine Microbiology, Germany - Olavius geniculatus... | ecosystem: Host-associated > Annelida >...
CTGACAGTTAATAAGTAAGTAAGTAAGTAAGTAAGTAAATGATTTATAAAGCGCCAAAGTCTCAGAAAGAATCAGGGCGCATAGGATAATGCGCACAGGCGAATTAATCAGAAATAATCACGTCTAACAGCTTGCTGCGTGTAGTAGGCCTATCTGACACAAAATATCGACAATCTGGCGAAGCAGTTATTGCGAGCGAGCCTGCAGTCTGAGCGAGCTGTTAGTTTATGACGAACAAACCGTACAGTGAAGTCTCAAATCAATGTGTTGCTGAAGGCAGAATGCGCCGTCTGTAACGAGGAATAGCCCTTTAGTCCTAAATAGTAACTATAATAGCCGTATTTAATAGGGTGTTTACACGATCCAGCAAGCGTCCAGCAAACTTCCAGCAAATGTATTCAAAATGCACGTGCTAATTGCTGGACGTTTGCTGGACGTCTGCTGGATCGTGTAAACACCCTATAAGGTTCATAGGTGCACACTGTGGTGCGTTCGTCGACATCGTCCATAGCGTCATCGACAATGTCGTGCCGTTGCCGTGAATTGAATTTTAGGCTGCCGCGTGATCGTTTAAGGCGCATACAGACCGACGTAACTAAACCGAATTGAACTGACACGGTTTAGTTTTTGACAAACTAACCAATGGGCAAGCACAGTAACGCATTACAGTAGGCACCGTGTAACGGCGTCGGCAACTACGTGACTACGCTCACGTGCGCGTCAACCAATGACCGATGGGGTCGCCCTGCTTGCCCATTGGGCAGTTCGTCAAAAACTAATCCGTGTCAGTTCAGTTCAGTTCAGTTCAGTTACGTCGCTCTGTACGCGCCTTTAGAGACACCGTTCGTGCACATTTTCCGCGAGATAAATACTTTACCCGAATTTGCTGCTGTAGCCGGTGGCTTGAAATATATATCGATACAGCTGCGAACAGCTTACGATATCACGCGAACGAATTCTTGTAGCGACGCTACACTAAAGCTATTTCCGATAAACGTAATATAGCGTCTTATATCACGACCGTAATGCACGTTGCCTTCCTAGGCTAAGCTTATAGGGTTAGCCCTATTGGCCTACAGCAAACAGTAAGTAAGTAAGATATATAACAGAGTTGCAGCGACGACACTCACGACAGCATAATTATCGCCATTCGTCACGTACCCAGCAGCCAACTGTGAACGATCCCGTTTATTTTTATTGGAAATTTTGTAATCGTTGGCTACATTTTGCAAGCCTGTAACTTCACAGCACATCGTTCTTTATCAAACAAAAGTTGCTTTAATATTCAGCAGCTACTCAGTTCGGTTTAGCATTGCGGTGCCGTAAACCTCATTCCGACCTATCGATACGATACAACACGACAGACAATTTGCCAGTAATGTGATGTTATCAAGAACTCTGTGTTCAAAGTCAACGCCAACTCCAAGGACAATAGGTTTGGAGGTCGAAAACATGCCATACAGCTTTGGGAAGATATTGACGGAATTTTCAAAGATAAAACTGAAAAAGGGAACAAAGATTTAGCAAAGATTTAGAAATCAGGAAGCACCGACCATAAAGAGCGGCATGTACTGAAGAGAACATGACCACTGTTGATGAACTAGTAGTCATAGGCCTACGGCATGAATGCCAGAAACAAACACATCGTTCAATACGCCAGATAGGCCTGTCCAAAGAGACGGATCTAACACAGTGTAGCATCGTACAGATCACTCACTGCGTTTTTTTTTGTTCGAAGTGTCTTTTGTTTACCAACACGCTTGCTGCCTATTATTGTTAGTTTTCTTTTTACATTTATATTTTACAAGGTAGTGTATATATCGACGCAGTTAAAGTGTGGTAAAATACTCAAAAACCACTTTATTGCTAATTTGTCCACGGAATTGCATCACTGAAAAAAATTTTTAAAATTCGTTAGTCCTCGAAGATATGGAAAACAAAAGTGGCACGTTTTTTGAGACTCGGTGTATTTAACAAAATCATACGTGCACTGTAAATCAGAACACTCGTAAATCGCGTGCAGTTTTTGTATTCCTGAAATAAAGTTTTTTTCACGGAATAAAACGTACGACGTGCTGTCGTGACGGACACATATCATGCGATGTTAACGACTTGATAAACGAGACTGCTGGGAATATCACAAGCTCTCCCCTCTCTTTGCGCAGAATAATCACTAGAGCTCAGACCACAGCACGACACAGGTCTGTCTCAGGCGTCCGATCACTCCGCTACCGGTAGCACGTACGACAAGCAGAACCACAGGACTGGACGTCAAGGCAACAGCGATAACGAGAAAATCGGAAAGAAAAAAAACGTCCAACTTTCGCATCGTTGACTAACGAAAGATTATATTACGAAAATCACTCGGACGACTTAGGCAGCATCGAAGAGTTTCACACAGTCAACAGGAACAGATATACGTTACGTTTATGTTGGTGTCGAGTGACAACATTCCATGCGGCCAGTGTTGGGCATGAGGTAACAAAATTTCAGATGCAAATTGTTAGAAATTGCCGTTGCTGAAAACGAACATAAAATAGGCTATCACAGGAAATAAACAGTGAATGGAAACAGTTAAGTCAGTCAGTCGAGTGCTCTTAAAAGACATTGATCTTTTGAGTAAACTTGACCGATTGACTAAGTGATAGTCTGACTGAGTGGGCTAAGAAATATTTTCTGTGGAACAGTGAACAGTGATTTTTTGCTAATTGACCGCTTTTTATCATTATAGAACAGCCTTATTGACTTCATTTATTGAGTGCTTGATTAGTTGGTAACAAAACAAATAAGTTTATGAGTTAATTCATTTTGTAGGTGAGTTTGATTTAACTCACTACAAAGTAGGTGAGTTCAGTTTGAGTTTAAACTCATTTGGTTTTCGTGATTTGAGATTTTGATTCAATTCATTTTCTGTCTGAGTTTTTTCCCAACACTGCATGCGGCTAGCTGCCCTGCGTCTCAAGCGCTGACGCTTGAGACGCCTCGCACAGATCGTGATTAGCCTACACGAGACAGCGTCATTTTGTCTTTAAGGTTTCGACGTCCGGTGCATGACCTTGACCATTTAAAATATCCCATCGGTTATACGTTCTACGAGAAGCGTGTAAGCAACAATGTTGGTTTCTATCTGCACCATTTTTTCGTAAGTGACAGACGGCAGACACACGGACAGGGCAGATACGTAATGCGGTCTGTAGAACGGTGGCATACTAAAGAGTCGGCGAATGGAAATGACTGTAGCAATGGCAGATGGGTGCTAATGTATATACCTCGTCTGCAGAGTTAGACGTCAGTTCGCTAATACAAGCTGCTGTTGCTTTAATCCGAGTTCGTCGCCGTTTATGATTAATTCAGTCCGTAAGCCGGCACTTCCGGTTCCACGGAAGGCAGAAGTTAGGCTGATCACCTCCGCACGTGCTGCTGCTATGCACTTACCGGTGCAGAAATTTGATCTCAATTAAGACTTCACTGGCTAGTGCATTATCGTGACATCGACGTAATCTGCCCAAATATCTGAGCGGAAGCTTCGACTACCGAAGTTGATCCGATTTATCCGACAGCTGGCATCCGGCGGACGCGTGCGTGCGAAAACGCGAATCAATGAATAACGACGGACGATGCCGACGCATTGATGATGCTTTTACGCACTTGAACTATCTAAAATATTAACTCCACATAGGCCTGTAACTCAGCAGATATATTTAGAATACAAAACTTCAGTCACATCTATACAATTTAATTTTCTTCGTCAAAATTGCTGAGGCTGTAATATAATATTTTTCAGCTAAAAATTAACAATGTAGGTTAAGTTGCCTGACGAAAACCCCGCGGCGAAAAGTGATATATGCCCAAAGTAATTCGGTGAAACGCGCAATCGCGGATCGCTGCTGCTGCCTGGTAAATCATGAATAAGAAATTAGAAGTTTTGGCTGGGGGTTAGCCCCACATCTTTCCTAAGGTCAGAAACCCAAAGTAACACAATGGGTCCTTTTACCCCCAAAAGTTGACCTATCAAATGGCATCTAAATTTGTAGAAGTGTTTAAGCAGGGTACACGAATGTGACAGACAGACGCCAGACGACAAACCGCGGTACGGAGCTGTACTGTGTAGCTATAGTCGGAATGACTTCAGCGACAGTGACCACCTATAAGCCAAGATTCATTCTTTAATTCCGCACCACTACACATCAAGCACACCGCACAGCAGCAGCAGAGGTAGCTGTTACCATCACATATCAGCCATCAACGCATCTCAACCATGACACGTAATCGCTAATGTAGGCTATCGGACACTGCGTAACCCCAGCGGAGAATCAACGTGTAACTAGCCACGAAACGTTTCATGACCCACATGTAGCGTATTCTACGCTAGTACAAGTTGTTTTGTATTGTTTCTTTATTTTATTTTTTTTGTTCTTGAATATTTCTGTAGCTGTACTAGCTCTCCTCTGCTATGGATGAACGGCGCCATACCACGTTTTAATATATGATACGGTGACTTATGGTTGATACTGTAAACAGCCGTCGTTATGCCATCCTCCGTAAATTTAGCTGTTAGGGCGAATGGATAGACCGAAGAAAGGACAGCGACTTCAGACGGTGCGGCCTGTATTCGGCTGAACGATCTCTCAGCAAATAGCCGTCCATTCCGCAATTTGCAAAGCAAAGTAACAAGGCGCAGGACTGGGCTGTATAATGTACGCGCGGCCAGTGCGGAGGGAAAGATAGGCAAGTGTCTGGGAGTCGGGAGCGTGACCTGCCCTGCGAGCAGACACCGAGGCTGAGGACTGTGACGTCAAACAATTGGACTCGACCGTCGCGTCGCGTCGCCGTCGCGTCGCTATCCTGTCATCACGTCGTTTCTCGACGTCGTCGCGCTAAGCCAGGCTCGGTCGCTCGGTGAAATTGGATGGACAAAGCACAAGTCGATAGGTCACGATCGAACGCGCAACAAAACGCCGGCGATCTGGCAAGTCGTCGGCTGGTCACTCGTACACGGTGGCCCAGAAAATTAACATCTTTCGGTACTGGAGTTTCCTCTTCTGGTATATATAGATGCATTATATTTGCAATTTCTGCTTACGCATGTATCAGTTTCATTAAATGACGTCGTTCTTCGTCTGCCGATGTAAACATGTTCTTCTGTTTTTATGCGAATAAATTGCGATTTTGTCACAACGATTAAATTAACTGACTGTTCAAACATTATAAATATGCGGTATTTTGCAGTTCAGTTTATATGGCATCACATTGACGTAGTTAAAAGGAGCCTATTATTACAGTCAGCCTTCAACGATTATGAGTTTTTGTTTTGCACTGATTTTGGTTTTGACGATAAACAGTGTTCAATATGACAGTACACTAAACACTTCGCATATGACATCACAATAATTACATATAGCTAGACTACCAAAACATCAGCGAATGTAAGTGATCGAGTCATATTTATTACATACAATGTAGTTGATATAAATAATTTATAACAATTACAGTGTATGTTGGCGCTAAAACGTCGACACACAACAGACACGCTACATGTGTACTAACCGAATCTCACCTAATCTCATACGAGTAAGCTGTACAGAAATCTGACCGGTATACTACAAACATGCGTGTCTTCAAGTTACGACAACAAGAGACAGTTAAGTCATATGGCCGACGAACATTTTCGGTCTACTGTTTGTCACGCAACTGATTGGGATTGGTATCTAACCTAAGTCTTGTTAATAAGCAGCTTATGACTTAAGGCGCGCACAGGCCGCCGACGTAACTAAACTGACATGGTTTAGTTTTTGAAGAACTGACCATGAGCAAGCAGCAATGCATTACAGTAGGCACCGTCTAACGGCGTCGTTGGCCCACGTGGCTACTACGCTCACGTACGCGTTAACTAATGACCAGTGGGCTCGCCCTGCTCGCCCATTGGTCAGTTCGTCAAAAATTAAACAATGTTAGTTTAGTACAGTCAAGTTACGTCGCTCTGAACGCGTCTTTACACTTCTTGTCGCTCTACATGGAAAACCCCTCGTAAATTTACAAAGCGTCACCTGCCGTTTTTTCTCAGTTACCCAACTTTAATCCCAGCCAAGCAGGTCGGTTCTCAATTCGCCTACCCCGGCCGAATTGATGGAAGACTGGGTTGATCTTGGTGACGTCACATTTCCACGTGAATCGCTCCCTCGTCCGCCCCAGGATGAGGTCCTTCGTCCGGTCGCTGTCCGGCGGCGGCGGCGGCGGCGGGAGGGGATACAGCGGGAGTTTGTGCGGCTTGCAGCGGCGTCACTACCACATCGTCCTCAATGTCCACTTTGACGCGCTTCTGACAGCCGACAGCCAGACGAAACGCGTCGCGAAAGTCCTTGGACGTGCGGTTGTAAATGATCGGGTTGACGCATGAGTTGAAGTATGCCAGGCCGGTACAAAAGACGTAGACTGCGTCGAACAGGTTGGTGGCCTGGGCGGGCGGACCGTAGATGGAGACGAGCAGCAGGAAAAGATGAATCGGTAGCCAGAGCAGCGCGAAGACAACGACCACGAGGATCAACAAACGACCGACTTGACGTTTGCGGTCAGCCGAACGTGTCTTTTTCTGTCACACACAACGCAGCACACACACACACACGTCTCAGTGACATGGACACTTTCATCTGACAGAGAAATCGCTGACTCGAGACCACCGGCTAATACCGCTGAGTTTTTCCTGCTAACCACTGATAACTTTGACTGGTCAGTGCAGTGCGCGGATTTTAGCAGTCTGCAACGCAGAAAGTGAAAAATAGTCACCTCACAGAATGCAACTGTACCAGCAGTAAAAAAGTAAAGAAGTAAAAAAAAAATCTACAGCCAGAGCCCGTGAAGTAGGCATACGTTGAACATAAACGTACCATAGGAAAAATGCATATAAAAAGCAATTGATACAGAGTAGATAGGGTTTGTCTTAAATAATTTTGCACCAAATTGTTGGTAATAAATTTTCAGAAACTAAATCTACCTAATATGAGAAATACATGTATAATTACAGAAGAAATTGAGCTGAGGTGATGCCGACTTTCCTTGATTACGGATATCGTAAAATATAGTAATCTGTTATTTTAACGTCTGCATTATTTCAGTGCCGTATGCCAATCCAGTCAGAACAATCGGTCGAGACTGCAGTCATAGGCCTATGCTGCAAAATCCAAAAAAAACTCTGAACAGTTTTTCGACCTAAGCTGATTTGTCGAAGATCAAAGAGAAGTACTTGTGCATATTAACTAAGGTGTTCAGAAGTAGGCTAAGTGCAATCCATCTGTCATCATTATGTTTATAAACTTTACAACTGTTCCTTTGTTGTCTCTTCAAGTTTTTAAAGCTATATAAATGTTTACCGCTTTACGTTATGCTGATATGTGCCATAAATGGTTTGCTACTTACAAACACAACCTATAACTTGAAACAGTACTGCCCGCATTTGCGATAAAGCCAAAGCAAACTTTTGAGTTTTAACCTTATCGTACGCAACTTTGTTTCAGCTGTGTTTTAGTTTTATCGTAGTTTTATCGTTACGTAGGCAGCGCCTCTAGCTGAAACATAGTGAATAGTAAGTGGCTGATTACTTGTTGGATCATGCTGGAGGCGCGCTGTCCGGTAATATGACGCAGAATGGCGACTGAGATGACGGCTATGACAGCCAACGGAATGACATACGCGAACGTGAACATCGTGATGAAAACCCGCTGTCCGATGATCATCGAATAGTGGTGACATCCTACACCCTCGATGACTCCGTACGACCAGAGGATTGGTACATTGACTGCCAGCATCAGGACCCAGATGGCCGCGACTGCCGCCAGCACGTTACCGCGAGTACGTATTGCAGCCGTGCGAACACTGTGAACGATGGTCATGTAGCGAATGATCGAGACGAGAACCAGCGTGTAGACGGTGACGTAGGCGGTCACGTTGACCAGGTAGTGCATCAGTTTGCAGACGGCGTTGCCAAACGGCCAGGTAGACGTGGCGTGCTGGTAGGCGGTGAATGGCGGCACGATGCCGACGAAACACAAGTCGGAGACGGCCAGGTTCAGCAGCAGAATGTTGGTGACTGTTCGCATGTTGTGATTGGACAAGATCACGTAGATCACCAGACTGTTGCCCGATGCACCTAGCAGCGTGATGATGCCGTTTTGGACTGGAGTCACCACCTTGAACAGCAACCACTCGAAGTCGTTTTCCACCTCCTCCTCTGTCGTCGTCGTCGTCGAATTGGTCGCGTTGACTTCGGTGAAGTTGACTAGCGGCGAGGTGTGTGAGTCTGTCATTGCTGTTACGTCATCCATCCGCTAACTGACGCTGCTACTGATGCTGCTGCTGCTGCTGATGATGATGATGATGACGATAAAGGTGACGTCGTTAATGAATCGACGCAGTCGCCACTAGCCGCACGATCTGCAGCGTAAATAACAGATCAAACAATGGCTACGTCACGTCCGCATCCATATTTTACCTACCTCGAGTATTATTTTGTGTGGTGTACGTTTTTTTTGCTCTCGTGCATATTTCAGTATACAAATAGTGACTGGCGCCGAAGTTATTATTGGAAATTTTTTCCCGAAGTTTGTAAGACCGAGGCCAATATTTAATGCACTGAGGGGAATAATTCCAATAATAATATCGACGACGCTAGTTACTATTTGTTTTGTTATACCTCAACGCAAAATGCGTGTATTTCACCGTCCCTTCAAATAAAGTAAACAAACAACATGGTCGTCTGCTAATAACATACGACGTAGTTTAGCCACAATACAGCCAGCCAGCTTTGTGTCGTCGGCGTTGTCATAGACGTCTTGAATAGTAATGAAGCATGACTTGCCAAAAATCGCTTTAATATTGTCTTTAGGGCAATATTAAAGGGATTTTTTGACCGGCTGGTTGAGCGATTGGTAAATATTGCGTAGTTGTGAACGTCACGTGACGTGAGTTGGACCAATCGCGTGCAAGTATTTTGCGTTGAGGTATAACAATACAGAATAGCTTGCGCAAAATGCTGCATAGAAACTAGTAATTATCGTCATTTTGCATTACGAAACGCCAACGATCACATTTAACTAGCCAGAGCTACGGAATCCCGTAACTAGAACACTCCGGCGATTAATTACGTTTTGGCTTGACATTTGCACAAAAACTAGTATTTGGTTTGGTAGATCTAACTTGCTCGACTTCTTTAGATTGCGCAGTGATGACAGATACTGCGACCATCAACACAAGTAATTTGAGCAAAGCACATGAGACGCGCGACAACGCGACAGCCTTAATTAGCAGTTCTTGTTCGCAGGTTGTTTTGATCTATCTCTAGCCATTTCGACACAATTCACTCTTAAATTGTATGTAGCAGCCCGAAATCGCAAAAAAATTACTAAAACCCTTTATTTTGTAAGTTTATGGTCGTTTAAGGTCATCGATGTTGATATCGTTATGAAGCTCGTCACCAGTGCTTGTTATGATATGCAGCATATCTGTACCTATCTGTAACCGTTTTCACGCTATACGAGCCAATAGCACAAAATAACTACATTTTAAAGGGGACACTCCTCTTTTACGCTGCCGTTCGAGCGTGACCCCCTAGCCCAGCGCGCGGCATGAAATTTTGTTACTAAAATCCTTGTGGCAACGCACAATGTAGATTTCGTGATCCTAGCTTGCACCGCTTTGATAGGGCTGCAGAGTGTGACAAATAGACACACAGATGGATGTCTCGACGATACCACAGTGGCGGATCCAAGGGGGCGGGCCAAAGGGAGAGCGGCCGCCCCCTCCCTATTGACTGGATGCATCTTAAAACATGTAAAAAAATTCCCGAAAATACTTTTTTTGCTTCATTTTTCCTAAAAAATTTCTGGGGAAGGGGCAGAGTCCACTCCCCAGACCCCACCCCTACCCTTCCGCTTCCCTCTCTTTCGAATTTTTGGATCCGCCACTGTCGTGTCGTGCTGCAAAGATACAGTATAACTTACCAGCTGACAACGCGCCTTTTCCGTGCGGTCTAAACACTTATAGACCTAAATGTTATCGTTTAGTGACATTTGTAGGTAGTTACTTTGAAGTCAATTTTCTAAACGTTGTTGTATCGTGATAGCCTACCACAGGCTATGGACTTTTGCGATTTTAGCACATTTTATCGTGGCACGTTAGCGGATTCGCTGGTTGCTCGTCATGTATTTTATTGATAACAATAACAACTAATGAAACGGTTTAACGGTGCCAGTAGGGTGTAGCGACGGTGGGCGGATTTGTATAGTATAGCATTGACGGGAGGCGGAGTGTAATCGTAAGACTACGTGACGAGGCGAATTTAGCTTGCATCTAAACTCTCTTCTCATCCATATCGGCAGAAATTGAACGAAGTCAGCGCCGTTAGACTGACTGAGCTGCAGCCGCTCGCGTGATCGAATTCTGAACTTGATCTACGCTTTGCAATGGCTACCGCCAAGCGTTCGGCAATTTACAGCGGCATAACCTTCGTAGTCTCGCGGTCTGATGAAAAGTGCCAGAAACACCAGGAACACGAAATTTCCTCACGAAAAATTAGAGTCATTGTTGCAGCACACAGTAAAAATTTTGTGATCCTAGCTTTTGTCGTTTTGACACAATACCGCAGTGTGACGGAGAGACAGACGGACGGGCGGACGGACGGTTCGACGATGGCTAAGACGCCCTTAGCACTACGTGCTGTCGCGCATAAAAAATCCAACACTGTTCTTCAAAGCCATTGTTTACTCGTCGTTGAACACAGAGAGGTTTGCAACAGTACTTGTTACTATAGTTTGCCAGTACATACACTGTGAACCATAAAAAGTGGAACTGTTTTGTTTTTGTAATAACTTTGTCAAATATAAACGAAATTGGATAATATTTGGCAGGTTTTTAGCCTAGACATTTATTGACATGGGTGCATATTTATTTACTTATTTACGAAGTTATTGCGGCTGGGAACCAGCTTACTGTTGACTGGGTAGTGTTCATCTTCCAGCAGGACAGCGCGCCGGCACACCGAGCACAAGACACAGTGGCCCTGCTTGCACA
>Ga0209454_1003736_pt1 | contig 11060 bp, 8 predicted proteins | sample WorMetHERISLAND1_2_FD_187400 | JGI IMG/M metagenome (GOLD analysis project Ga0209454, IMG submission 187400) | Marine gutless worms symbiont microbial communities from Max Planck institute for Marine Microbiology, Germany - Olavius geniculatus... | ecosystem: Host-associated > Annelida >...
GTGTATGGCTGCGAATTCTGGTACCATACGGCATGTGAAAAAGTTGAACCTAAAGTGTATGAGTTTCTGTGTGGCAACGAAGATGTGAAGTCACTGCAGTGGTATTGTAAAAGATGTTCAGTTACTCATTTGACAGTTATTAAAGCAATTCTATCAATGCAGGCAGCTCAAAGGAAGTTGGAAGAGAAGATGGATCTCGTGCTCAGCACGATGAATGATAAGAATTTGGTGATTGACTCTCTACATGAGCATGCCGAGAAATCGGGCAAAGATAAGTTGCTATAATTTCAATGTTGTTGATGCAGGTCAGTTGCCTATTGTGCATTTCGCGTGTGCACTATAGACTAATAACATTTTACATTAGAACATTTTGATGCACTATGAAAAATGCTGATTTTGGTCTCGACCAAAAATAAAGCTTTGGTCTTGTATCGAAAAAAGTTTTGTTTAGCCTACATCAGTGGCACGTTTGTACAGTGCATTTTTCCAGCTACGAAGAAGACACACTGACACACGACGTCGTGCTGTGAATCAAAGCGTAAAGACTGACGTGCATGCGCTGCCATAATTTAGCGAGCTTGCAAATATCCAACATCAATTTTTACGCACGACAGCATGTACTGCTAGCATATGTGCTTACTATTTAGCTATCGTAAAGCGTCGGTCTGTCCGTTACACTCAGGGACAATTCCAAAAAACGGTGCAAGGTAGAATCAGGAAATCTTCAGATTGTGGGCTGCTATAAAAACTCTTGTAACAAAATTTCGTACGGCTGGGTAAGAAGATTCCCTCGAACGAGAGCTTCAGAGAGCGGTACCCCCTGAAAAGTCGTTTTTTCCTTATCAACTCGTCTAGCAAAAACGGTAGAGATCATAGATGTAAAAAAAACGTTCCAAGAAAAATATTTAAAAACGTTAAAAAACGTAAAAAAACGTAAAAAAATAAAAAAAGGAAGTAGCAGTCAGATCGCGCATAGTTAAGGCCCATAGCAGTGCAACATGGCTGACGAGCACACATATTATTTGCGTCAGCGCCCACTTCCGGTTTCGGTTTCCGATCAAAGTTTATCTACAGTGGACACGCCCATTAGTTCCGTCGCAGTTTCTACCAGTAGCACTAGACTAGACCCAATTCCTACAATGGCCGATCCGGCCAGGAGCTATGTCTGTAGTGGATATAAACAGATTCCTACAATACAGCAAAAAGACAACCTGTGTATGAAATTTTCAGCATTAGGCCAAAACGTATATTTTAGCTGTTTCGATTTCGGCCCAGGTTCATAAATACCGCACGTGGTCCGGGGTGGGGCAAATTTAGGCATCCTTTCAAAATGCGCGATCTTGCTGCTACTACTATCCAATAATCTAGCGTGAAAACAGTTGCAGATAAACACGGACTTGCTGCCTACCGTAACAAGCATTGCTGACGAATTTTCGAAGGTATCAACATTGATGACCTTAAACGACCTTGAAATCTGAAAAAGCGGAGTTTAGTGACATCTTAGCGATTTCAGTCGGCGATGTACACTACTGCAGTGAGTTGCGCTGAAATTACTGGAGATATCTTATCAGAACAACCTGCATAGGCCTATGAAAGTTTTAGCATAAAATGTAGATTTTTGCCGTCTGAGTTTCCATTTTCTAGATTCAAGAAATCTTTACATTTGGGTACCCTTTTGAAACGCATTATTATTTTATTGCATGCTTTAAGCCTACACCAATTTTCCAGGTGGCAGCACCGATGCCGTCGCGCGCCACGTGAGCATTGCTTCAATTATTTGTATTCTGAAGCACCGACGAACGCGCATTGTGTCGGCCAATGAGACCGCACGTTGTCTCGTTCAATAAACGTGGCGTATGTGACTGCTCTGTCTCTGCAAGAGCAGTGAACGTTGTGATACGTTCGACGCGCACTCGCTGCTGCCACTGTGAGTATATACATGTAGGGCCTATACCAGGCATGCACGTTCAGTCGTTAAGCAAGCACTGCAGCGACAGTGCGCCTCGACGGACCTTTGCGGAACGGAGCAAAAAATTGACGACTAAACTTGGGCGCTCGACGCAGCGATTCGCGCTGATGTGATGCGTGAGTATAGTTTACAATCATAGCTTGTGTCTGTCCGTCCGTCTGTGTGTCACAATGTTGGCAGGTTTCTTGACTTTGTCTTAAAACGACGCAAGCTAAGATCACGAAATCGTCACAGACAGCTACCCCGAGGACTCTGCATGCACTTAGGCGTTTTGGGGTGTATGCAGACATACGAACGGGTTCACCCCGAGCTAAAACGCTGATGAGGGTTGGGTAATTTTTTTTAGATTTTTGGCTTTAAAGTTGTTTTACCTATCTCAAACAGGGTGCAAACAGTGTTTGAATTACCGCGGGGTTGGGGGGGAGGTTCAACCCTCTAACAGCTAACTGTTTTCTCAACCCCCTAACACTCTGTGGCGGTAGCGCAGCCCTGTGTTAATGGCGACCGGCTAAGTCAATGGAGAATGGCAAAATTCGACCTAGCGCAGATCCGAAACTCCTTAACCGATCGACACAAAATTTGTTATAGTGTATAGACGACGACGTGTTCTGCCGGTCGGCGATTGAAGCATGGCAACGACCGCGGACGTTATCAGCGAGCGGACAGCATCAGAGGCAATCAGCACGGTAGCACCAGCATGCTTGGGTGCCGCCGGCGACACAGCGTCAGCTCTGGCGACGTGGAAAGGATACGTCATGTTCATTGGACTGGCGATCGTTGCGTACGCCGTCGCTCGTGGATCACTGGCCGTCCGTCATATCATCTACCAGGACAAGGTTCGTAGCTTCTATATAATTATTGAAACATTTCAATCATGCGTTGAGAACCGAAAAGGACGCAGGAATAAAGAGCCAAACTTTTACTTTTTATTATCGTTTTTAATTCGTTCAAGTGTTTATTGTCAGTCAGTTGTCTACATTTATACCTGGTTAGAAGCGAGTCCCCGTTAGCTTTTGATTTGTTTCTGTTGCAGTTTCTGCTATTATGTTTTATTGTTGTTGCACATAATTATCATTCGTGCAATAAATGACGACGACGACGACGATGATGATGAAAGTACATACACGGTGTTCCAATAAAAAAATCGACATTTTTCCTTTCACAACTCCGTTTTATGAGCAGCCTATAACTTTGCAGGAAATTTTTTAGCAGCTACAGGTTTTACGTGAAATTCAGAATATTTGAACAAAATTTGGCAGTCCGATTGCTTTGTAGTTATGAAATATGATAATAGTGCGTCAAAAACTGAAAAGTATACGGTATAGGCCTAACCCTCGATTACCCTTCACGTGTATTGTCGATCCTCTTGCCTTGTAATTTTCTACATTTTAACTGGGGGAACGGAGTCGACGTCGCCAGGCAGAATATACCAGGATGCACTCAGTTCCATTAACCGTGTAGCTCTACTATTAAGACTACTTTTATTTGATTTAATGACTTACTAATTGCCGATGGCTATTCGAATGACTGTGATAGAATTTGTACATATTTATTTCGTATAATGTATCTTATGTTAAAAGTATCTGTTTTGTCTGGTTGTATTAATTATATTATTTATATTTAAGGCCTATGGCCGTGCTGGCATACAGCGAGGTCCATGATAATGCACTGTACAACTATTTAATCTATTTTAACGTCCGCGCTAAACCTTTCAAGTTGTATTTAGTTAAGTTGCGCTTTTCTAATCTTTGTTAGCTAAAACGACTTAATTTATCAGGTGTTAAAAATAGTCACAAAGCTAAACACGATCTTTGCGTCAATTTTCTCACCGTAACACGATGAGAAAGTTAATTTAAAGATGATCCCAACAATATGTCAAAGTCATTATTACTGCAGCACGTCGCAGGTAAGCTTTAAGTGCATATAATTTGACGCATGGAATAACCAGGATTATTACAGGGTGCAAGATCTGCAAAATTTGACTTGCTAGCCCAATGTATTTGCATTTCATTTGTTTGAAAACGGATGTTTTAGCTATTAATGGATCACGTCAGTATCAGACTTTTTCAGTTTCTGTCAGTTGATTGCTGAGCAAAAAAAAACACGTAGGCCTACTTCGTTCGATATGTTTAAAATCAGGTACACGAAGAAAATACAATTAAATAGGACGCGTACACTGAGTTGAAAATTGAAATAATGTGAGCTCTTTTCGCACAGTATTAGGCTACGATTTACATACTAAAAATTACAAATTCTGTCTAAAGCAAGTTTCGTTCGCATTCTACGTCAATGCCGCATGACCTTGCAGTTTCTTCTTATAATAATTTTCTGTCACGTAAAATGATATTACGGTGATACGTTCAGATCGGCGATCTGATAGTTTTAGGCAAAATTTTCTACCTTCAGATCAGCGATCTGAGCACTCAGATCGGCAAGATCTGTTAACTACAGACAACAAACTCACCTCAGATCACTCACTTCAGATTTGACGTCGAATATTTAACATTCCAGCTGTCTCCTGTCCGAAGATGCCTCAGCTGGGGCCCTGCCTACTAGAGATCTGCACGGGCCAGGTGGTCCGGCGGCCCGGCCCAGCCCGGCCCGTTACGGGCCGGCCTGGGCTTGAAAATTTCTTCTGAAAATCGGACAAGATACACACATGAGGAACATACAATTTGACAGAGCGATGGAAAGAAGAACTTATTTGGATACATTCGATCTGAGCACTCATTACTATTAATCACTCAGATTGGTGAGTTTGCTGTCTGTAGTTAACAGATCTTGCCGATCTGGGTGCTCAAATCGCTGATCTGAACGTGTTATTATCGAAAATGATATGCGTTCATTATTATCATTATTATCGTTGTTGTTACGGCATGTCAACGTGTCTGGCTGCGTGTGCTAGGCGAGCATTGACGTAAACTTTGACGCTGGCGGCAAAATCTCATCCGGTTTGATTGCGACGACAATCGTATCTCAATGGACATGGGCAGCTACGCTCCTTCAGTCGACGTCCGTCACCACGAAAGTACCTTAATAAACAAACTACTGTTTGCTTAGTTTACTTCTTACCGCTTGGCGATTTGTGCTCTGTCAGCCTATCAGGCTTTTGGTCTTTTCTATAACCGTCTGTTTCTGAGTTTACGTGTGTTTTTTACTTCCGTAGTACTTGCTCCGTTTCTCTGATTTCAGTTCCTCTTAAAGCATTTCTTTTAGTTACATGTACATGTGCACTAGGCGTTTCTCTTGCCCGCCCTTCGTTCCACCAGGGGTATCCATACGGGATTTTAACACGGAAAAGAAAAGGCGTTGAAAAACCAAAGCTGCATTGCGAGTCAACGTTCAATAGAGCAGGCGTAACCGGTGTGTCACTTTTTGCTCAAAGAGTCAAAGGTCAGGCGGTTTGTCGCACAATATGTCGGCACTGGGCCGACTAAACATTGTCTCGTAAACACGTTACGCTCGCTGTATAGCTGATACTGGGTCCTACTGCAAAGGTCTTAAGCCGGCAGGTTTCCATCCAATGCAGCGTACGCAACGCACGCAACAAGCGCAACGACGCGGGTGACGCAACGACCACAACGCAAGTATAGAAGGTGCGTTGGTCCGTTGCTTTTGTTGCGTTCACTGCGTAACGTACGTTGCGCGTTAGACTGGAGACTATGCTTGGAACTCACTCAATAATGAAGGTCTGAATGAATGTAGGCGGTAGGCGTGGTGTAGTGGTAGCGCGTCTGATCCTATCAGCGAAGTTACTGTACGCCGGGCCCGGTTAATACTGCGATGGGTGACTGCCTGTAGGCAGGTAAACCATCTCGGGATGTAACCAACCGCATAGGTCAACTCAGCCCTCCATCCCTCCGGGGTAGGTAAATCGAGTACCGGCCTATCTGGCTGGGGTTAAGGCGGGGCGTGTTCATTTCTGTCGGGTGGCAGGTAACACTGTGTGATCCCATATGACAAGTGACGCTCCGTAGCTCTGAGATGGGTTCGCTCATTAGGAGCTATATGCGACCTTTAACCTTTATAGAACTTGTTTGTTTCTTGCCTGCAGTACGGCATCAGCGGAGCATTTTGGTATGCGTCCGGGGCGACAATCCAAATCCTGCTATTCTCCATGATGGCAGTACAGCTCAAACTGCACGCTCCCGGAGCCAAGACTTTCCTCCAAGTGATCCGTGCACGCTTCGGCCGTACGACTCATCTGACGTTCTGCGTATTCGCCCTGCTCACGAACGTGATCGTCACGTCGATGCTGATGCTCGGTAATCTGCTGAAATTTTGGGGTCTGCTATACAGAACGACCGAGTAGAAGTCACAGCGAATATGCCCGGTCCTACCCCGTCCAAAAAATCATGCAACTGCGTTTTTTTTCAGAAATGGAGAATTATTTTGTTTTTGACGCGACACAGCTATGCTATATACTCTAGGCGTCTATGGCACGGTTGTCGTTTGTCTGTCTGTCGTCTGTTCGTCTGTCCGTAATTTGTTGTGGATAAGTCTTGGGTCGAAGGAGAAAATTTTTTGCACGAATAATTAGCTTTGTGTCGAAGCTTTCTGCGTACAAAATTTGGAAGATGCAGTGCAAAGGAAACATTTTCGAATTTGGGGTTGAATGGAGGGGGCAGGAAAAATGTGCACTTTCAACGGAAAACTAGCCATATCTCGGAAACGGCGAGAGACAGAGCCAAGGTTGCTATTGATCATTAATAGAAGTTGCATATTGGATTTCGACTGACATGAAAATCATTGACATTGGATGATCTAAACGGTCAGTACTGCAGCAGGAACTGTATAGGCTGTAGCGCGCCTTCCCTAGCGACAGTTGGGCTTTTTTTGTTAGACCACGGGGCAACAGTTTTTTGGCACTGAAGTGATTATGTATGCAAAATAAATAATGTTATAATTAGGTGATACTTCGAGCCAGCTGGAGTAGAAAAATGTGGCTGGATGAGCTGCGTTGTACCGAAACGTAAGCAATCTGCACGTATATTCGCAGGTGTTAAATTTATACAAATAAAAAAATATTACTGCGACTCTGTAAAGGTAAAAATCCGATACTTGCTATAGCGCTGTTGCACGAATCAGACTCGTGACCAGAGCGTTTTTTACAATATTAGAAGCGACAGCTGATTGGCATGAGCTAATAACACTGCAGCGCGTTGTGCGGCCATCTATTCCCCGTACCATTTGCAGGAAAACGATAGTATTACACTACAGTTAGTGTTTTAGCTTTGTTACATCAATTTTTGGGGTTTATTACAGTCTTTTTTCGGCTGTCATGTGAAGCGGAAAACATTTTTGATGCCCGCGGCGACATGGAGACGCGCGTCGATTAATACATATATCATTATGCAGTAATTATTATGGTAGCACCTGTACAACAAAACAACTCGCCCTATACCGTATGGGCCAAAAAGTGACACTTTTTCAATTGTGTCGATATAATACCGCATAAACTGCAAAACTAGATATTTGTAGTGCTAATCTATTTCAACATTTTTCTTCCTTTAATTATTCTCAGTTTAATATGTGCTCCTTTGTTTGACAAGTTTTTATAATTTTTTTCGGAATTCTAGTGTTTATCCACAGGCAAATTTTGAATCAAACAGCGTTCGTAGTTAGTTAATCCAACCAACCATCAAAACGAAATTACAATTCATTTGCAAACACATAACATGTTCACATCGGCACATTCGGCAGACGAAGAACGATGCCATTTAATGAAAATGATAGCCTGAGTAGGCTAAACTAAAACTTGCAAATACGAGGCCTCAATCCAACAAGACAGTAAACTCAAATAGCCTATCAAGAGGTGTTTTGGCCAACCCTGTAGTTCTCGCCTACTTTGTGTCAACATCGCTGTCGTTTGGAAGCCAAAGTGTGGGGGCATAGCTTACGTGGTGCATGCAGTATATTTCGTGACTTAGCATATGGTCATTAGCTGTCACAGCTTATCGATTGCTTATTGACGTCCTCATTACTTCGCTCCATCTTTCCCTGCGTGTTATCTGGAGTGAGTGAGTAAGTGAGTAGTTTATTAACGGCACATCAGCACAAAATAGGCCATTCAGTGCCATACATGGTTGAAGTTAGTTAAAAGCACTTAATATGTGTATTAAAAGCAAAGTGAAGATACTTGAATTGTTAAGATCAAGACTATTAAGCTAATGTAAAAACAACATTATAAGTAGGATACCAACGTGGTTGGGAATCCAGCAGAAAGTTATAGATTTACCACTGTTGGCTGGTTGTGATCTTTCATGATCGTGTTATTTCGAATACGCTTATACCTTTGTGTTCAATGTTAATTGCGACTGTCCGTAATTTGCCAGTTCGCCGAAGAAAATAGTAGTTTAGTTTCAATATCAGTTGTAACTGAAAGAACTTTAATCGGCGCTGTAAATGTGGCACAGGGCGGAATTGCCACCCATGTAAAGTAAGTAAGTAAATAGTCAGCACCAGGCACTCGTTTATTCCTGTCTCCATCATGTCAGTAATTAACTAATTATTATTGTATATTTTTGGCACAAGAAAGGCAGTCAATTTTTTTAGCACAAAAACACACTTAACTAAACACTAGAGCTTAAGTATAGCCTAATTATTCCATGATTATTAACGGCAATCAACAATTTTTCGACAGCACAAAATTTAGGGGGAAGGGGAAACTGGGGGTAATTGCACCTATCCCCCCTGTTGCGACGGCACGTTGGTCTTTGTTGCACCTGTGTAGGTGGTGCGGCGACACTAACGACTTTGATCCAGGGTTTCAGCGTCGAACTGGCGACGCTGTTGGTGGCCGCAATCATTACGTCGTACACGTTCACTGGTGGTCTGGGAGCGTTCTTCTACATGTCCTACTTTAACTCCGCCTCCATACTCATCTTCATCGTCGTCTTTCTCGTCAAAGTCTTCTACGAGAACGCGCCCACCGGCGACAACGTACTAGGTCTGCCATTATGCGTCTAGTTTGCGTATGTAGGCTATTCTGAATAAATCGCGGTGACTATTCGACAGGCGTACGAATAACTTACGTATACGGCAGCCGGATAAATAGTCTGTGGACCATTTATCGGGTTAAGCAATTGGACAAATTTTGCCAGTTATACCTGGCGTTTCTTGGATAAATAACTTGGCGGCTAGCTACGGCTATTCATACGACAGCCGTATCCCTCAATTTATCCCTCTGCCGGATAAATACTCTGTACCTAAATAACTATACAAATGAAAGAATCAATAAATGAGTTAAAAGAGGAAGAAATAACCCCATGACGATGCATTATTTTGAAGTCATGGCATTGTATCGGGCTTTCCAGGTTTTGTACACGCTCCAGTTGTCCCATTGTGAAGGTTGTGAGTTGTGACCTCTTACAAATGTCAGTATTTATTACGAATTTGCATTGTGTCCTTGACCGATGACCAATGGCTTCAAGCTGCCGGTACTATAATGTTTTTATTACACGACAGTTTGCTGGCTTACTGTAGTTGGTGCCAATGCCTGCAACCGTTGTTATTACTGCAGTATGTGTTACCAAATTTCAGACGACGTAACAATGGGAGGCTGCTCCGTTGTAATAAATCGGTGACTCGGCCATAGCCATTAAGTCATTATCGTCGCCTGGGATTTCAGTGCTTATTCCGTTTGGTTTCATGGTGAGTAGAATAGCTTATGTAAACTAGTTCTTTGTGGATTTGCTAATGTGCGTCTAAATACACAGGGCCAATGTCCCAAAGATGACCGTGACCCCACACTACATATATACGCCGATCGATATGTACTGTGGTAACCTGGTTCAGTATATAAGTATGTCTTATAATTATGTCGTAGGCTCTACAGGTTGCGGCAAAAGTAGCCCCCTAAAGTTTTTCGCTGTTTTCTCAGCAACCGTTTGGAATTTTAACTTGAAATTTTGCAGCTTTATTTACTAAAACATTTACATTCAACTGTCAAGTAAAATATAATTACGTTAAAAAATGACGAAGTTATATACTTTTTAACATGACCGCCTACCGATTTTTTAGCATTAAAAATGTTCAAGGTACAACAACAATTCAATAACATCGTTGAAAGAACACAGTTAACTTATGATCAGATGCCAGAATTTCATTGTCAGTGTGAACGTTTGGAGTGTCCACCGCCAGCCCCAAGCTCCAACACAAGCCTTCAGTCGCTTAATTTGAGAAGTCTTACAGTCACGTCGATCGGCAGGACCCCACTGAAGGGCAGCTACTATGTTGGCGAGATCGATGTAGGTTCTGTGCAAGCGGTGTATGATTTGCTGAACGCCAGTGACACGGCTCCTGACGGCAACTTACACGGCAGCTACATGACAATCGCTTCGTTCCCCGGACTCATGTTTGGCATCATCAACATTGTCGGTTAGTAGTAGGGCTTATCATTCGTTGCAGGGGCTTAGAAGCTTTTACCCAAAGTGTATGTGGGGTATTAGCTTTGTTCCCGGTTTTCTTTTTTTCGTTCCTTCTGCTTCAAAACATGTTACAAAAACTTTATTTCTACGCAGATCCGTGTATAAAGTTAATGAGTACATCACTTTTTACAATTTGCAGCGTGTGTTGGGCGCATGCTGAGAAGAAGTCAATGCTTTTTTTGTGTCATACAACTGAAAAGTGCGGGGTATGGTAGGGTTACTCAAAAATTGGAAGTACGCGTACCCCCGTACCTTCAAAAGTCGAAAGTTACGCTTATGATTTGTTGCTGTGATCGAAGCAGTGATCGAATTTGGTGTATTTTAGCTTTAAAATGTGACATCTGGTAGCATCAGTTTTGGTAATTTTTACCAGATTTATTGACTAGAGATTGTGTATTTTTTCTAATTGTGTTTCTGTGCTTTTATGGTCTTAACTGTTAAAAGTGAAATTTACTTTTATCATCATGTGCAAGTTGCCTATTGCATGTCACTTCATCAGTGAATAAAGAAAAAATAAAAACTAGAAATTTGGGGCAAAGCCCAACGTGAGTCCGCCCGGCGCCCTAAGTCCGATTGGGGGAGAAATTCCCCCGGTAGCAAAGTCACGTGGCCCGCACACAAATGCATTAGCATACGCAAAACGCGCACTATTGACTTAGGGT
>Ga0209454_1003739_pt1 | contig 11058 bp, 7 predicted proteins | sample WorMetHERISLAND1_2_FD_187400 | JGI IMG/M metagenome (GOLD analysis project Ga0209454, IMG submission 187400) | Marine gutless worms symbiont microbial communities from Max Planck institute for Marine Microbiology, Germany - Olavius geniculatus... | ecosystem: Host-associated > Annelida >...
GCTTGAAACATGTCTTGCATTTTCATGTACGTCACTTTCACGTCCGTCATTTTCATGTTTGTTAATTTCATGTCCGGTTATTTTATGTCTAGCACATCTGTTTAATTTTTTTCTGCGTTTTTATGTTTGTCAATTTTATGCCTAGACACTTGTTTTGTTTATTTCATGTTTGTCAGTTTCACGCCCTGCCATTTCGATGGTCCGTCATTTTTATGTCCGTCATTTTCAGCGCCCCGAAAACGTCATTGCAGTAAAATTTGTTGACTTGTAAAGAAATGCCTGCAAAATATGCTGTCATTACGTAAAAATTGTCATGAGCCACAAAAATACCACATTACATTTATTTCCACAAAACTTGGTCTTTTTAAAATTATTTTACTGCTGCATGGATGCTGCTACGCAGTTGAAAAGCAAGAATAAAAACTACCAGCAGCTGTACTCGAATCTGTTATCGCAGTACCTATTTTATCTACTGTCAAGCTGTGTACACTTAATAAAGAAGCATACAGTGGCGTTATCCGTTACCTGAGTTACCTGTCATCAGCTAACCCGATGCAAACAGGTGGAAATGATCCATAAGAGTTGAAGTTCTGTGCAGCTGTAGCAAAGCTGCCATAATGTAACATTTGATAAAGCTGATAAAAATACGAATAAGTTATTGATAGGTAATGTTGCTAATGTTTACAGGTGCTCGTTATAGCGTCTAGCCGACCCAGTACACCACGCACTGCGGTCCGACGACTACCTTTAGATACCGTGCCGCCGGCGTCAAGAACATCGTCAGGTGACATTGCTTCCTGCTGCTGCTGTTGCTGATGATGATGATGATGATGGCGGTGGTGGTAATGCCCGTGTTCCACATTTACGTCTTCTGCCTCCTCATCGTCGCAGTTCACTTCATCTTCTTCCGCAACTGGATTCGGCGGCGCTACATCTGCTTGATCCCAGACCACTCTCCACTCTTGAGCGCTGTTCCACACGGACAGAAAATATGCCACACAGTATAGGTATGACCGTACAGTCTGCTATGCATGCCCACAGCGAGCAGTATTTAGCAAGTAAGTAAATGCCAACGGGTAACCCGCCGAATCTGAGGCTCGGTGCTGAAACGAGGCCGGCTAATATGGCTTAAAACTAAAGCTGGGTTGTGAGAGAAAGTTATGAATTGGCGACGAAAGCAGCATATAAAATGGAAACTGCAAATGGCCAAAAAAGCGTGTTCCAAATGGTAGGAGCAGCCGAAAGACTACGACAACCGAAACATGTGCGGACACGAGGGACAGACAGCAAATTAGAGTCCAAAATGGAACGTAATTAACTGTGCGACGTAGGCAGACTTATTGCTACCGTGAGCTGTCTGTCTGTCTGTCCGTCTATCCGTCTTCCAGTGGCGATACGCCGTAGTAACAACGTGGGCTGTGTTATCGTGAGATGGCCATGTTATTTAGCTCATTAGGACGTTCTTAAAAATTTCGTTTTATTTACTTTGATTTTTCTTTGCATTAAAATCCATCCACGAATTCGCTAGTTGCGACATTGCAATTGCAGTGTGAGCCTAATAATGATTATTATTATAGTAAATAAATAATAATAATAATTTAAAATACACATCTACCGACGGAGGTTGTCCTCATACAACTTTCTGATGAATCTTCGAGCGACATAAAGGCCAACCAGCGCAGGCATGACAACCATCGCTCTGCTAACGTATACGCTCATTTTTTAGCTTGCAGTATTTTAGCAGAAAAATCTCAATAAAATATTACTGACGACAAATATTTTATAGCGACTTGGCGGCATTTATTTTGTGACGTCATCGCTTTGGCATTGCATAACATCAGGCTAATGAACTAGCTTAGTAAAAATAAATAGGGGCCAAATTGTTTTTCTACATAGCTTTTTACAAATATGTAAAAATGTTACTTATTCGTTTAGTGTGCGACGTAATAAAACGAAATAAAACATAATAAAACATTGGTTTTATCGCACATTTTTATTTTTGCTTTTTAGGCATATACAGCTTTTTTCAAAAAATGCATTAGGCTGCGTTTATTGTTTCTAAATTATTACTGTTGCAAATATACTGCCTAACTGTGGACATAATTTAGAATAAAGGGACGACTGGTGTTTACAGAGCCTATTAAACAACATTGGGACAAGACAGCATTATGCGTTTTTGATTTTCATCAGCATTTCATTAATTTCATGAAATTCGTGCCCATAACATAGTGTAAGCTACAGGTCATCAGTCATCTCTAACAAGACAAATTTGCCCTAGCAACAATACGTCTGACGTCATAGATATCATCAGTATAGTCAATCGCAGTTGTGTGTCGCGTTGGACGAGGTAGTGACAACAGCAGCAGCAGCATGGTTTCATTGACTCGAGATGTGGAAAAGTGGCTAATGTCGCTCGATCTGCAGAAACCCATACGCCGGCCCAAGCGGGATCTGGCAAACGGATTTGTTATCGCCGAGATACTGTCCGTCTACCATCCGCGGAAGGTCTTATCAATTCGCTGTTCTTGTCGCTAATATAATGCGCTGCTAATTAAAATGTGTACGAGTATCTGTCAGTGTGAACACTGTACCGTAGAGCTAATTTATGAACTAAATTCAATAGTGAGAAAGTTACGAAAAATAGCATGCATTATTTATACTAATATTTTTCTAAACAATGTAGCTGATAGTCAATAACCCAGGCCACTTTTGGAGCCGGACATTTGAGCAAACAATCAATTAGTAAATTTGCACAGCCCTGTTTAAACACAGTTTTCTTAAACTTATTTATTTATTTTAGAAACTTAAACTGAACACTTTGTTGACATTGCATGTATACACTTGTACGGCTGTACGTTTAGTTTATAACGACAAAATACTAAGATTTGGTTTGGTGTCGGTTGCGGATAACCGCAGGTCAAGGTAGACACCTTCTTCGACGGGCTGTCGATGGACACATTCGTGACGAACTGGTTTGAAGTGGGCAAATTGCTGAAGAAGCTCGGTATAGTTGTGCCGCAGCGCATCATCGACGCCACTCGTCACTACAAGGACGGTGGCGCGGAACTGTTCCTGGAAGAACTGTACCGCCACTTCACCGACAAACAGATCAACAGACCCACACCCCGTCATCGAGTCGACTTTTCCGACCATGCCTATCAGGTATCGTGCACGTGTATGTTGAACCGCAGTCTGGAGTGTGATAAGTAAGTGTTAAAGGAATTTATTTATATGCATATCAGAAAAGAACAGGTAAACTTTATTTCTTTATTATATATGCAGCAGGGAAGTAGCCAGAAATTTGTTTTGGGAATTATAAAATTTAGGGGAAGTATGAAATACTTCGGTAACTAATTATGCTGGCGACATTGTTACTCTATCAAAAGTTAATTTAATTTGATAATTTTTGTGGAGAGAGACAGGAAATATGTAAAATATAATTATGTTGTTATTGATATGCCTCTTTCGCTATTCTTCTGATGTACGGCAACGTCAAGATAATGCAAGTAGGCATAGGCCTACAGACATTCGTAACGCAGGTGGATTAAATCAGCAGTTGGTTAGTGTAATCAAAATTAAAATTTTTGCCTCAAAAAGTAAAGAACCAAAAGGCTAACATTAGAGATCGACAGAAAAGATTTGATGACTGATCTTTTGTCGGGATAAAAGAATGTCTCACCGACGGAAATAAAATTAAACCGCTGTATCAAAGCGAAAAAAATGCTTTTCTGGGTCTAAAGCAAGTAAATAAATAAATTACTGGAAACCGGTTTACACGAGTCAATTTACTTAGTGCCCGCTCTGATACTCACCTGAAAGGGTGCTCACGCACGCCGGTTGCCCAAGCTTTCTTGCCTTGAAAGCCGGGAAGTCACAAAATAACATAGGGTAAGAAAACAGACAGCAGTGCAGTACTACAGTTTTACGTTACACTTTTGAGCTCGTTCTTGGGCGACAAGAAGACGCCATGTACTGCTTGTCCGTAATAAAAAGATAAAATTACACATTTAGCATGCATGGGCGCCTCTAAATAAAGTGCAGATGCAGACAGCCGTGTTTCAGTTTCGGGTAGAGAACGAACTACTGCACGCATCGAGCAAATTGGGGGGAAGAAAGGCATGATAGTCCACCCCACAACATATGCTGTGATTGTGTACCTACATAGATGAGCTCGCCGTACGTGGCACGTGCAACGGCGTCAAAGGCCGTCAAACATAACATCCGGTTCAGCGAACTGGCCGAGTGCACGCAGCCGTCACGTATAGCATGGCGAGCATCTCGCATCCTGGCGCGCCACATGAGAGACCGGGCCGCCGAGCGCCTAGCTTCACCTCAACGCTTCGACAGGTGCCCCTCACTTGCTGAGCGAGCACCGCGCCGCTCACCGCCGCCCGTCTGTAGCATGCCAGGCGACGGCTGGATCTTGGACACTGAAGACGACGACGACAACAAGGACGCAGGAGAAGATGATACCGACACTCGCGACCAGGTGCAAGATAAAGCGTGATACGACGTTAAAGTTCAGGAAAAAAACTGAATAACAAGTCGCCAGAGCGTAGTAGTAAACACGCCGAAACGCCAAGCAGTCGCACAAACAATAAAATATGCTTCTGTAAATTTAATTGACTATTGCTCGTGTCAGTTTTTTTTAACCGCGCCGTGCACGAAGTAGAAAACATCTTAATGAATGAACAGTGTTTTGCATATTTTGCCATAATCTCGCCTTTTGCCTTCAACACGATAATCAGCTTTTTCTCTTTTTTTCTTTCGTCAGCTGTGCTTCATGATGATGCAACAATCTGTCGCCATTTACATCTATTGTAGTCTGTTGGTTCTACGTGTTTATGTCCAGATTTGTCAAAATATTTTTAATTTATCGATCAATATCTCTTTAGCTATAAACCAAAGCATTTTGTTGCCAAATAATGTTATATTTTCATCTTTATGACACATTTTACGAAAGGCTTCAATACTTTGATTCATACATCAGCACAGGTATCACAAATGCTTTATAAAATATACTCTGTGTCATTTACTAGGTGCCGTTTCTTTTTTGCATTTACCTGAATTTCCTAAGCATTGGTGACTATCATAAAATGTAGCAGGCGTAAAACTGGGTTAATTTAGGGACACATGTGGACCAAAAATGTGGTTTAATATGATTTGTGCTGGCAATAATCAGCATTGCGTTATTAGAAATTAGTGAGCGTAGTAGGCTGTGTGTGTGTATGTTTGTAATGAAGGTCGCGGAGAAATGTACCGCGGACAGTCCTTATGATATTGAGCCACCGACGGTGATAACGAACCTCTGTGAACAAGACGTGCAGCAGTCGGCGCCGAGACCCGCTGCGGCGGCGCAATGTCTTCAGTCTGCGGTTCATGGAATGTGGAGGCCAAGAATGTGTTATTAGACGGATTGCGATGCAACTGCCATCTCACAAACTCAAAAAAAATTGCCGTCCGGCACATCTAAATTTTAGTGTGCTTTGCTTAAATGTTCGTTCAAACTTTGACGTTTTTTCTTCTTTTCATCATCAACAAAGCAGTCTCAGCATCGCATATATCAGAAAGGAATACAAAAATTTACTGGCGTCGATTCTTAAAAAGCTAGATCGCAAGCCTCTGGTGGCAAATAAGTGTCTCATTTTTGTGCATGCACATTACATGTATAGAGAAATCAAATACGCATTGTCGGTCTTAACGTTATATAATTAGCATTACTAAACATTTCGCTGTATTTATAGCATACGTGTAAAACTGCTAAACAAAGCTGCACTTGTCGGTCAGCACGTTCAATCTCGGCCCATAAAATCAAAACAACAGTTGGCAGTGGGGCCATTATGTTTCAGAGATGCGTAGTAAAACGTTTTCTTTCTGTAATAACATACTTTGTCTCTGAGAACTGAAGTGCTTGTGACACTTACCCCTGTTAAAAATATGTTACATACAGCGTTGTTGTTGGAGGGTTCGTCTATGACAACTCTGAAATATTTCAATTGGTTCAGCTCAAGCAACATATTAACTGCTGGTCTGGTTAAAAGCTAAAAGCTGTCATCAGTTAAACTATGTACAGAAAACACACAAAGTTAAGCAATGCCATAGGTTAGCGTGTTCTGTACAAAGCATCGTGACCGTTAGAAGACTCTAAATAGTAGTAACATGACGCTAGTAGCACCAACGGGGTACGATAATACAAACATAGCAAATAACAAAACCGCAAACGCAACGCATAGTATTCGGATAAAAAAGCATAATGACGCGGTATCAGCTTCGATTAACGTCTAGTCAGTACTAAAAGTTCAGCCGCCACACTGGGGGAGACTTTACATACTGTGACTCCTAACAGCAACGTCTTTGATCATAATAATATAGTGTTAGCAGCAGCTTGCGTCTTACGACTGATACGTACCACCCAAACCGCGCGTATATTATAATTACACGATGTTTCATAAAAAGGCACCCTTTTTGTTTCTTTTATAACTCAGTCGAATGGTGATCAATTTGTATAACATTTTTACCAGATGTAGCTGAAGAAATATAAATTCAAATTATTTCAACAAAATGTGGCCGTTAGTTAAATATTCTTTGCTAGTCGTAATGTAATGCTGACGTCATAATGTGTCGTGAGTACAAACTGGCTTGTCTCAACTGGTTCTGTCAGTAGCTACTCTGCTGCGATGGTAAACTTTATCTGGTTTACTGATGAAAAATGTTTATCATGTCAGCACTTAGCAACATGGAGGCATAGAATCAGGTGTCTCGCAATCCAAAAACTCATCCATCTCGTAAGCGGAGTGTGCTGGTGCACTGTCTTGCTGAAAGGTGTAAAAGTTGAGCTATCCCCACAAGTGTGTGAAAGTGATCGTTTTAGGCATTTTTGAGGTTACAGTGTTAAAACTTTAACAGTTTGTCATCAATAAACCAGGTAAAGTTCGCCATCGATGCAGGACAGCTATTCAGCAAGTTTGTCAGCATCGGTTGCAACAAGTCAGTTTGTACTCGCAGCACACTGTGGCGTTAGCATTACGTCACGACTAGCAAAGAATATTTAACTATCAGCCATATTTTGTCCAAATATTTCGAATTAGTATTTCTTCAGCTACATATGATAAAAATTTTGTAAACATTGATCATTATTTGACTGAATTATGAAAGAAAGAAAAAGGGTGCCTTTTTATGAAACACCGTTGCAAGTACAGTGTTATACCACACAGCACGATTGAACAGGCAGACACTGATAGAAGACGATCATGTAACGGAATTATACTTGATTGGATGCACGACTGCTGGTCAGTGGCAAAACGCAGCAACAGAGCATAATTACTGCCATTAGTTTACAACCAGCGGCGATGACTGACATCGTCGCCGACGTCAGAACGTAATAATTATCGCCACCGGCAGCCGCTACGTACGAAAAGGCAACGTGATATCTGAAGTCAAACGGTAGACAGTTACAGCACATAAATTCGTTTACAGCACTCTTACTGTACAGACCGGGACGAAATTAACAGACTATTGCTAATCAACCGTCATATTGTACTAGGCAGTTAATTCTCGGAACATTTTCAAATGATACAGTACATCGCGCTTCATCTCCGCGATAGCAAAGCAATCGGCGAAGCTGGCGAGTAAGGTTTATAGCACAAGTCTTTTTAAAAGTCTAGTAAATGTATGCAAAAAAGCTGAGGAATGAAAAAAGCTGAGGAATGGAATTCAACTGCCGGCAAATTATCCACAACGGATCTAAAACCATTTGACGGATTTATTAAGATGTCGGGGCCTATTTGTTTTGAGACAAAATCTGAGATATCGCGGGACAATCTTGAACTAATTAACGAATCACAAAATTCAGACAAAATTCGCACATTCGTAAAATTTGTCGTTAAGATTTGCGGATGTGTCTTGTTGCCATGACCAATAATTACGATGTCGTCAGGACTGTGTTTTGTAAATCAGCCGGTTGTCGTAAGATCGTCGCATGTGTGAATGAAAACTGTCCGATGATTGCCGGAAGACCGCCCGGCTGTGATCGAGCAAGCGCCGTGGTTACTAGCGAAAGCTGAGCAGGCTCTGACAGTGGAACTCGTAGACAACTAAACATGTTCTCCGATGTTGTCACGTCTGGAAACTGGCGGCGCTACTTGTGCGACCTCTGCTGGCGATCACTTTCTGCACGAAGTCGACGATGTCGGCGGCAGGTTGTTCAGGGTCATACTCGGCTAGCACGTGACATTCGTTGCCGCCGCTCGGTTTACGCGCCACAAACCCGAACATCCTGTCAACAATAATGTCAGCATTCTCGTCATTATCGTCATCGGCAATGTCGTTATTTCTAATCCGAATGTTCGCGATTTAAATACAGGAATCTTATGAACCTATGCTCAGGTCGCGATTATCTATCTGCATCGGAAGCTGTCCGAAAGAAAGAAACACTTTCCGGTCTTACGTTACGCAATCCTGCATTTTCTGTCCCGCATTTTTTATTCTTGCGTTTTATCGCATCTAAAGTCACGACCCAACAGTGCTACAAAAATCTGACTATTATTATCATTATTTTTTGATGGTGGAAATGCCAGATTTCCACCTTTGCATTTTTACTCCTCGCGCGCTACGTTAGTTACTAACGTAGCGAAGAGGAGTATATAAGATCAGTGTAATATTGAGGACCGACCGACCGACCGACGACCGACCACTGTTCCTGGAAGAGCCTTCCTGGAAGAACTTCAAACGGCCATATCTCCACAACGGTGCTAGATAGATGCATGGTCACTATGGACCACCCATAGGAAGTCGACCCCCAGGAGTCGAATGGTCACGTGACCGATAACGTTACGTGACTTCAAAAGGTCAAGGTCGTGACCCCACTATTTTTGAGGCGCTCTATCTCCGTAACTATGCCAGGTAGACGCATGCGTTGAGGTATAACAAAACAAATGGCAACTAGCGTCATCGACCGTTATTCGAAATTAATTTTTTCCCTGTTTCTAAAATCGGGCATTTTTTATGAACTGCGGTGAGACAATTTCCAATAACGATCTCGACGCTAGTCACTATTAGTATAATCTTAAACGGGTCTTAATTAGACGCCGGGTCTCTAATACAAGCTGAAAGAAACGAAAAAGCTTTTAAAAGAATACAAAAGAAAATAATGCGCGCGAGGAGTACATTAAATTGGTCTCAATCTAGAAATATTTCTTGTTACTGTCTGAATTTTCCGTTCTCGCATTTTTAGTTGCTGTTATAGAACAGTTAACAACAGGGAACAGGGGAAAATATTGCTTACTTTGAGTCTAGCTTTCCTTTGCCGTCAATGTCGTTCTGCGTCCATCTACAAAACACGTATAGTAGTTATAAAGCATATTTGTCAGCAGTCAAAAACAAATACAAAATGTTATTACATTTACTGCAAACAGATTCACTTCAAATCAAACGAGGACACATATCAACGCATGTGCAAAAGTGGAGTTTGAAAAAAAAAACAAAAAAAAATAGCTTGGTCAAATTTTAACCTATTAGGCCAGGCTATTCCAGAAGACAATACGCAAAGCACAGTCTTAAACACTTTTCAAGAAACTTCAAAAAACATTTCTATTTGCGGAGTTTTACAGCTGCTGCTGAATTATATAATGTCTGCTGCCCCGTTTATAAATGAGCATTAAACCATGATAACGATGACAATCATGATGATATGGCTATGAGCCTATGACGTAAACCAAAAAAATTACGAAAATGGACGCACCGTCTGCGCCGCGAGTCCATGCCGCAGTATGAAACGTCGTAAAGATTGCAGTGGCGCCGGAAAAACAGTCTGCAAAACAATCGACGATCATCGTTAAACAATTTTAGTACAAAATGCCAGACACAACAGACGAAAATCTATTCACAGTTTACAGAAATGCTCAGTAACTAGCCTACGTATAAACCTATGGATTAAAAAAACAAGAATAGGCCTAATTAAAACGTTTTGTAGTGATTTGTGGCTTAGCAATTTTATAAAAAAATACAAACAACAACAAAAAATGATAAAGAACTAAAATACATTAAAATCCAATGCAATGCTACTTGCAATGCTTTCCTTCTAGTGCTTTGACGTGGATTTTTAAAAAACGTAAAAACCTTTCCAACATTTCCAATCAACAATTCACTGCCAATTCAATTCAACAATTCAAGTATTATAAATTGACAACAGATAAAAACCTTCTTCTTAGGTTCGTTAAAGTTGACTGCAGTAATAATATTTAATTTAGCTTATATGGAACTACAGAGTGCTGCATCACCTAATGTCCAGTACCGGTAGAGTAAATCCGCGAAAATCGACCAGTAAAACACAAATCTAAATCAGCAGCAGTAGCAACAGTAGTAGCATAACAGAATAATGCCTGAGACTCGATATACTGAAAAAAATGCTACAAGAAAACAAAAACGGAAACGAAACCTGTGTTTGTTGTCTGTGATAGTGATGCCCTGAGACGACAGTTTGAAATGTGCCAATGTAGTCGTCAGTCCCACCGACTTCAGTGTATCCAGAGTGATGTTCACCGCCCTCTCAACGGCTGCTGGGCCGGTCAACGATTCCACCGCCACCGCGTTAATGTACACCACCATGCACGCTGGACCAATAGTCAGCAATACATGAAATAAGTAAGTGATCTTTGTTTCAAATATTAAAAAAACGTAGGCCGTTATGCAACATAGAGCTGAAAAGGAAATTTTAAAGTCTTTTAATTTTAGTCTTTTTAGTTATTAAAGACTTCTAAGTTTTTTTGTAGGTTTAAAATTCTTTTTCAAGGTTTTAGTCTACAAAAAAGAAGGGACACAACTTGCAGAGCGAGAAAGAACATTCACTGTTTACTATTTTCTCTGCCACATCGTCTTTTGTTCAGCGAATGATGTAATGTCAAAACTCAAAAATTACGATTGAAATACGACATTAAATTACACAAGTATTATAAATTGACAACAGATAAAAACCTTCTTCTTAGGTTCGTTAAAGTTGACTGCAGTAATAATATTTAATTTAGCTTATATGGAACTACAGATTGCTGCATCACTCATATT
>Ga0209454_1003741_pt1 | contig 11053 bp, 4 predicted proteins | sample WorMetHERISLAND1_2_FD_187400 | JGI IMG/M metagenome (GOLD analysis project Ga0209454, IMG submission 187400) | Marine gutless worms symbiont microbial communities from Max Planck institute for Marine Microbiology, Germany - Olavius geniculatus... | ecosystem: Host-associated > Annelida >...
ATATTCAAATGTCTGAAAATGCAAAATGCGGCCGTTTCCGCAAGAAACTGCTAATTTTTGGCTATGCTTCGGTTTGGTCTGCCTTTTATACCCAATTCACACAGGCGACGCTGACGCGACTTAACTATTACTAGTCCACTATAAAGTTCTGAAGTTTAAACTAAACATTTAGGCCTACTCGCAGTGGCGTAGCCAGGATCTAGTTGTAGTGGGAACACTTGATGTGTAGGGTATGGGGAGGAATGTCCCTTCCTCACGAGGAAGGGGTCTGGGGAGAGAGCTGTGTTCCCTCCGCAGAAATTTTTCGGATTTTTGGAGTGAGAATGACATGTTTTGGTGCATTTGTGGCACTATTTTGAGTAACTGAGTGGGCTCCTAGAAGGGCACGCGTCCCCAGTGCCCCCTATGGCTACGCCAGTGCCTATACTCGTCGACTAATTTAAAGTCACGGCAACGCGCGCATATATGTGAACTGACTTTTTGTGTACTGCAACCTGTCTAAAATATTAAGGCGGTTTTTGCGTTACAATGTTACTGCAAAATTAGTGTTAAAGCTGGATTTCTGGCGAAAATTTTAGCATCAGCCATAACTTTGCCGTCAATTATTGTTCGCGACAAAATGCGGCTAGTACGAGAATCTGCCGTATTTTCGGTTCAACCAGATTTAATTTAGAAAAAAAACTCGATTCGGAGGCTTAAGTAGTAATGGAAGTAATAAACAAATCATCATACCTTTTAGTGATAAAGCCAAGTCGAAGGAAATGTAGAAAAGAAAACAGTAGTGAAACGGTAGCGAAGCGCCAATCAAATGCAACAATTAGCGTCAGTGCTGCGCGCTCACTCGATGGGTCTAGCGGCACGAGAAAGTAGCGACTGTCGCTGCAACAGTATTGCAACTGCAACAGTCGCCGGTAACTTTAGCGATGTTCTAGGCCTATCGCGTGTTCCATTAAAGTAAGCCCAAATAAACGTGGTAACATGTAGGCTAGTGCGCCAAATTATGTTGTCTCTGCTAACTCGAGGTCATACTGCAGCTCATTAACAGCGAATGTATGTATACCGATGTCGATTTATGGCATGAAAGTTCACCCTTTAAGTAAATCAGACCTCAAAGCGTTACACTTCGTCGTGAACAGGTTCTTATAAAATTGTTTCAGACCAGTAATATAAAAGAAATTAGACTTGCACAGTGTATGGTTAATTTTACGACATTTAGTTAAATGATTGAAAAACAAAGTAATAAATTTCATACGGACAACTGGAAGTTGTTGTATGATCAGCTACTATTTGTCAGTTATTCGATGTAATTGTTTTTTTTTCATTTTGTTTCATGGTGCTTTTGCATATGTTATTATTTGTTGTAATTGCTACTTTTTTGGTAAATGAGGATGTATAAATTAGGCCACCCTGTAGTTCACAAAAGCAAGTGCTCTTTTAACTCACTCATTTGCGTTAATTTAAGTGACGTCGTGAATTGAATTAGACGACAGCGCGCAATGTCGTTACACGCTTCGACGATGGTCAGAAAATATCCGCGCAAAGCCGTTTAGTAATATTGGCCATCTGTGACTCAAAGACAGCAAGACTATTATGCCTTCAATGATATAATTATTATTCTCGATTCTCGTGATTCTGCAACTTTTAGCATTTGGCCTATTATTGACGCTAAACGAAAGGAAATCACGAGTTCGCACAATTTACGGTAAAAGTAAATTTTGGCGTTCGCCGTCACTTTTTCGTAATTTATCACACGCGCTGCATTGTTTGTGTCGACATTCTGATACTGAACATCGCAAACTGAACCTAAAATAGGTCAGTCGCTTAAATCACTCACTACGTTTAGTCCATCCGGTTGTGAACCCATCTGTGAATGTTTCACAGATGTCTGTGAGCCAGCCGCAGATACATAGGCGCCTATCTGTTTCGCGCAAAGTTCTCCGCTTTCCGCTGAGCGGAGTTTGAGTTAAGTATGTACGCCGTAAGTATCGAAATGAAACACATTCGAAGTTTATATTCGACAAATATGTTGCAATTTTTAACCCTTTTTTCATTGATACATTATGTAACAATCGCAGTCATGCACAGCCACAACAACTGCAAAAGTACGTCGGCCCAGTGCCGACATAACATACGGTCGTCCGCCTAGAACAGAGCGACCCTAATCTTAACTTTTAACCTAATCTTTGACCCTTTCAACTGTTAAGTTTTGGAAGTAAAAACTGGCACACCAATTACTAATTTGATTCTTCTGTGGCTAACGTTCACACCAAATTAGTTTTCGTATACGCTTTTTCGAGCAAGGATTCAGTACAGACAGATGTGCGGGCACGACCATGCGCGTGCAGCCACATAACAATTAAGAAAAAAGCGAAATAGTCGCTGAGAACTGACTAGTCACGAAAGTCGCAGGCCGGTTCGTATTTAATTATTATGTTATTAGCAGGTCGGAAGAATAATATAGTCGGCTAGCCGAGGCACCGTGGCAGGACAGTGACTAATTCGTATGTTTGTGTAATGAGCGCTGGTGGCAATATCTTCAGCTAGTCTGCTACAGTGACATTGTGCTGAGCGTCTCAACCTATCCGCGCTTAGTTCACTCCACTCCATTGGCGCCAACCTAGCAACGAGTCTAGGGGACGCCCATATAGTAACATTGACAGTGAAGCCAGCATTATCAAGACGATCTTCCTTTTGACATTGGCAATAGTTGTTCAATAGCGTCTTTCCGTCGCCAACTCAAAACGTTTTTAACCTGTAGCCATTATTAGTGCCCCAGCCTTTCAGATTCGGCGAGTTGCTCGCCGACATTATGTGCGCTATGAAATAAATTTTATTTATTTATTTACTTACTCACATATTTATCGTTGCGCGCACGATAATGCGTTAACAAAACCGAATTCGACTCGTGTTTTGTAATTACTGTCCGCGGTAGCGACGACGGTATTTGAAAACATAATAAATATTTATCCGCCTAAAAAGTAGGGCAGACAAAACACGTTACGTCCCCTGTACTTCAGAAAGAGGAACCTGTTTTCCTCGCCACCCTATGTTCGACAACAATAGAAACATCGGTCGCTAAACGGTTGCCGGGTGTCGAGAACTCACCGAAACAGCTATCAGCTGTCCACAACAACTTGTCACCTGCGAATTAGCATCAACATTTCCATTTTGACTATTTGGTCATTTTGTACCACCGTTTTTAACACGTTCATTGTACTTGTTCACAGTTCACACACTAAAACTAGATAAAACGATGACAACGGTCCAGTAAGCTTACGCCATTTCATTAAAGATTGGTAAAGACGAAATAAATCCCTGTGTTATTTATGCTTCTAAAGTATGTAGTTTGTCGACAAGTAATTTGTAGTCGTTTCGTTTTCTGTTAACTAGCGAGTGTTGACGAATCTTTTTATTAAATTACTTCGAACTTCGTTATTCAGAGACGACTAAGACAATTGGAATGCACGATTGTTAGTTAAGGCTCCATTTCTTTTTCTTCTTAGCTTAGTTTGTTTGCTACCTTATGGTGAATAATGGTGGATATAAAGCCTGCTGATATCGGGCACTTACGGCACTTATATTGAGAACGTCAGAGAGACGCCACTGGCAGACTTGGATAGAAATTGAATCGGTCGTCGTTTTGTTCACTTAATGTTTTCCAACTTAACAATTTTGCTGTCAATAAAATTCGGGACCATGGCTCTTGCCCACTCACATGGCTTCGCAACTGCCTGTTACAGGTATTGATATCTGAAAAGCAGCACGTGGCTAAATAGCAGCCTACAAAGCTTTAAAATTTGTAGATAAAGCATAATGCAAGTGCAGTTACGTATATTGGGTACCAAGTTTTGCTTTTTTGGGTTTTAATTCTAATTTACTAAATGAAATTTTAACCATCCATAAATTATAACATACTAGATATACAGATTTTATTTACTAATATACCCGTTGAAGTGAACACAGCAGTATAGACTTTAGGCCTATACCCAAAGAGTCGTCATAATTGTCCAAGTTTACAAAATGCACTCATACAATGACAAGCCGGTAGGTGAAGTGGCTCGCGACCAATGTAAACCAACGCGTATGAACGTATGCTCAAATTGAAAGGTTGTCACTTATTTAACATAAAGCCTAGCTGTCGCTAGGGTGGGCCGACCGTACCGTCCATATCAGAAGACCACATCCGACTGCTGATCGCAGAAAGAAATTGATTCCTCAAAAAGACTGCAGTCCCATACACGCTGTGGTGACTCAATTATATCGAACACCACATTCAACGTTAAATTTTTTTGTGGAAATTTAGTCACGGTTAACGTAGTCTTAAGAGTTAAATACGTCATGCCGCCAAACGATATACAAAAACTAAACAGTTTTTTTATTAGATAACTGTTTTTCATAAATGTTACGATAATTCGTGCCTAAATAAAAAATAACATTGAAGTTTATGCAACTTTTCATTTCGCAAGCAATTTTACGACTGTTCGTCATTTCTGAGCACATTTTTATCGTCGTGAAAGTTATTTGCACAGCTGTGATAACTGTATTAATGACCAAAACATTTTCGTGACTGATTAAAGTGTTTCAAATTCGTTCACTGGCCTATTTACCAAACAAAATAAAAGTGGACATAAAACAGTAAAATATTTGATACACTTTATTTTCTCGTATCTCATAATGAGCAGCGAACACAATGGCATAAGGCCTAAGCTAGAATCCGTCATGTAAGCTTACACAATGTCAATCGCGCAATGCATAAAAACAATCGAAATACACGAAAATCAACAAAACGCGAACGATTACGGGCCACGTCAAACGATATGTAGCATGAAAAGCGTGCCAGTCAATTATTATAATTGAGAACTATATCCAAAGACATCCTAACATTTAATTGTACAAACAGCTTATTATTAACATCTTATGTCGAACAGGACTCGTCGTATACGTCCTTATCGTCGCCAAATATTTAACTATTTTCAAATTGTGCTCAGCAAAAATTTGCAGTAACATCTTTTTCAAATACCGCTCCATTTTAAAAGGCGTCGTCGCTACACTGCATCGTGAAATAACAAAATAACGATTAAGAACTCTGAACGCTGATGCTGTGATAGAAACAAGTCATAAGTCATTATCAATGCCTAAAGGCGTGTTTAAAGCGAAGCGACAGATTTGAACTGAACTAAAACGACATGGAGTAAAATAAACTAAAAACAAAGTAAATTAAAATGAAAGTTTTACGACGCGACTTTCTTTTTAGTTTCTTTTACTTCATTCTGTTTCATTTTAGTTGAACTCGGTTCAGATTTGTCGTTCTGTATGCCTCTTAAGACTCTAATACGCTGTGCAGCGTAGCGAGGCCTGTAAGGCATAAAAATGAAGCGCGGCTCTATGATTATAACCACGTTTTTTGCAATTTTAAACTTTTAAATTTTAAGTATGAAATAAGAGTATGCGATTTTAGTATTTATATTTCTAATTTTACAAAGCAAACAAAAAATATCAACAGATAGTTATTCTTCGAGATTTTAACTTTTCTATTCATAGCGAAGAGCTGTAAGAGAAGTATATACTGGGGGAGGGTAATAATACTAATAACTAATAGAACAGCTGTTAACTTTATGATGGCGGGACCTACGATTCAGTTTGCTCGCATTGCGCGCCTTACGAATGACTATAATGTGGAGAACCATTAACATTTTCAATTTCTGCTATTAATCAGGACCTGCAGATAAAAGCAATGTGCGTTCGAGATAGTACATCTACGTTAATTATTACGACACAATTATGTAAGCAACAAGAACATTATTTAACAAGATTTACAAAGTTATCTTTACAAATATAAAAAAAATGTTTACGATACGTTTGCTGTCACGTTATTTACATGTAGCAAATCACAAAAAATCAAATACGTTTCGTTAATATCGCAATTACAGATTAAAACTAAAAGCTACTTCTGTAGTACATTTCACATTATATTATCACATAGAATAAATATTAAACATAAATCAGTATTGTTGTAGTATAAAAAAGCAGCAGTAAACCCAGCAGAACAATACAATTATTCCATAAAAATATCAGTACAAAAACAATTATTTTTATTCAACTCTTTCTTTCAATTCTCAGCGGATATCAGACAAAAAACAGCAGGCTACATCAAATGCTACACTGTGAATAAGTCACCACAAACAGATTTAATAATAATTTACAATCAAATATAACTCAAAAACTACACCACACGCAAGCTTAAGTCTGTGTAAAAAACTCTTTTTTGCCAAATATACTAATTCGAAATTTTTTTTGTAAATTTTTTAACGATAATGTCAATGACTATCAAAATTTTGCTTAATATCTGACGATACTTGAGACAATAAAATACAGACAACAGTGCAGCCAATGAAAACTAAAAATGTCACTTATCAACAGTAATATTTTTTTTACATTTCTAGGTCGTGTGGTGAAATAAAAAATAACACTAAACACTCATCATAAAACCAAACTTTCTTTTCGTTGTATTAATTAACGTAGCTAAATGTTAGTTACCTACAATCCAGTTATGTTATACATTCGCAACTGCTTTAACATATACAAGTGTTTTAGTGCTTATACTGTTTGTTCGGCAAAAAGCAAGCCCCTATGACTTTCATCCGCTTATCGTTTTATCATCGATTTTCCCAAGTCTTTTCAAATTCCACCAACTGAAATCAACGGTAGCTCAAAAATGCAAACAGACGTCACACCAGAAACGTCTCACAAAATACGTGGACATACACGAGAAGCTTAAATAGATTTTATCAGCTGACAGGCATTACAGTAGACCTATATAACAACAATGCAGTGTTGAGTTGAGTTGAGTTGTGTGTTATTCTGCGGCGTCTGCGTAGAAGGCTTCTATTGTATCATCGTACATACGAAGCACCTCCGGCCTTTTCAGCTTCAGCGTCGGACCTACAGCGTGGACAAAAATAACACACTTTTCTACCGCCTAACTTCATGAAAAAAAATTAACCGATTTTTAAAATGATTTCGCTGTCAGAACGAAGATGAATTTGCAATAACACTCGACAACGTACGGGCAAATGTCCGACTTGACGATAACTGCCTTAAAAGTGCATACGGGAAAACGTCCGCCTCTGCGTTAGCAGGCCATAGTTCGTACGGGCAAACGTCCGAACGAGATTATGCGAAGTTCACCACAAAAACATCCAACGTTATATCCATCGCTATCAGCAGCTAAATAAATAAATAAATAAATCAACGACGAATCAGTAAACGTAAATAAATTGCTGACCTAGTTCGCCGCCGAAGACGGAAAAGTCTCGACGCAGGATCGACCACTTCTGGATGTTCTGCGCTCTGGATGTCGCTTTCTTGTTGACAGCGTCAATGCCGCGCTGAATCGCCTCAAGCACCTGTCAATCATCAGTCACGTGACCATCCACTCGTACTTCAGTAATGCAACTATATCCAACGTATACAAACGTTAAACGAGTCATTCCGGGCCACAAGGTCTTAAGCGGCGACGATCTCCGTATCCTTAGCCTTCAGCCGGATACCAGTTTACACTGCGAGACCAAAGATACAAGGCCAGTGCATCGCGCCGTGTGCCTTTTTACGCTCCAGCGTTCGCTGGTACTCGTTGGGTGTTATCCACGGAGGGATGGCCAGGCTGAGTTGACCTAGGTGGTTGATTACATGCCGAAATGATTTGTCAGTCTGCCGACGGTAATCCATCCATGCAGGTCTGGCTTTGTTGATTGAGACTACAGAAATACGGGACTGATATAATTTTTATAAGATTTCAAAATCTGTGTTTTTAAAACACGGTCCTGTCTAGGTTTGAAAATGTCTTGTCACAAAAAGTAAAAAAGGCTCCAGAATGCATGTGCAAGCTGTGTAATGAGCATGCTCCGTCAATGCACCGAACAGAATGAAAAAAATGACAATTACATAGACTTACAAGACGAACGACGAATGTTTAGTGCATTACAGTGTTACATTTCGCTTTCTGCAACATTCTGGATCACATAACACACCATTTCGTGAGTCCCTCACGCCGAGTTGCCAGATTTTTTATAAGTCATTTTTCCAAAACTGGCAAAAAGTATTCCAATTCTTTATAGGTCTATCTAAACGATTCAAAAAGTGACCCGAGCAGAAAGTAGCAAACACGACGCCAAAGCCGAATTTTAGGTCGCCAGCGCCTGTCAAAATTCGCCGAATTGGCGCTTCTTCATCCACTGTAGCAACCCTACTCCACGTAGAGACGTAGCCCACCTTATCGTCGGAGTTGTCGATGATGTCAGAGACTTTGTTGGCGTCGCTGCCGACCGAGCGGCACCAGTCCACTGTTACAGGCGTCAACGTGTCATATGGCTCCAGTGTCTCTGCGTCCACCTCCGTCTATACACATCAGACCAGCGGCATAGATATGGGGACAGCAAACCCAGCCTTCCAATCTCAATTTTTTGGCTAAATATAAATACAGAAATTTAAAAAAATTATTAAAATTGTTGCCACCAGAGCTCATATTTTAAGGCCAAAATGCACCAAATTTGATTTTGACTAGGGCTCCGGCCAACACCGTGCTGGGGGAGCGTACAGCATTTCTACAGTCCTAGCTGGAATTCAGGGGTCCTATATCTAGAGAGAGGGAGCAAAAGAGGACAGGGTTGGTGACGTGGCGTAGCGGTGACGCGTTTCATCCGATCAACGAAGTTACTCTACTCCAGGCCACGTTAGTACTTGGACGGTGACTGCCTTCGGGCATGTAACCCATTTCGGTACGTAACCAGCCGCCTAAGTCAAATAATCCTTTCATCCCTCCGGGGTAAATACATCGAGTAACAATTTATCTGGCTGGTGTTAAGGCGGGACGCGTTCACCTATGTCAGATCACTCAGGTGGGAGGTAACACTGTGTGATCCCATACGGCAGGTGACGCTCCGTAGCTCTGAGATGGGCTTCCATTAAGAGCTATACCAATACCACACCTTTAACTTTTAAACTTTTAAAGGAAAGAAAAAAAACGGAAAACGGTGGAGAAGGGAGGGGAGGTTAAAAGAGACAAAAGGAAGCAAAAAAGGGGAAAAGAAGAGAAGCGAGCTCCCATTCACATTTCTAGCTACGCCACTGCATCAGACCAGCATCATTGACGAGCATCGCAGCCACAAGGCTGCTGTAGTCAGCAAAGTGCTACTTGACAGCAAAAGAAGTTTCCGGCTAGGGGCGTCCACTCCATTGACAGATGGAGACAATTACCTGCTGAAAAAAGTTGGGGGAAAAGTAAAAATTAAAAACTGGAAGATATTTTTGCAGCAAATTGCCTAGAAACGCATGGCACGGAATGCGACAATTCTGCATACAACTGCTCCAATTTTTTCTGCTTGCTTCGTTCGCAGATTACTTGTAACCCCCTACTTTCAAAGCTGTATTTAATAGGGGGAAGTTAGCGGGTTCAAGCCCCCTGAAATTTTTGAAGTTAGTGTGACAATTCTGCGTACAACAGTTAAAAAAAATTTTCTGCTCGCTTTGCTCGCAAATTATTTATATCACCACCTTAATATTTGTTCTGCCACCGTTGTTTCCTTTATTATTTTAATTGCACGCACTTAATTTGGTCAGTTGATTCTAAAAAAAATGTTAGAATTGCTGCCACCAGATGTCACATTTTAAGGATAAAATGCACTAAATTCGATCTCAGCTGGGGCTCTGCCCCAGACCCTGTTGGGGAACTCACAGCACTCCTTCAGAACTTCTAGCTGGATTTAAGGGGTCTTACCTTTAAGGAAAAGGAAGGGAAAAAAGAGAAAAAAAGAAATGGAATGAAAGGAAAAAGCACATGAAGGAGATAAAAACGGAAAATAGGGAAAATGGGAAAGAGAGGAAAAGGTTAGCTCCCAAGCAAAAATTCTGGCTACGGCCTTGCTTACTTCAGAAGTTGTGGTGCTACGCCACCCTTGTTTGCCTATATTGTTCAAACTGCACTAAATTTGGTCAGTTAATTATATGGAAAATAATTAAATTTATTGCTAAGGTGTATATTTTAAAGGCTTAAATCCATCAAATTCGATTTCGACTAGGACTCCGCCCCAGACCTCACTGGGGAAGCTTGCAGCGTTCCGCCAGACCTCTCGCTGAATTCAAGGGGTCCTACTTCTAAAGGGAGGAACAGGGAAAGAAAAAAGGGAGGGAGAGACAGAAGGAAAAAAGGGGAATAAAAGGAGAGTAAATGAAAGGGAAAATGGGAGAGGAAGGGAAAAAAGAGAAAGAGAAAAGGGAAAGAAGCAGGGCATCCGAGTTGGGGAAAGGTTGCTTCCTGGTGCTGAGGCGGATGGACGCTCCTATTTCTGGCCTCTGAATGGTGGCGTAAGACTCGATGGCGAATGCAGAAGCTGGAAAAAAGGGTCAGCGTGACTGCGTGAGCATATAATGTGGTCCTTAGCGTTGTATTCGCCAGATGGCAGGCTGACCCATTTAATGCAAAGATATATGAGGTTTCAGCGCTGATTGTCCCGTCTAGCAATAAAACATTGGCTGGCGAGTTGACTTGCCTTTAGACAGATGAGCAGCGAGAGAAATCTTCGTTTGTCGCCGACCAGCATACAGTTGCTGACACACGGCAACTCCTGCTTCACTTTGTCTTCAATTAACACGGGCGGCACGTTCTCTCCGCCTGCCGTTATCAGCAACTCTGTCCAGTGCAACAAACACAAAACCATAGAATGCACAGATGTAAAAAAAACTTTCTAGAAAAAAAATTAATAACGTTAAAAACGTGACAAGAATACTAAAACGTTTAAAACGTCGAATAAATAACGGTAGACCTAATTTGTTTAACATCTTGGTTAATGCCTAACGATGTAGCTGCAGTATAGCTAGAACAAACAAGAAATTTGAGCTAATGCTCACGAGACGCGCGAATGCCTATAGCAGTTCCGGTTCATTAGTTTAGCTGAAAATTGGGGTGTTCACGCTAAGTTAATATACAAATACCAAATTCTCTATCTAGATCGCATAACGATAGTAACGTGGCGCCACCTTGTGAACAATATAGACT
>Ga0209454_1003742_pt1 | contig 11053 bp, 10 predicted proteins | sample WorMetHERISLAND1_2_FD_187400 | JGI IMG/M metagenome (GOLD analysis project Ga0209454, IMG submission 187400) | Marine gutless worms symbiont microbial communities from Max Planck institute for Marine Microbiology, Germany - Olavius geniculatus... | ecosystem: Host-associated > Annelida >...
CGCCCTGGCTTTTTCCTGAATTCTGGTGGTGTCCAATCAAGTGCTTGGTGAGCTAGCCGGCTTGTACTCATCCTGTGTATATGCCCAAACCAGCGTAGACATCGTCTTCTAATGACTGTTTTTAATGATTCTTGTACAGTACGCCGTTTAACGTCTTCATTTGTGACTCTGTCCACCCAGCTTATTCTCAGTATCTTTCGTAACCATCTATGATGAGCTGCTTCAAGCTTTTTTTGGTTGACCACTGTCATGTTCCACGTTTCTGCACTGTACAGGAGAGTAGAGAAAATAAGTGATTCATACAATCTCATTTTTATCTGTAGGCTTATTTTTTTGTTTTTCCAGATTCTGTTTAAACGTGCAAAGACTGAATTTGCTTTTCCAATTTTGGACCTGATATCTGCATCGCAGCTGCTGTTGCTGTTATGCTTCCCGGATAGCAGAATTCCTCCACATATTCTGTTAAGTTACCTTCCACGAGAATGTCTCCAGAGGTGTTGTATTCATTACTGACTGGCATCACTTTTGTTTCTGCAACATTTATGTACAGTCCCACATGTGAGGCAATTTTTTCTATCCCGTGGGTTATTTCTTGCATCCTGGTTTGGGTCATATCAATTAGTGCGATGTTATCAGCAAAGTCTAAGTCGACCAGATGTTTGTTATTGAGCCATTTTAGTTTAACTGATATGCTGCTTGTAGCTTGTTTCAACTTAAACTTAAAAAAAAACATATGACTACTCTTATAAGAAACACTGTGTGAAGCAACCAGAAGTAAATCAAAAGTATCATACAGAAGAATACAACAGAAAGTTAATTACACAACAACCCCCACCGACTGGTCAGTGCAAGTTGCAACTTCTGGCCCCGGGCGAGACAAAGAGTCTGCTGCTATGTTTAGTTTTCCTGCATAATATTTAAACTCGATATCATATTCAGCCAGGGCCAAGCTCCATCTCATGAGTTTACTCGACTTGGGAGCTGACTCAGTCAAAAATGTTAGTGGATTGTGGTCGCTGTGAATGATAACCTTAGAGCCAAAAAGCCACTCTTTATACTTCTTTACAGCTAGGAGTGCAGCATAAGCCTCCCTGTCTATGGTAGACCAATTTCTTTGAGAGGCCGACAGTTTAGAACTAAAAAAACGCTATGGGATGCTCCACCATTGCATCAACGCACTGCACTACGTACCCAGCTACAGCATATAAGCTAGCGTCAACGTACACATAAAAGGAGCGATCAAATCGCACAATGTGAAGTGGTTTGTCACACGTTTTGATCAGCTCGTCTTTCAGATTTCTGAGTGCCTCAGAATGTTTATCTGTCCAAACGGATTTTAAGTTTTGGAAAACACGCTTCGAAGTTAGGTCAGTTAGTACCTTGGCCTTCTCGGCAAAGAACTTGATGTGTTTACGAAAATATGAGAAAAATCCCAACAAACCGCTCAGCTGTTTTTTGGTTTTTGAAACAGCATATTTGTCAAGGATCTGCAGCAATTCACCTTGCTGTCTTGCTGATAAATGACAAAGCGTAAATCTGTCAATCAACTAACTTGGTAACTGACTGTAGAGCTTACTGTCAATACCAATCACTGCACAGTCATAATCAAAGGCATGTAAGTCACCAAATTCCTGGTCCTGCTCAATCACTATAGCACATGAGTTCACATCAGGCTCCCCTGACAAACCAACGGGATCATACAACACCTTCTGAGCCTTAGTGTGAAACTTACGAAGATGATTTACATGGATTGTTCGGCTCGAGCCATCGTCAAACTCAACCACGTAAGAATTAAAAGATTGGACATAAGTGACAAGTCCAGGCCCAATCCAACAACTAAAAACTTTCGAGGCCGAAGAATCCTTCTGAAGAACTAAGACCGGTTCTCCAACCTGAAAAGACTTGACACAAGAACGAGCGTTATACCGATCAAAAAACTTCTGCTGAGCCTTCTCAGCGTGTGACTGAGCAAACGACAACGCAGTTGTCAGTCTCTCACACAGCTCAGTCAAGTATTCAACTGTGCTTTTATTTTTGGGGGCTGGAAAGTTTGATTCATTCAACCACATCTCTCTCAAAACAGCCGAAGGACCGTGGGGTAAACTGCCGTACACCAACGTGAAAGTAGACACATTCGTGGTTTCATTCACTGCCTCTCTCATGGCCCAAAAAATCATACTGAGGTGCTTATGCCACGACCGTGGGTGTTTGTGAGCAACCTTGGAGATCAGAGACTTCAGAGTGCCAATCGTCCGCTCAACGCTATTTGCCTCAAGATGTCGCGGAGTACAAAAAAAATCGGCGAACACCCAATACGTCGCATAAACTCACGTGTCAACTCACAGGTGAAATTCGCGGCTTTGTCACTTGAGACCCTGGAAGGAATGCCAGTGAATTGCCAGAAAGACAATATGGCTTCACAACATTTCTTAGCAGTCAGACTACTAAGTGAAACAGCATGTAAAAAACAAGAGGTTTTATTTAGGAAAACAAGAGCGCAGTTGTATTGGGCCTTAGTATTAAACAAAGGACTTAAACAATCTATGTAGAAATGCAAGAAAACAGGTTCGGTCGAAACAACACCTGCCTGTATCGGTATTCGGTCACGAAAAGTCACTCGAGCCCGTTTCTGACATACATCACAACATCTACATAATTCAACAACGTCTTTCACAAGAATCGGCCAGGTGAAACTTAGGCCAATGCGCTGTTTTTTTTACGTATACCAGAATGACCAACCTGTGCATGGGCTAAGTCCAGCAAAACGGAGCGTCTACCCATCGGAACGACTAGTCGGTCAACCTCTCGACCTTGAATTTGCGCTCGATGAAACAACAAACCGTCTCTCAAAAAGTAGCCACCTTTATTGTCACGAGCCAAAGCAAATGTCCCAGTCAATGACTTATCACGCGACCGTTCAGCAATTAGTTCACCAACCTGAGAACTGTTCGGATTAACCAAGTCGTTAAATCCAGTCAACTCACCGACAGCTATATCACTGTCGTTGCCCTTTTCACCTTCACAACTAACGACACTGTCCGGAGCAAACTCTGGGCTAGTACTTGGATCATTATCAACATTTGTTACACCAAAAGTCGACTCATCCTGTTTCTCGTCTGTACCAGGTTCGTCGGCAACAGCCAACAGTCCACGATAATCTGCCAGAGACAACAAACAGTCATGAAAGACATTCGCACAGACAAAAAATCTGATAGGACGATAACTCCTAGCGTCGTCAATCTTCACATCGAAAAATACCAAATCACCAACTGAAACGCGCTTATCAAAAGTATGCAAAGTCACCTTACCCAACACGGTATAAAACAAACTCTCCACAGAGCTAGCCTTTAAGACAGATATCTGCGTACCTGAGTCAAAAAGACTGTTAACCGTCAGCTGATTACCACTAGCATCAGCAATATGCACATCTACATAATGCATTGCTGTTTGGCAGTCAGCAACAAAACGGTGAATATCAAAACGCGGTAGGCCTACTTCTATGGGTTTACGTTCGTGCGAACAACCCGAAGAGCGGCCATCGCTGCTATCCAAATCATCGAACAAACCATCTGTAAAATCTGCACCTTCCGGCATATCACAAACATTTTCACAGCAACTCTGCGATTTACTGGATTCATTCCATGTATAAAGTGGACGTGAAAGGTCAAGGTCGTCCTGCACCGACACTTTATTTACATAGGCTATCGGCCCGTCAGTCGCAGCAGGCTGAGTAGCAGGTGCCGCAGCCGCAGCCAACAGCGGTCGCCCACCGCTAGCCTGAGTCAATGAATGGTCACGTGACCCAACAGAGGAGTCTGTAGTACTACATGCATTCACAGACTGTTTCTTCTGTCCAGATTGTCCCGACTACGTGCGTCTCTGTCCTGTTGACCTGTCCTGTGGGCACTGAGCAATCAAATGAAATGCAGAATTACAACGGTGACATCTCTTCACCTCCCCATTATTATCAACTAAATTGCCGGGTTTTACCGCGGCCTGGTTAGAAACAGACTTTGCCTCATTGTGTCCTACATTCGGCGCTGAAAATCGTGTGCCAGCATTAAAACGTGACCTTGCATTTTGGCCCACCGGTAATTGATTGACATTAGGGGAATGTCCTACGTTACTCATATACTCGTCAATTACCTAGACTAGTTTGTCTGGTTAAAGCCAACACGGTTTTTCCAGATTACTTTCCATTGACAAAAACGTTTTTTAAGCAATGCTCTGTCAATGCGGACATTATGCGGTCACTCAGTAATAATGACCGCAGGCCATCAAAGGTGGTGACTGAACGAGAGGTCAGATACTGAGTTAGAATGTTTTTTAGTTTTGATAAAAACATAACGTACGTTTTACGCGTGTTCTTTTTCAGAGTATTAAACTTATCCAAAAAGCATTTTGCGGTTAAGCCATACTCTTTTAAGATAGCATTTTTCATTTGTACGTAATCATCTCGAACCTTTGGGTCCATACGTGAACATAAGGCACGGAATTTGGGAGCAAGATACTTGTGTAATAGCCTAGCCTGATAAGTTGCAGGGACATCTAGTTTGGTACACTGAGCTTCTACACCCTGGAAGTAGGATGGGAGGTCAGTAACGTCATCAGGTTGAAAACCTATGACCTGAGCTAAAGCGTCACCAAATTGTTTCAACTGCTTTACCACATTTCCGTACTTTTTTGCTTTCTCATTCATGTCCACTTGCTTCAGGTTTTTTCATGTTGCAGTTTTATGCGTTTCATACCAAGCTTGGCCTGTTCAAGCTCTTAGCCTTTCTTTTTCCAAACGTTCATTCGCGTTCAACTTCTCTTTCTCCGCAGCCATTTCAGCTAACCGCAATTCCATTTCCATTTTCTTCATCCTTTCCTCATGTTCAAAGCGCATCTTCTCCAACTCGTGGTCTACAGTTTTAACAACCCTTTCCTCCAGCAAGTCGCCACACGTACTAGCAGCTCAGCATACTTCTGCATAAGCTCTTCTTTTGTGAAGGCCAAAACTGCCTCCTCTTAGAAACCGGCCTTTAATAAATGTACCCTCAGCCTGTCCAAAGAGGATTTGCCTATGGCCGATTTTTGGGCTGGGGTTAGTTGGTCCATATTTACGACTAAGGTACCAGAGGTTATAACACGAAGTCAATAAAATAATTTGACCCCCGACCAGTCGCAGCCTATCACGTATATCACGGATCCTCGAATTCCACCGCTGCCACCAATGTCACGTCTGTGCCCTCCCCGGGAGAGTTCAGGGTGCTCTAGGTATAACAACACACACACGGTATAATTAAAAAATATATGTACATTAAAATAACTGAAGAAAAAAGAAAAAAAACAACGTCACACTACGTGCGAGTCACGAATGATCTTCCAACAATACTACTGCCACGCCCCCTTCCCCAGTATCCTGAGTTATCCAGTGCGTTGTTGGCCCAACACCGGCCACCACCGCCGCCAGCGAAATAGGCCAATGATAGTCCGACAACTGTCCATGACACTAACAATGGAAAAAAAGCACGCGAGAGTTTAACTAACGCAACTGAAAAGCGAAGGGGATACAATGAACGAATGGTATATGGGGTAACGCGAGGTCGTTCTGTGTTAGGTCGCACAGATAACACGTGATGGAATACGAGGGGAGGTTTAACTAATTTGGGTTAGACGCGAACGCTAACACGAGATAATACACTAAGTGACTAGTATAACACTAAGGCATGAACACACACACCGTAGTTAAAGAAATGCGAGAGAAAAAATTTAATTAATTTAGATTACCGACCAACAAAATTAAAAGTAAATTTGAAATTTAAAATTTAAATTTCGGAAAAAATACATTTAAAATTTAAAAAATATTTAAATTTAAATTTAAAATTTAAGATTAAATTTAGATTTATAAAGTATTTAGTTAATTATTGGTTTAAAAAATTAAAAAATTGGAGTAGTTTAAATAAAGTTACTTTAAGGTACAAGTATAGCAGTACGATCAACAATAAATATTCGACTTCAAACAAGCAAAGTATAATCGAAGCGTAGCTAGTCGCTCTTTGTTGCGAGTAAAAAAAACAATTAAACTGCACTACAAAATAAACCAAAAAACAATTAAATAGTAACTGGGGTATGAAGGTTAAACAATATTTAACTCACAACCGGGTAAAAAATAAATTAAACAAAAAATAAGGTTAAATATACTAGCGTAATAAAAAGACGAAACAAGAAAAAAAGGAAAGGCTTAATATTACTGGCTGTATTGACTATAGACTATAGTGACTGAACGACTGCCAGCAGTTTCGGTTTGGACGACTAAACGCGATACGCGATACACAAACACACGGTCCCGATTGTGTTTATAACAGCGGGCTGGACACAATACACACAAGACTAGCTATGTGCAATGCATATACAGTTACAATAACGAAACGATAATAAATAAATAGGACACAGACAAAATTCTAATAAACCCAAAAATGGGTATCAGTGAAAACCCAATCTAATAAAACCCCAAAAATGGGGGTCTCGTCGGGGTCGCCAAAATGTCACAGCCTTTTTGGCTATGACCTGCGAGTTCATATTTGAGATGGCTCCTACGTTTTATAGGCCTAATCAAACCTGGGAATAAATCAAACACGCACACTGACAAATAAATCGTACAGTTTTATATGCGTAAAAACAATAGACCGACACAGACACGAAAGCAGCAACACAGATACATAGCAAAACACAAAAATAATAATAGTGTAGTTTAAACGTCCAGATATTTATCTTAAACTTTATATATAATAATAACGAAAAACAGGACTAAAAGTTCATCATATAATAATACATGGACAGAAACACACACTACGAAATTTAAGTTCGAATGGGCACACACAAAGATGCTTATTGGCGGGTCTACGACAACTAAAGCAATTTTAACACACTCCAGAAATGCCTATGCCGAACACGACCAACGTTTTATTTGATGTCAACTGCGAGATTTTAGAACTCGTCTTAACAGACTTAAATCTGGTGAGCAGATATTACAATGACGCCTACGTCACAGAACTGCTGGTGACACCTAGTTAACGGCCAATTTCATACAAAAATTTTACAAACAAATTAATTAAGGGAAAGTTCCACAACTAACAACAGCGTGACGGAACGATAGAACAGCAGCAGCGGAAACAAAGCAGCGACAAAGGGCTGGGGACGGTTGTCAAACGGCGCCCAGCTCCGGCACAGTCAGCGTTCAAACAGCAGCAGCGAGGCGAAGCAACAGCACGGTGGGCGACTGTCGACGTCTGGGACGGACCCGAACGACGATGACAATAATCAATCAGCAGCACGGATGGCGACTGCCGACGTCTGGGACGAACCCGATCGACGACGACAACAATCACTGTCGGACCTTGACAGTGGAGCTCTTCCGACTCCAACCGAACAGCCTATCAAATGCACAAATAGCGATCACTCATACTCGTACGCTTATACGCGTACACGCTACAGCGAGCGTTTAATTAACTTACAACATTGGAAAATCAGCACAAACCAAAAAACCAAAATATCGGAAAACGACAAATCAGATGATTATCACAGATTCGCTACCTCTGGCCTTTATATTCACACTACACGGCCTACATACACAAGCGGGAGCTATGCAACACATAGATAAGCTCAAAATACGACTTTTCGTATAGTCTAAAACGTCCCAGCCAGGGTATAACGGACCACAAGCAAAGCATACCTTGTCCAGTAACGATCAGCTATGGTTATGTCTATACAATACACATTTCTATCAAAGTACAATGCCTCAGAATTACGTTAGACTCGACTTACCGCATACAGCGGCCTTCTAGCGATTACACAGATTTTTCACGGGACACACAGTCCAATTACCTGTATAAGACACGTGTGATCACACGGGTCTTATACAGAGCCCACGGCTCGTTACATATGCCGGCACACGGCCATTACGACAACTTCAGCAGCGACACAACTTCGCTGACTGTCCTTACAACAACTGACTACCGCGCTCTAAACGCAGCCTTTCAGCCTCAAACTTTCGCGCGTTTTTTCAGGCGCGTAAACATTCCTGGGCCGGCTATTCAAAGCCAAAGCAGGTGGCTATCACGGCTGCCTAGAACTGGTACAAACCAGTATCGACTGGGACAGGAGTAGAAGCCTACACGCGTGTACAGAAAATACTAACTGAAACACTAAGCTACAGGGATGCGCAAAACACCAAAACACCACGCAAATATACAAAATCGCCAAAATCGCGTGGAAAAACGACACAAACACGAAACTTAAAGCGCTTGCAGGTATAAACATAACATAAAGCGAATTTAAGCAAAGTCAACCGTGACATCGCGCATGATGGCATTAAATAGCGGTACCCCATAAAAATCGTTTTTTATCGATGTTGGCGAGTTTTCCATGATAACATATGCAGATAGGCATGGGCATGCTGCTTATCACAACAAACACTAGTGACGAGCTTTTTAGTTGTATGACCATCGATTCATTCCATTTCGCGGGTACCTTTGCTGCAACGTCCTGAAGCCACGCGACAGCGTCATCGTTGGCAGAGTGGAGCCGGTACAGGTCACAATCAGCAAATTTTGGACAGAGGACAGGATTCCACAATATGGTTGATGGTTTGTACTTCACCGCACTAACATTTGTCTGACGGGGCTATGTGCCACTTGTGAAGGTTTGCTGCGCAGCAGCCCTGGCCAGTACGGAAGCGGTTCAACATAGACCAAGTCGACCGATAGAGGTTGAAGCCCGGAGGCCGGACAGTCGGGTCGCAGACAAGATGCTTGTTGACCACGGATGATGATTGCCAATCAGATCTCCACCTGGCCATGACGTCAACTGGAATCATGTCGGACCAGATTGGTTTTCTGGATGACAAACGGGGAGCTGGGTGATTGAAAACATCGTCATGTACTGGCCAATCGGGATGTAGTTCAACATTGTGAAGTAGTTTGTCGCAAACGGCCTTGCGTCGTAAGTGGGGTGGTGGGATGTTGGCCAGAACTGGTAGCCAAGGCAGTTGTGTAATTCGCAGAGTGCCAGAGATAAGTCGCATGGAAGCGTTCAGCTGTGCATCGACCGCGTTGGTGTAAGCCGATCTGGACCACACAAGACTGCAGTATTCTGCTACAGAGTAGCAGAGTGCCGACGCAGATGTACGCAGAGTTTCTGCGTTAGCTCCCCAGGTGGAGCCAGCCAGTTTGGACAGCAAATTGTTGCGGCTCTTTACTTTGGCAGCGGACTTCTGCAGATGTTGTCTATATGATAAGGTGCGGTCCAGGGTAACACAAGGTACACTGGGAACTGTTCATGCTTCAGCGGCTGACCATCTATCGAGACTGACAGTTCGCAGGAGGCGCTAGCATTGTGCAGATGGAAGACGCTGGTAATAGTCTTTGTCTTGCTTGGCTTTAGACGCCATTGTTAGCAATATTTGGCCATGTGTGTTACATCATCTGACAATATGCTTTCGATTTCAGTAAAGGATTTGTTTTAAACGGCACAGCAAATGTCGTCAGCATAAATAAACCTGCGGCAAGACGTGGTTGGGAGATCATTAGTGTACAAATTGAACACGGCAGGGGCCAAGATTGAACCTTGTGGAAGACCATTGGCCTGGATATGCCAGCGACTGATGTCATCTTTCATGTGGACCCAGAAACGACGACTTCTTATCAGCAGCTCTATGAGGTGGACACACCAAGGTTCCATACATTTGGCCAGTTTGTATAAAAGACCAGTGTGCCACACAGTGTCGTAGGCAGCCGTCAGGTCAAGAAATACTGCTCCTGTTTTAAGGTTAGTCTGGAAGCCATTTTCGATGACCATCGATAACTTTGAAAAACACCAAACTCCCAAAATAAGAGTTTTTAAATTTAATTTTTGCGATTTTTGGCTGCGGCGCACACTACAAAAGTAAATTGCAAAAAAATTGCTGGAGATAGACTAAGCCAATTTGCTAACAAAAACTGCTATAAGCTTTCGCGCGTTTCGTGTGCATTAGCTCAAATTTCTTGTGAATTTTGTCGCCAAAATCGTACATGCCAGCGATAACGTGCTTAAAATAATTATAAAATATTAAAAATTAAAGCCGCCAAAAATTTTTAAGGGTTAAGTATTTTTTCGTGTGTAAAAAACAAAGATACACTGTAAAAATAATTCCGTATATTACCGAAAAAAGTATCGGCAGTATCTTGCAGGAATTAGTTTCGTAAATTCGCGGAATCTTATATTAACGGAAACTTTCCGTATGTAAAAAAAACACTTCGTAAGTAAAAGAAAGCTTATTAGGAGAGTTTCGTAAATTTACGAAAAATTATTCAACGGAAACTTTTCGTAAACAAGATAATGTTCATACGAACACGGAGTCTGTCCAATTACGCTGATGTAAAATCAAAAAAATATATAAGCACGAACTAATGTATTAGCTTAGACATTTAATCTGTTCTCAGTAGCCTGATATAAATGTCTAAGCTAATGCATAATGTTCGTGCTTATATTTTTTGATTTTTGCAGTTTTACATCAGCGCTTATAGCCACAGTGTCGCACTGACAGTTTGATTTAAGGTGCTGTTTGACTTGTTAACAAATTTTTTTAAAAAATAATGCACATAGGTAAATTTTCTAAATTCTGTTAAGCAGGATTTTATTCTAGTGTTTCATTAAACTAACTAAACTTTACTACAGCTTGACGTTTTTGCTTTAGCTGTAGTGGGCCCTAGCTTATTTGGGTACATTTGGGTACTTGAGTTGTACGTGATAGGTAGTTTTAAATACTTGTACTTGTACTTGTGGCTTTAGCACTTGCAACATCTCTGGTTAATAAAAGCTACGGCAAGATAACTCATTGAAATTAGTTGCTTAATTGATGTTGTTCCGGAGACACAGGAGAACAACAGATGATCAATAAAGTCTGCAATTTTATCTGTGGCCAAAATCTGCAAATTTTTCGGAAGAGTTTACTTCGTAAAATCTTCCGAAAAATTTGAACAAAGTTTTCCAAGTAATTTTTTTCAAATTTTTTGAAACTAAAGTGTAAGAA
>Ga0209454_1003747_pt1 | contig 11047 bp, 7 predicted proteins | sample WorMetHERISLAND1_2_FD_187400 | JGI IMG/M metagenome (GOLD analysis project Ga0209454, IMG submission 187400) | Marine gutless worms symbiont microbial communities from Max Planck institute for Marine Microbiology, Germany - Olavius geniculatus... | ecosystem: Host-associated > Annelida >...
GTTAAAAAATGGCCAACTGGATGAAGTGTCAACCAAAGTGTCAGAAATGTGAACAAAAATGTGTTTTTACACGTTATGTTAATAAAACAATCATATCGCATAAGATAAAAAATGATATTTTGTTGGTAGTGTTTTCCCCAGGTAGTGCAGAAACAAACACTGAGTGAGGTGAAAAACTGATTGATCATTTGATGGCAAGTTGTGTCGGAAATATTCACACCGAACATTATTAAAATCTGACAATTGGTTTTCAAGTTACAGTCGAAAATGTCGGGGATGTTTTTTTAGACACAGTGTACTTTGGTTACTCGTTTTACGGTGCACGAACAATGTACTCCACCGGAAACTTAGTAATAATCCCTAATACTAATCAAGTTCATTAATTCATTAATTCCTATTCCTTTATCACCGCGACTTGTCAAAAAGCAAGCACACATATACACAAATTGTACAGTAATGTAAATAGACTACAGTCTACAATGGTTTCAATGTTGTGGCTCTTTCGCAAAAGCGAAAACCCTAAGCTACATAATTTTTGCACAAAAATCGTCATTTCGTGAAATAAATTTTATTGATTGAAAAATGTATACAAAATCCGAGATGCATCAACCAAAAAATTGAGCAAAGCTCTTGAGACGTGCGACAGCCTTAACAGTTCCTATTTGCATATTGTCTTGGTCTATCTCCAACCATTTCGTCGCAATTTACTCTTGAAATGTGCGCTGCAACCAAAAATTGCAAAAAATTCGCCAAAACCTTTCTTTTGGCGATTCAAGGTCGTTCAAGGTCATCGATGTTGATAAAACTAAAAAGCCTGTGACGAGTGCTTGTTATGATAATCAACATGTCTCTACTAGCCTGCAACCGTTTTCACACTAGACGAGCCAATAGCGGTAAAAAATGTTTTTAGGGGGTACCCCTATTTGTCCCCCTTGTTTGAGAAAACCCCTTCACCCAGCAGCACCAAATTTTGTCACAGAAAACTAGAGTCCTTTGCAACAGCCCACAGTAAAGATTTCATGATCCCAGCTTGCACCGTTCTGATACAATACAGTAGTGTGACAGACCAACAGACGGACAGACGGAAAGACAGACGCCCAGGCCATAGCTACGACGCGCAAAGCATTCTGCTGCAACGCGTAAAATGGCACAAAAAGTAGGCTCCTAAGTAAAAAAAATAACTTGTAATAAATAAATATCATGTAAAACTAAAAATATGGGGCAGAGCCCAACGTGAGGCCGCCCGGCGCCATAAGTCCGATTGGGGGACAGTTAAGGGGTTGAAATTTCGTTCGCAGCAAAGTTACGTGGCAAGAACGCAACTGCATTGTCATATAAATGTAGAGCAAGCGCAATCTTAAACTTGGGTGGTTCGAAATGAGACAACAGAACTTTGTTGTTTGTGAACCAAATTTCACCAATGTTGCTGCGTTCGACATGTAATCGATCGTCGTTGTAAACGCCTTTTTTCCATTTATATACACCTTTATTCGCCAAATGACAGCCACGAAAAGAACATAACTAGTAACGACAAATAATAATAATAATAACCATTCTCGAAATATATGTGCGATCAAAATCTAAAGTTGTCCGAAAACGAGCACACTGTCAATGTTGGGTAGGTCGAAATGAGCAAACGCAACTTTGTGGTTACTGGACGAAAATTCACCATTTTTTGGTTACACGCGGAAGAAATAGTAGTTGATAATGCCGTTGACCTCTTGTCGCTATCTTAATCCGTTCTAGAGATATTTGCGGTCAAATTCAAAAATTGTCCCAAATCGGATTAACACCACATCCAGCGGCACATCACGTGGTAAAATTTGGTTTTCTGAAAAAGTCGATTTTATGGGTACAATTGCACCTAACAATCTCCGTGGTTAGTGGACCAGAGCTCACCGAACTTTTTTCGTTGAACGCGGGAAGAAACGCTGTCGGTCAAATAGTTTTCCGATTTTAGATATCTCTGTCCGTTCCGGAGATATTCGCGCTCAAAGTGGGAAGTGGTCCGAAATCTGGCCAAATTTAGCGTGTTATCGCCCCTCCTCCCATTTGTTTTTTTTGGGGGGCAGGCCCCCAAATTTTTGAACCGGCATTTGTAAATTGAACAAGCTTCCGACCATGTGGCAAAATTTCGCGGAGATCGGCCGACGGATCTCGGAGATCTCGCGTTAAAAACAAAGAAGAATAAAAACTGTTGTAAAACATAAGGCCTTCCGGGAACTACCGTTCCGGGCGGCCTAATTACACTACAGTTGTGGCAATCACTCAATCAATAGGTGATGGTGTATTTTATGGTTCACAATCTTACGGTGTACAATGATAAGCTTAAGTCTACACGGTTGATGACAAAATACAACCACACAAAAACTACGTACATACCGGTATCACCGCGAACGCCAGGATACCCGTCAAATCCAGCAGGTCCCGTTTTTCCAGGTAATCCTAGGGGACCATTTCCAGGCAAACCTGTGCTGCCAGTGTCTCCAATTCTGCCGTAGCGGCCGGTGTAACCATCGAAACCTGCGAAGCCTGTGTCACCAGTTGCACCCGTGTCCCCAGGCGGCCCTGGAGGTCCTACTCACAAACACAGAAAAACCCATATCATAGAATAGCATACAAGATCGTGGCTAAGTGCGTCATAAAGTGGGATAGATTGGGTCTAAGTGAATGTTAAAGAAACCCATACCACAGACAGTCAGTGGGGTACGTATATAATTTGAAGAACGGAAGTCAGGGGATTAAAAGAGCGAATTCTTTTAGAAGCTGTAGCAATTATGTAACTTCTCTAATTTTAACTTAGTCTTATAGCCAAGGACTGGATAATTACATAAATATTGACGTTTCAGCAACGCAACATATCAGCGCCGAGAAGGTGGTCCGTAAGAGGTTTCCTCCATACGGCTTTGCACTTCAGACATTCTTATTTCACGTTTGCCGACGGTCGATAGTGTACGCTTACATCGTTCGCTTGCTCACAGCAGTGGAGTTAGCAATGCGTTCGTTATTTGGAGCCCTACCACTGCAGATATAGTGCAGTACGAGTGCGACCGTGGACAAATCGTTGTCACGCATTGAGAACGTTTCGTTCGCATTATAAAGCCTAAGGCGCTGTGGAACGTGACATCACTTCGTAGTTCGTACGCATGCTGCCTACACAGGTTCTTCGCGTAATGACGTTTAGCTTCGATATCATCGCTCAATAGCCAAGAAGCATTGCAATAAAGAACTACTATAGCCTATAGGCACCGGTGTGGTAGTTTGCAAACTATGAAGCTTGTTTACTCTACGAAAGCTATACGAATATTTCGAGATCACTTGCGCCTTTCAGAAAGCTCAATAATGTGAGCGATGTATGACCACAACAAACTATCAGAAATCAGAGATAATTTTAAAGTTTAGTAAAATCAAGTTAAACTGTGATTTACTAGCAAGCTGCAGTCAGATTGCTGTACATAGAGCTCGTATCGACGCGCACCTGGTGGGAGCTCTGACGTTTGTTCTGACGTCACTGGAGATGGCAGCAGCAGCAGCAGCATTAGAACCGTTGATTGCTGCATAGTACGAGAAGCAACGTTGCAGTACAATGTCATGTAATTTGATCTTGCCGCGCCAGTCTGAAACATCAATGACGGCATAGTATTATGTCCGCCAACTTGTTTATTTATGCATCAAAGGAAAATTATTCTTCAACGGTGTAAAAACTTTTAAAATATATATATAATAACAATCGTCGCTGTCATCAACTCATCATTGTCGTTATCATCGCGTAAACAGTTACGTTGCCTGGAGTGCATCGTCTCAGCTCAGTAGATCTGTGGGGCTATTCACTGACGTGGAAAAGCCAGCTCATGTACGTAGCTGATACGACCATTGTAATAGGCCTAGTTAGACTACTAAAATTTTGAGGGTCAGCGACCTGATCTATTTTATCAGTCCTCTTCAATCAATCACGGGTACGGGTCAGGTACGGGTAACGTGCTACGGGTCGGGTTGGGACGGGTAGCCAAAATTGCCGTACCCGCTCCGACCGCTCATATCTGGAATGTGCACGCTTGAAACAGGCCTACAGATAGGCATGTTCAGTTAGGCTTAGGGAAGATATAGGCCTGATCAATAGGCCTACTACTAAACAGTAGGCCTCTATACCGTATTTAGCAAATGTAAATTCTATACCTGCCTCATCGGGTTTAAATTCAAGTTAATGATTGAAGTTGATTACTGAAACAAACAGTTGCTATAAAATAGTCAGTTTTTCATTATGTCAATTAGGCTTAAACGATAGTCTTTTATTGTGCGTGTGGATGGTGTCAGAATGGGATAGGCAAACCTAAAGCGCTGTTTACACTGTTTACACTACACTGTGTCTCAAAAAAAAACATCCCCGACATTTTTGACTGTCAATCAACACGGTAGGTAATACTGTGTAAATGCAAAACTAACTGCACTTTTAATGAATTGATTGAATTAATCTATTGGCTTAGGCTTAAACTGCGTTTCAGTTATTCATAGTCTGGGCTAAAATTCACCTGGTTTTGACTTTTTGACATTAAAAATCATTTGACTTTGACTTTAGTCAAATGTCACTGACTACAGCATGTCTCAAACGTTGTGTAAATTGCCGTTATTGGACGTTTTATAATATTCAAATGTGACGCTTCGCTGTCTATAGTGTACAAGGCTACGGTATAGCGTACACGACAAACACGTTAACATCATTATGTTCGTTTATTAGAGGTTGATAAAGCAACTTACGCAACCAATGACGTCTTGTAAAAAATAGACCGAAAATAAAACTTATCACGCAGATGAGAACAATATAGAAAGAAACAGTACACACACAGACATAACTCAACGATACTGATTTAGACTGATCTTTACTGCGCCCACGCACGATCTCAGCGACTATGGGCCTATTGCGAACACGCAGTAATGCGCCAAGATACAGTTATTGGTCTATAGGCCCCCTATTCATAAAGTGCTGCAGAAAGGATCGGTTAAGTCACGGCGATGACTGAATTAAGCGCTGCTGCCTACGCCGTGACGCACTGAACAGTAAACATTGCTGCATACATCGTCACGTCTATAAGAATGTCAACTCAGCACGAGCGAGTAAAGTTGATGCCGCACATGGATGGCTTAACAGCTAAGTCATTCCTTACACGAGTCACTTCAGACAATATCTTGCACTGATACGTAATGACAAGTAATCTGAACAAAGCTCACGTAACGCGCGATAGTATCAATGCTGCCACCTGGGGAATAAATCTACAACATGCAATGAAATAATGTGCTTGGAAAGCGAAGCGTACCCAATTTCCGACGCCTCCGTACGGAGGACTCCTTGAATCTATGAGATCGAAACTTGGATCGTTAAAATCCACATTTTATGCTGTAAATTTCATACGCCCTGCAGGTTTTCCTGGTCGATCTATTTCAGTAGATTCGGCACAATTCACTGCTGAAATAGCTGTCGCAGCCTAAACTCGCAACAAAATAAATAACAACCAGTTTTTTTGGATTTCAAGGTCGTTCAAGGCCACCGATGTTCGTACCTATTAAAAGCTCACCCGTCAGCAGTGCTTGTTACCATAAGCAGCAAATATGTATCCATCTGCAACCGTTTCGCGCTAAATTAGTGGATAGTGGCGGAAATTGCACATTTTGAAAGGGTACCCAAATATGGCGTCTCCGTGTGGAAAACTCGTTAAACAGGGAGTCGAAACTTTAAAATGTTAAAACCTACGTTTTATGCCAAAAATTTCATACGCAGGTTGTCTTAGTATATCTCCAGCCATATGTGCGTTGAAGCCAAAAATTTGCCAGAAATTCACTGTATTCACCATTTTGTGGGTTCAAGATCGTTCAAACTCATCGATGTTGGCACTCGCGGAAAGCTCGTCAAGAATGCTTGTTATGATCAGCAGCAAGCGTCTGCTGATCTGGAACCGTTTTCATGCTAGACGAGTCGATAGTGGCAAAATAAGGACTTATTAGGGAGTACCCCTCTTTGACGCCCTCGTTTGAGAGGAAACTCATCACCCAGCTGCACAAAATTTTGCCACAAAAAGTCTTTTTGGCAGCCCACAAGAAAGATTTCGTAACCCTAGCTTGCATCATTTTGACAGGGCAGCAGGATATAACGGACAGACAAACAGATAGACAGACAGACGGACGCACGCCTCTACGATAGCTATGATGCACTTAGCATGTCTGCTGTTGCACGTAAAAACAACAGCAAAAAATCAAACTACCTACATACATGAAACATATACCAACATAAAATTAACCAACAAGTTTAACATGAACACACACACAATGTAATTAAGAATTTACAAAACTACATAAAACCCCTAGTTCAGGCGGCTTTCAACACCAACCAGGCCTATGCCACAGCCTGCTCTTGGAGCTGTCACAACAGCACACGCAGGATTACACAATCAAAAGCTGAATCGTCCACTTCCGTTCCGCACCAGTCCATGCTCTTTTCCTCTTATCCCTTCCCTTGTAGTCCCTTTCATTCTTTCATTTTCAGTCCATTCCTTTCCCCAGGCTACGGCGTCTGGGAAGCACTATCTCGAGCCAATGTGTCAAAGCACAACGCAGTCACCAATTAATGTCAAATGCATTGTTATAGCTGACAGGCGCCAATCTGTACGCGTAATTAACATTTGACGCAAATCAAATGGGCTGGGTGACAGATGTTAATAAACAGAGCAACAACATACATGACAGAACTGCATGTCGGACAAAAATATACATTTCACACATTTAAACACTGCACCCGTCAGATCTACAGAAACAGCCGAAAACTCGGTCTTAATATAAAATAAATACTTAACACAGACTAAATATGCAAATAATTTTTCGAAACAATAAAAATATAACTGATTGCTTCATTGACATCAACGTGGTCATGTTCAAAAACTACGCCAGCTGCACAATTACCTCTTCTCACATTTCTAAATAACTGGCAAAAATTTTGTACTTGAACATGCTTTAATTGACTCGTATGATAAACTAGATTTTCTGACAATAAAGGTTCTATCACACAGAGGTAATATAATTTACTGACACTTGCACACTAAAACACAGACATACTCAAAGTTTTCGATTTCTTTGCTGTAATGTAATCATGTAATCATAACTTCAGATAATAAAATCAGCAAATCAATTTTCACAGACGCCTCTTGTATTGTACTGCAGCAAGAAAAGATTATCTGCAAAATTTATTAGAATTAAAGTTTACTTCACACGATGCAAGCAACAGATGCAACAAAAAACATCCACAAACTAGCCTCACAGCAATGCGTCATATGAAGAACGATCTTTATAAATTTGGCACAATTTTGGCCAGATTACATAGCCGAATTATGGCCCAAAATGGAATAGAAACTAATAAGCAAAAAACACAGATTCATTCTGCAGCTAAAGCTGAATTCTTTCAATTCCATTACAACCTTAATGTATGCACTGTCAGTGTGCTAATTATAATACCCTTGTTTCGAACTTCTTGTAGTATGTGTATCATTGGTTGACACGATGTTAAAATTATAAACAACGACAGATTGTGTTCATGATTGGGATACAGAGTTCAATATGTACACAGTAGATGTTGAAATTGTCTGATCAGTCAATGTCTTCACACGTTACGTATGACTTCGGAAAGAAGCCAACCTGTGGACAAAAACATGCAGTACACTCACTCAGCGCTGAGAAAAAATTTAAAGGTTTCAAAGAAGCAGCTCTTTATGGAAAAGCCATCTCAGGACTACAGAGCGTCACATGCCATATTAAATCAAATAGTATTATCTACTCGATTTACATACCCCTGAAGTACAAAAGACTGAGCTGACCTTGGTGTGGTTATATACCAAGACTGTATAACTCTCTGCAGGCAGTCACCCATCCAAGTAGTAACCGCTTGATAGCGACTCGGCTGAAAGTCAAATCCACGACCTCTTGATTGCAACTCAAACAGCCTACTGTTATACTACCTACCCACCAACAGATGTCACCCATTTAGCTAATATGACCGATGGTGTAGAGTGAGTAACTCTCAACCATGAGCCCATTTAATACTTGGGCGGGTGATTGACTGTCTGCCAGTGAATAAACAATCTTGGTATAGAATCTAAATATAGTCAGCCTGGCCTCTGTGTGTCAATAAGTGCAATGAGTACCAGCAAAGGCACAATGTGCGATGCACTAGCCACGTATCCATGGTCTTGCAGTGTAAATTGCTGTATGGCCGAAAGCTAAAAAAGCTGAGATCAGCGCCGCTCTACTTTATAAAGAACAGTCAATCACGTCATCAAATGTGATCCAAAATGCTCATAACACTGTGACCCATAGTAGACAACATTCAACTGTAACAAGCACTCCATGGTAACAAAACTCGCTAAGATACCGGGTATAATTGAATGGCAAAAAATGTTATTTAAGACTATATAAGTAGGTGGTAACTGCCGAAGCTGCCCGTTATTTGGCCCACCATATGTCTGACATATGTCTCCATATGTCCACACAATAGGCCGGTTGACCTCACATATGTCTTTTTTGATGCGTACTGTTTTTTGACCTGTCACAATAATGCCTAATTAAATGGGTCTATTATGACAGGCCAAAAAACAGCATGTATCAAAAGACATATGTGAGGTTAACGGGTCTATTGTGTGGACATATGGAGACATATGCCTGATTAAACGGGTCTATTGCGACAGGCCAAAAAACAGTACGCATCAAAAAGACATACATGTGGTCAACCGGCCTATTGTGTGGACATATGGAGATATATGTCAGACATATAGCAGGCCAAAGTAAGAGCAGCTTCGGCAGTTACCATCTACTTATATAGTACACCAAATGTTAAGCAGAAGGCGCGACACTTACTTTGCCATTGAGATATCCTTTCCACCAGCCATGGCTGTCGCCAGCTTTGTTGAGAATACCGATGACATCAAATGAAGAGATGCTAAGTTGATTGGGCTCTGAAGCCGCGTAATCATACAGTGCAAGACAATACGCCATGAATCCTTTCTCAGCTGCCATAGCTACACAATATGCAGTAAACATAACGTTCAATAGCTCGTTCATCAAACGTAAGTCCATAACTTTCATACATGTACATCAAATGTTAATCAAAAATTCATCATCTTCAACAAACATAATAAAACTTATTTCAGCAATTGCTCAGACTAATGCAATTCTGATTAAACATAAAAAACTGACGCAAAGAGGTATAGTGAATAAGACAGTTACCTTTCATCTCGTCAATGGCTGTCTTGTACGGATGCAGCAGGGCGGTGGGAACCTCCTGTGCAAAAGAGCTCTCAAGTGAGTTCTGCTGAAAATGTTCCACCAACTCCTGAAAACATGTCCGGTCATTAGCACATACTCTGCAAATTTTGTGACAGGCGACGCTATAAAAGCACCTTATAATCACTTAGCTCCATTTCTGCAGAAAGCACGTCTATCTATCTGTCTGTCTGTCCAAACTGCAGCACAATGCGTCACTGGCTGCCAATTAGTCCGGCGGATGTTCATACTCTATATATAATCGGTCGCTTCCCACACTTATCAGCATGTGTGCTGGTGCAGCTATATCCCAATATCTGCTGAAACTTTGCTCAGTGAGCACAGCAGTGATAGCAGCAGTAATACAGTAATAGCCACGACAATGTTTACGGTGCTGTTGTTGTGGTACTGACAACTGCAAGAGTTCATGCGGTTCATCTCATGAATAAACACTCTATTGTACTCGAGCAACTTACTGACACTTGGGACACAAAAAAGTTATGCACAAAGTTTTCAATTTCTTTGCTGCTGCCGACCTCTGGACCAAGCCAATTAGCTTCAACCGCAGATCCACCCAAACTGAAAACCAAAGTACTACATTCACAATCGCCACTTATTAGTACTCAGCTAAAAAGCTGAAACTCATCCTACGGAGGGTGGAAAACTGAGTCAACTCAGTGGCTGGTTATATGACGTGATAGTTTACCTGCCCGCAGACATTCAACCATCCAAGTAGTAACCGGACGGCGTAGAGTAACTTTGTTGATATAGATAAGAGACTAATTCATTACTAATACACTGTGCCTCCAACCGATAAGAGCACATCGAAGCAGACAAGTGCTAGATGGTTACCGGGATGCTGCTGAATGTTTTAAAATGCGTCAGATAATACTGCCCAGCACTGTGATAAATCTTTATGTGCTTTGGAACTCGATACCTGTGTATAAACATTCGAAAATATGCATCACATTTGTCCAGTTACACGCTAAGGTTGCACTGTTAACTCATCATGCACTTATGACAACCTTTAAATTATAAAACAATGAATTTTTAACATTTAAACACACTGTACGTCAAACTAATTATTAATCAAAATCATTGAGAAGGCAGTTGTCCAGCAATAAAGCTGACACATCATGCATTCGTCTAAGCAGACCTGCCAGTAACTCTAACCCGACTTGACCTTTGACCCTTTGAGCTAACAAGAAATTTGAGCTAATGCTCACGAAATGCACGAAAGCATATAGCAGTTCCTGTTCGCAAACTGTCAGTCTATCTCCAGCCTTTTCATTGCAGTTCATTCTTAAAGTGTATGCTGCAGCCGAAGATCACAAAAAATCAATAAAAACCCTTTATTTTGGAAGTTCAGAGTCTTTAAAAGTCATCGATGTTGATATGACTGAAAAGCACGTCACTAGTGCTTGTTGTGATAAGCAGCATGCTCATGCCTATCTGCAACCATTTTCATGAAAAACTGACTTTTACGGGGGTACTGTTCTTTGATGCCCTCATGCGCAGGTTTCCTTGAACCTAGAAAATCGAGACTTAGACCATCGAAATCTATGTTCACTGCCGAAATGCTTTATCACATAAAGCTTCTCCATGTCTCTCAATTGATTTTGGCACAATTCACTCTTAAAATCTGTGTCGCAGCCCAAAATCACCAAAAATCCATAAAACCCCCCTATTTTGGCGTTCAAGGTCATCCAAGGTCATTGAATTTGGCATCAATCAAGAGCCAGTGTATGAC
>Ga0209454_1003748_pt1 | contig 11046 bp, 7 predicted proteins | sample WorMetHERISLAND1_2_FD_187400 | JGI IMG/M metagenome (GOLD analysis project Ga0209454, IMG submission 187400) | Marine gutless worms symbiont microbial communities from Max Planck institute for Marine Microbiology, Germany - Olavius geniculatus... | ecosystem: Host-associated > Annelida >...
TGTTTTGCTAGATAATGTGGTCACACAATAAAGGTGCGGTGGGTGGAAGAACTTCACGTTTACGCACCATAAATTTCTGCTTGTAACAGTGAAAGAATGGTTAAAATCGGTGCTGAATTACCAAAGTTATCCCAAAAATAAAATCGGATATCCGTTTTTTTTGGAACACCCTGTATAATACACTGTGTGTGTGTGATGCTGAGATAGCTCCGGGTGACTTTGACCTGTCAACCTCTGGCTGGTTCTACGGCATCTGGATCTCATTGTTCCTCATTCTGGTCATTCTCATCCTGCTCATTGTCGCCAAGAAGTACACCGACAAAAACTGGCAGGAGAAAGGTACCAATGATACATTGTCTGTTACTGCTGTGTTACTTATTTATATTTCTGTGATTGGCTTATAGTGGTTCAGCCCCCAATGCAGTAAAATTTTCAGGAAAAATAATCAAGTACTGGTTAGTTGTGCGGTTGCATTGCATGCATTACTAATCCGTTCATTAGGTTTAAGGGCAGACTGCTATGGAAATCAAATTTGGTGCATTTTAGCCCTAAAATCTGACATCTGCTGTCTCGAATTCTATCAGTTTTCTTGAGAGTTGATTGACAACAAGTGGGGAAACTGCATAGGATGTAATAGGACGTGAGGCAACGCAGAGTACTTTCAATAATACTGACGTTATGATGACGTCATTGATGTGTCATTGCAGAGGCACTGATCGAGGAGCAGGTACGGCAGCTGCAGGCGGAGGAAGCCGCTAGACAGATGGGAGTCTTTAACCAGTACCAACAGCCGTACGTACAGTCAGAGCCCTACTACCATTCTATCATTCTTGCTACACTTCAGCCTACATTATAACAGAATCACAAATCAATAATCCTAGGGTTCAGTGGAGCATGCCATTTTGTTGAATTCCTAACCCTATCTCTAACTGTGATCTAGTCACCACCCCACCACATGATAGTCAGAATCGGATTATGGAACCCTTGGATTATTGGTACGTTGCCCATGACAGATCTCAACCAGTAACAGCCATAATGTAGGCCTACTGCCTACATGCATAATAAACTTACCCATCTCTCATTCAGTTTATTTTAACTATTCCTTTGATCACTTAATCTTACCAAGCTTTTTAACATTTCTTTTAACGCATAATTTAAATGCTTTGAGGATCTATAGCGCTGAATGGCCTATTTTGTGTTGATGCGCTGTTAAGAAACTACTCACTCACTCACTTAGATCATGTAATTAATGTTAATCAATGTTTGTCAGACGTGAAGTGAGTAGTTCAACAAAAAACAGCAACAAAAACACGTCTTAATATTTTCTGTTTTTCTTATGTGTTTTTGCTGAGGAAAATGATGTTGCAAATTTGCATTGGTGTCGTGTGATTGCAGTGGTGACATGGACGACTCTGCTGCTGCCGCCGGTGCTCTTGGATATGACTATGACACAGATGACGTCAAAGGCGCCAAGTACTCGCCTCATTACAGTGCAGGAGGCAAAGGTTCTAGCACTGATGTCTTCGTATGAGACCCACTGACTGACTGAGACATGGCTGGATTTGTCGGGATTTTTCTACTGACGGGGAGCGGGAAAGGGTCACAATTTTGACTACACTTGCGCTATGCTCTATGTGCTAGGAACACAGACCTAAGAGGTCTGTGGCTAGGAAGGTGGATTGGAATTTTTACAATTAAGAAGTGCACAAACTGCACGTAAATCAGCATCCTTGGACAACTGATGGTGTCTTAATTTAGTTCCAAGTTCAAACAAGTTATGGAATTTGACCCCGTGGGCCTACATACTTCTATGGACTTGGTGAGCAGTTTTGCTGAGAGGGTGCTGCGTGCTGGCATGTGTATATATTATGTGAACTGAGTACTGATGTATAGATTGTGTACAGGCTGAGCGCATGTACTGTTCAGTCTTTTTTTTGTAATGTGAAAAACTACATTTCATGTGTACAGGAGTTCAATAATTGTGCTTGTTTGCGAGCTAATTTTTATCAAAAAATTGTTCTAATATTGCACTTCATGGCCGCAACACTCCCGTAGAGTTACAGGCATTGTTCTCATCGTCATTGTGATGTGTAAGCCCGCTGGTTGACTGTAAATTATATTAATAACGATGATGATGACGATATTACGTCTCCGTCAGGGGACTTTGAACACTGTAATTTGTAACATTATGCAGCGCCATCATAGATTGGAAAGGTTGTCGGAGAGGGGGAGGGGACAGGAAGTTGCAATTTTCCAATTGGCAGCTGTAAAATTCTGACAGATATGTAGATGCTCAAAATTTTCAATTTTGCCCCAAATTTCTCCAAAATGGCCAGGCCCAATTTTTTGGCTTTTTTGTACTGTGTCCTAAAACTTTCCAACAAGAAGAAAATGCTTTTCGAGGGAAATTTTCTGTGACAGGCTAAAATTTATTATAGTAGCCTGCCACTGCTGCAACGCCGCTGATAGGGCCTAATAGGAGTTGTGCATTGCTGAATGACGTTGTCAATGCTGCTGTGTCTCTTACATACACGTGCAATCACACAATGTTGTACGTTACTTACTGCTTGACATCTCTAATCTCTGTTCAGCCTTGTCCTGCTGTCTGCGGTAACACTCCCTGTGGCGTGGAACTCATCTTTTCACTGTGTGGCACTGCATGGGCAGGGCAGGGCCAGGAAGTAGGTGGCGAAAGATAGCTGTCATGCATCACGACTTTTGACTTGTGCAAAACATAATGTTATACACTGCGAAGAGTTAGTGTGCACAAATGCATTAGCCGGCTTAGTTGGGTGTGCAGCTGCCTAGCCTGACCCTATAGCTGCCCGTGCCCCTAACATTCCTTGTGGCTATACTTGCAGGTTAAGGTTATTGCTTGACAGTTGCTCTTTGTCCTTTGTAATATCTCTTATTCGTAGACCCAGGAACATTTGTTCCAACAATCATGCACCCCAAGAACACATATGAAGGGTTGAGGGCAAATACCATATAACTTGAGTTATATGGTTCTTGCAATTAAGTAGCCCTGTGGGTTCAGAAGACTGCGGCGCATCATGTATGTGAAAAGCAAGCTAATATCTGCAGAAATAACGAAGTTTTGTGTTGTCTGAACCATATAACTTGACATACATTATTAGTCCACATTTACATAAACCACACAACTTGAGTTATGGGGTACTTGCGCCAAAGACAGACCGAATGTTCATGGTCAAATAAATGCAAAAAAAAACATACAAGTTGAGTTACATGGTACTTGGATGAAAGAAAGGGCGATTATTCATGGTCGACTAAATGCAAAAAAACACAACTTTAGATGCCGGAGTCTACTGCCGTTTGGTGACACGTAGCTGTGCACTCATAAGTCACCTGTATCAACGAGAGTTCTGTCTTTTCTATGAGCTTGCATATCTCTTTCACATGCATGACCAACAGAAAGGTTAATATTCGGCAAAGATATGGACAATCACAAAGTGGGACGTTTTTTGGGACAGTGTAAAAAAACAGAGGCATAGAAAAGCAAAAATTGCCCCGATCGTTCCCCAGGGTAGAAAACAACCAGCATACAATTATGTTGATAGATTTCTCCAGTTTGAATTTGTAACCTGCTTTCAGATTCGGCCATCTGTTAGTTTGCTGGATCTTAACGCTTGCATTGCAACACCTGCATCTTGTGAGTGCTGTCTGCTTATCAGCAAAATTATTCCAGTAAATGAGCTGGTATTCACTGATAATAAATTAATAATAATAATAATCTTTTAGCAGAGTCTGTAACTTAACCATGTTTACTTTCCAGCTGAGTGAGATTTCAATTATCAGACGATTAAATGGAAAAAAGGTTTTGTATGAAAACAGTGTTCGGATGTATTTATTACAACTGTTTGTCCTCGAGTCGATGTTAATGGACATGTCTAGCAACTAGCGTGAACTTCTGTCCCGGTTTTACATACAGTAAGCCATGACGCTGCGCTGCGTAGGATTTGGCGCTATGACGCTGTGCCGTCTGGTGTGATGTCGGCGTATCATATAAGATGTTGGGCTACCTTGATTATTATTAAAAAGAATAATGAGCCCAATGTCTTTAGTGATCTATTGCAAGGGGAACACCCTCAGATTTGGTATAGAATACAAGCAAATTGGCAATTTTCAACATGTAGTCATTACATCTTGTGATATATAGGGACGAGGTTACTAAATTGTTAGTTGGTACAAAAATCAACAAACTTGGATAACCGTGAACGATTAAGAATATTCGGTTAGATCCATATTGCCAGTGGCAAAAATGTAGCTCAGGGTCTCTTGCCTTCCTAGTAACATTGCGGTCATACCCTAGGTATCATACTAAGTGACACACGAATACTAAAAATTAAATAAATTAATTAACGTGAAAGCACAGTGTGCTGTGTATGGCGTGGGACTGGAAGCTTAACTTGTCTTCTTTCCTGTTGTTTACTAACTTGGCAGTAAACTCGTAAACTTGTGCAGTGTAACTAGTGCTAGTGAGTGGCGAGTGAATGCAGTAAGTGACAAGTCAAAAGAGTTAGTTACAAGAGTTTACTGCATGGACAATGACAACGACGACGAGACAACGACGTCATGAGGTGTGCTGTCAGTCATCTTATATACAACGAACGACAGACGGACAGCAACAAAACATGCATCAATCAGTTCAGTACAGACACGCACAGACAGACGACGCTATGTACAGTTCTATACAGTATGTAGAGTTGCGGTGGCTGTACAGACGACACCACCGACAGATTAACCAATCACAGAGAGAGAGTATCTGCCAAACGACACACGAGTCACAGTCACTCACAAGCGCCGGCGCAGCAGTAAGCAAGCAATCATCCCCGAGATAATAAAATCATCAAAACGGAAATACGCTGAAGTCTTGACCAACCGATGCAATGTCGGGTTTTCCAGTCACGTAGATTCCAGTTCGCAGCGGCGTCATTCAAGTGAATATTTTCGCACAGTACATCACATGCACAGTGCATGTTTACATACTACCACGGTCATTACACCCATGTTGACTGAATGTAAGGTGCCAAATGGCACCTTCTGGGGTGCCGTTTTACAGACAAGTTATTCGGCACCCCAAAAGGTGTAGATGCACCTTGTCCTCTAACAGTGTTGTTGTCACACATCAGAAGCAACTCTATCTATTTATCAACAACTAATACACAGAGAGAGCAGCTAGAATGCCATCCAATGCTGCAAACAAGACATTTGTCCAGTCCACCGTGCAAGTTAAACTGAAGCACAAATGATAAAACATTATACGTCCACATCATTCCAACAATTAATCAAAATTAATCACACTAAAAACAGTTTAACAGTCATTCACAGTTGTCAGTCTCACAAGTACCGGGGTACCGTATGCAAAGTTATGAACAACTCAATAACTTTCACAAGAGGAGCATTTAAAATGAAGGAAACAGGGCACAAACATTTGCTATCACTCACCGAACAGTTAGATCTAATTAACCTCGTTTAAACTATAATCAGAATAGTGAACAGGACACGTTATAATTAATGTTTCAGCTTACACCAGTCGAACAAATCCACAAACAAAAATTCTGTCAGTCAGCATTCAACATTCAGTCGGCGATCTATCAGAAATGTCTCGCACAGATCTTGCTGCATTCCCTGTAATTTCTAGAGCTAAAACAAATGTTTAAAAATTCTAATAGTTAATTTTCCAAAATTAACCATTACTGAAATTAGTAGTCATTAATTTTGATTAAAATTAATGGTGGTAATTGTGAAAGAAAAATGCATGTTTTTATAAGTTTTACAAGTTATTCTGCTGATAGCTGTCACAAACGCACTGCAACAAGGCTTACATTCAATCACGTTCCCTGCAGAAAATGCTTAGCAAATGACTGCCTTTTTACCTATTTTATAAATTGCAATTTTTTGCAGTCTTTCTCAACTAGAAAATTTTGATTACTTTTGCAAATAATTTGACTAAGAAATTTTTAATCGGTTGCAGCCCAAATTTTTACGAATCAGTGCAAGATTAATCATTAACTTGTGCAGCTCTAGTAACTTACAGTGTGCATCAGAAAGCCGGTGATAAATAACTGACTATACAAAGTAAAGTCGATGACGTGATCTACACGTGCACGTGCATGTGGGTAGTGTGTCTGCAAAGCAGCAGCTGATCTCTGCTAGTCCCGACAAATGAACCACCGCGACAGACAGACAGACAGACATTGACAGCTACAATAGTCGGTCTTACACAAGCTCGTGCTGGTATCATCATCGTCATCAGTGCATCAGCAATGCAGCACACGTGCAATAAACGTTTGGGAAAAAACTTCCAAGAAATGTTTTTTTTTTACTTTAGAAATAATGAAAATGTTTGCAAAAGCTGAATAAAAAACATGACCTCTTTTTAATTTCAGTATCGACTAAATCCACCGTTTCAGAATACTGTTTTTTTCATATTAGTAAACTTTGCCATCATGCTTTTTGTAAGTTAACAATCTAAATACAAAATCTTGTCATTACTTCATCAGTAACATTTTAATTTTTGTTTGTAGATATTATAGATAATTGTCATTTTGATGCTAAAAACACAGCAAAAAATTTCTAAATGTTAAAACAATTATTAGTTTATTACAACAACGAAACAAGCAGTGTGACAGCTGCAAGAGTCGCTGGCAATGTCTGACTGTGCTTGATCTGGGGAGTTTGCATGCACAGCAAAAGACCGAAATGGAGCCATAGTCACTAACTCATTTTTTGTTAAAATTTTAGCTGGAAAACAACAACTTTTAGTACTCTGTGTTAGAAAAGAAGCGTTAAGCAGCAGTTGACTCCAAGTATTATTTGAACCCAGAAAAAAATAGCACTGGGACATTTTGCCACAGCTGCTGTGCAGTCGGTGCCTATCGGTGCCAGCACAGCATGACATAGTGCAACGAGATCAGTAGGTCACTACGGAAGGAACGAGGTCAGAGGCCAGCGTTGACGTGTAACTAGGTCACTAGGTCAGTATGTAGGTCAGCAGGTGGTGATGACAATGAGCAGGTACCCTAGCTCGTTGCAGCTGTGCATGAGGTCAGCACTGAGCTGTGACAGATTCACGGACGAGAACTGACACGGCGGGAAGATGTGTACGACGTATGCCGCCTAGACCACACACGGACACACAGACAGATGCGCACACTCACATACTCATTACTCATTCATTCGCTGGAAAATAAACAAAACATCTAGTCTATATGCTGCGGGGTCACTAATATGAGCCCTTCAGGTTTCCTAATAATAAGATAACAACAATCAGCACAGACCGTGGGGACGATCATACACATAGAAATGTCGTAACAATTATTATTTCCAAAACTAAAATTGACTGATGTTGAACACAAAACTAAGTCAGTATCGACTGAAACATCTTAACACTAGTCGAAACCTTACTTCCAAACTAGCGCTAGTAGTAGTCAGTAGTCATGTGACCTTGCGTAAATAGTTTGTAGTATTCGATGTAAACTTGCATCAGTAGCAACAAAATAATGGTAGCATAATATGCATCATACAAGACAATATACAGTAGTAACAATAATTTTATGGTGTTAACTCTTTTGAGACAATACAGCAAGCCGGCGAATCTTTTACAATGAACTGCATGAAATCTAAACTTCAGCTCTGCTTACTTTTTGCACTTGCTCCCCGAACCTACTACTCACAAGTACCTGGCTCCTACTGTCTCTCTGCACCGGCTCAAACTCATATCGAGTCAAATACAAAGTCAACTCTCAAGTTATACTGCTCTCCGCACCAGCTCATATGAAGTGAAAAACATGTAGCTCTCAAGTACCTTAATAAACATACAAATACATCGAAATAGAACCCTTTATTTTGACAGAAACTCGACCTTTCAGCAACCACTGCTGCCTTCGTCGAAATGAGTGTCCACCACGTGTTGCAATGGCGATAAAACTTAAGTTTCAACCTACGAGTCTATCCAGAATCTCAAGTACCTGGTTGCTGCCAGGCTCGTGAATGTTGACAATGCCTGCTGCATGTTTCTGCTGTAGATAGTTGATGAAGCCGGTGCGTAGATTGTGACCTTGCGTCATCACCTCGACAGGATCACGAGCACATGGCACCGCCAACAGCATGCTGTACTCCGACTCAGTCTATCAGCAGCAACAACAACAACTAGAACTACTACTACAACACAGCCGACAACTACAACATCTTCAACTACATAGGGATGTTGGTTTATAGTGGAGAATTTCTTAAAATATGCGGAACTTTTGGAGGCAAAATACGTGGAAAAATATGCGGCGCATATATGCGGCATATATGCTGCATATGCCGCATATGAACACTATCTGTGTTTCTATTTTAAACGCAATGTAATGCAACACAATGCGCAGCTGTAATGGAAATGCTTCCCATCGAATAAGCTGGAAATTTGTTTTTTTACTATCGCGACAACGCGCTCTGCAGTGCAAGCTATTGCAACAAAGCAACACAATGCAATGTAATGCACAGCTGTAGTGGAAATTGCTGCATAACTGTCACACAACCTTTGAGGCTCCGTATGTCCACAACTGTGCAAGACAGATGCAAAATGAGAATGGACAGATAGAGCACGGCGTGTACAGACCTCCATGCGCTTGGAGACTTGGTCGAGCTGCGACGGGTCTAGACGCATGCGCTGACTGATGCGCAGCTGGGATAGGCTGGTTCCCAGTCCGTCCTGTGTCAGAGCCTCGGGTGGCAGGGACGCGCGGACTAACTCCTGGTTGCCTGACACGTAGTGCATTCGTACTGCTGCGACGTCGTTCTTTAGCACAAGTTGACCGGTCCATACCAACGGCAAGTGCTACACCACACAGACACATAGACACAGTCAAACAGACACACACACACAGTCAATGGCAATCAGATTGTTTCTTCAATACCAAGATACTAAACTAATAAATTTGTAATCCCAAGATAACTGCCCCCATGCTTCCAGCGCTACAACGTCACTGCATTTGACCACTGGTTAGTTGTTCCTAAAATGTGTAGTTAGTTACTGGCTCAAGTTGTCAGACCGGTTAACAACGAGAAACTGGCCTGAAGTACTAACATGAAGAGAGTGACTGGAAATGTGACGCTACATTAAACTGACAGCCTGCCGACAGTTTTCAAGCGCGAATATTTATCATATTATATTGTATGGTCTAAGGACCTCGAGTACTTTGGTGGTGTTCATGTTGAACGTTTCGATCTGCAAGTCACCGAGCGTAGACGTGCTGCTGACGAGCGGCGAGTCGCGGCCACCAACACAGTTTGACTGCTGGGTGTTGGGCTGTGGTGGGGCTGGCGGCGGTGCAGGGGTCAGTCCAATCACTCCGGGCAACGCCGGGCTGTACGTCGACGCTGCCGCTACACGCACTGCATCCACGCCGCCAGGACGCGCTGCACCCGGGTGAAACCTGTGAACCACCTCGGCAGCCACATGCTGCTGCTGCTGCTGCTGACGCTGCTGCTGCAGCTGCGCCATGACAAAGTCAGGAACACCGATGAAGCTGTTAGACAGCATGGCAGCTGCAGTGCGCGGAGGCTCAAGCCGACCGGCAGCAAATGACCCTCCGAGGTCACTAGACACCGGCGGTTGTGTCGGTGGAAGGGGGAGGCGCTGTAGCACTGGTTCTGCTATAGTTGTCTTGGGCTCGGCACGCGAGGATGACATCGACCTTGGTTCCAGTACGGTAAATGGCATCCGATGTTGTCCCAGACCGACCGGCGGCGACCGACACGTCAGGTCGGCAACAGAGACCGGTGGTACTGCCGTCCTCAGCAGCGGCACCATGCGCTGCTGCTGCTGCTGCTGCTTGGCTGCTAGCAGTTGCTCCTGCTGGACAAGTCGTGACGGCTGAGCGAGTGCCTCGCGTAAGTCACTTGTGATGGGTGACGGCGAGTGACGTGTGGACGCCGCTGTGTCAACTGCAGTAGCACTGGCAGCGTACGCTGAGAATAGATGTGCAGCGGGGGCGGCTGGGGACCGTCCTACCGCTGACATCACTGGCGGCATTCCATACTGACCTACACATGACAACCAAATCATGTAGCTAACTCATGAACGTAGACTGATTTTTACGCACAAAAGCAGCTACTGCTTTTAGCGCTTCTTAGCCATCGCAATTCTGTCCGTCCGTCCGTCCGTCTGTCACACGGGTGGATCAGTCGAAAAAGGTGCAAGCTAGGATCACCAAATCTTCACCGTCGGCTGCCTGGAAGACTCTAGTTTCAGGAACCGTAAAGCTTTTCCATAAATTCGAAGGGGGCCAGCCCAAACGAGGGTACTAAATGACAGGGCGTGGGAAAAATTTGTGATTTCTGGCCAATAAGTTGCTGTATCTCAATAACGATGCGAGACAGGACCTAGGTTACTATTAATCACTAATAGTTAGTCGTACACTGGCTCTCGATTGGCACTGAATTCAATGACCTTGGATGACCCTGAACGCTAAAATAGGGGTTTTTACGGATTTTTTGGTGATTTCGGGCTGCAAGACACATTTCAAGAGCAAACTGCACCGAAACCAATTGAGATAGACACGGGCAAGCTGCACACGAAATTTTCAGCATTGAACATAAATTTCCACAACGTAGATTTTGACCGTCCAAGTCTCGATTTTTTAGGTTCAAGGAAACCTGTGCATGAGGGCATCAAAGAGCGGTACTCCAGTAGAAGTCACGTCGAAATGGCTGGAGACTGACAGTTTGAATTTGCAAACAGGAACTGCTATAGGCTTTCGCACGTCTCGTGAGCAATAGCTCAAATTTCTTGTTTAAAGGATTGTGTGGGGAAAGCTCATGTTCAAAAGAGGTAGCAAAGCAGCTAAGATGGCACGAGGAGCACTCTACGCTTCTACAGTGAGGTCCGAGGCAGAACTATGGCCACAAATTAGAGCTGTCAATGTGTTAATCTTTTTAACGCATTAACGCAGTGCGTTAATTTTTTTAATGCATTAATTAACGCGTAAATTAACACACCCAGTCCCGTCGAGATGGAGAGTAGGAGGTAAATTACCC
>Ga0209454_1003752_pt1 | contig 11044 bp, 5 predicted proteins | sample WorMetHERISLAND1_2_FD_187400 | JGI IMG/M metagenome (GOLD analysis project Ga0209454, IMG submission 187400) | Marine gutless worms symbiont microbial communities from Max Planck institute for Marine Microbiology, Germany - Olavius geniculatus... | ecosystem: Host-associated > Annelida >...
ATAATAATAATAATAATAGTAATAATGATATAGAAATTTGTAAGGTGCGCAAAGTCAGTGAGCTGAATCTGAGGCGCCGGCAGTTGCCAGATGGGTAGTGATGGGCTATAAACTGAGTACATGTAGATTTTGAGATAATGTTTAAAGGTTGGATGCGAAGTGCAATGTCTAACTGATAGAGGGAGATGGTTTTGTATGTTGGAAGCTCTTTTGCCAACATCTGTGCTGATTCGAGGCCTGTCAAGAAGATGCTGATCAGCGGAGTGTTGTGTTCGAACAGGTGTGTCTGTATACTGATCCAGTAGTGATCTCAAACATTTGCAAAAGGAGCCAAAAAACACCAGTAACTCTTATACATGTTCACACACTGAAGCGCACACATTTCATCATTTGCAGCATTTGTCAGGAAGTTGTTGGCTGCATAGCACAATAGATGTGATCTGTTGTAATGCATATTTCTGCATCACGGTTATCCGGGTTCTGTATGTGTGTCATATTGCCAACTGGACTTATTCTGTGTGTTTGTTAAATATACCTCGTAGTTGCAGGTTTGGTATGAGTGCTTTGTTGGCCTGAGAAAGTTTGACTTTGTCAGTTCTCAACAGTTAAACTCAAAAACCTACTCAGGTCTGGAGCAGTGCTGGAAAAATATGTAGTTACACAAAGGTCATAGTAGCAGTAGTTATGTTTTTTCAATTAACAGTTGGGACAAGGTTTAGAAGTGTGTGTATCGATAGTTTTATTAATTAAATTTGATAAAAATGTAGAATTTAATCATCAGTATCATACCGATACACTGTCCACCTTCCATCAGTGACTCAAAACTCATCTCTTCACCCAATCTTTTTTTCGATTATTTCCTGGATGTAACGTAACCCTCCATGTAACTTCTCTCGCTCTTTCTCTAGTGGATGTTGTAGGAGTTTCTGTTACTTCGGTAAAGGTAAAGGTAAAAGTAAAGGTAACCCATACTCGAAATGAGCATTGGGTCTGGAGCTGATTTCGGTCAAAGTCAGTCAGTCCGCAGGTGATTTGGTCATAAACCTGGTGGTAGACTGCGGGTTCTTTCCGCCAGTCCTGTGGTTACGTTCCTAGCCAGAAAGCGTCACTATCTTTTGATCAGTACCAAATTAAACTGCTGGGTGATGGAGGCACGTGTATGTGAACAACTTGCCCAGAGTCATTACCTGGCAGTGCAGCGGGCTAAAATCGAATCATGGACCTTAGGGTCACCAGTTTGCCACGCTGTCGTTACAACATTGAGCTACACGGTTGTGTTACTTAGGTGACTTGAAAAATCCCAGATTGATTGGATGATTGACTACAGCATGGTGTGAACTGTATCATGTGCAGGTGTTTGACTTGAGACAGTGTCATAGTCAGATACAGCAGCAAGCTGCCACATCACTAGCAGCTGCTGCAGCCCAGGCTGCTGCGGTTGCCGGCAATGTACCGGGACCTTCCAGTGTGGGTGGAATTGCCCCGGCCGTCAGTGAGTAACTTCATTGTTTAGTTTAGTTTAGTTTAGTTTAGAAAACGTTTTGCTGTAATTGACTAAATCGAAGTGAAAGTGATTATGCATTTCATTTGGGGTATTTGGCCTAACCTGGGAATATTTTATGGTGGTAATGTTCGATAATTTGACAGCAGGACAGAATTATTAGGAATGTTTGTTTCTGCACGATCTAAACACGATAGTGCACTATCAGTCCCTCCACTGTAGACAGGACACTACAACAGTTACAATTACGATTAGGAAACTGATATAAAGTTGGGGAATTGTCTGTGAAAAAATCCTTCAGTGTCATTGATTGGGAATTTGCAGTGTCTGGAGAATGGTTGCTATCGAGCCACGAGTGTGTCAGATGACAGTTGATTCTGTTCATGTGTGATTGTATTGTTTGAAACAAATGCCAGCAGAATGAGATGTTATTTTGAAAACATCATCTCTAATATTAAAGATCATCCGCCAGATACAAATTGCGATCACCGGACAGATAATTAGTTTCTGTACCTCGGACGGCATTAGGATTGTCGGCAAAAGCATTTGGCGTTAGTGCTTTTTCAGTCTGGCACTCACTGCGATATAACTGTAGATCGGCTAAGCTTCTTGGCACTTTTAAGCATAGTTTAAAAAATGAATGGTTTGCTATTGTCTATAGCAGATGTGAACACTCGGCATTATACATCTTTGATTTGTTCACAACATTTGTCATATGCAAATATGTCTCAGTCGATGGAATGATTGTGGTATCTCATGATTGTTGGGTTGTTTTCTCAAAATGTCATCAACAAGATATAGGATGCTTTGCTATACTACCCTCGATGACCAGATTTGCAAATGTATTTTGATTGGTGGTGTGGCATAGGGGTAATGCGTTGAGACAAATCAACGAAGTTTCTCTATGGGAGGCCTGGTTAGTACTTGGATGGGTGACTGTCTGCGGTACGGAGCCAGCCAACTAGGTCGACTCTAGGTCTTCTACCCTCTGTGGGATGGTAAATTGAGTACTGGCAGTGGTTGTGGCCATCACTAGGGAAGAAATGGCGAGTCCTGCGTAACAGTAGGCCCTGTGGCCAGGACTGCTAGCATACTGGCCCAGTCGGTTAAAGGCGCTGGCTGTTAAAAATAGAGCCGGCCATTCGGCCGACTTAGGCTGTGTGCTAGCTTAATTGGGCTCTGCCCTCACCGGCTCAAAGTGCCGCTAAGGTGATGAGCTCCCACGCAACGGGCCTAGTTCAACTTGGTGCCTAGTGCCTATGAGAAAATCTTCCTTTTTCTTCTTTGATTGAGCGAGTGATTCATCGTGACTGTTAGGTCTGTCGGCGGCAGCCGGCGTCGGTGTCGACGATTTACGTCGCCTCTGCGTTCTTCAGATGAGTTTTGTGAAGGGCTGGGGACCGGATTACCCACGTCCGACCATTAAGGACACGCCGTGCTGGGTTGAGGTCCAGCTTCATCGGCCGCTGCAACTGCTTGATGAAGTCCTTCAGGCAATGCCTCTTGTTGAGCCACAGGTGACGCTGCCAACTACCAGTGGACACCAGCATCCGGACCCTACTTACCAGCTTCTCAACTGATTCCGGTTTCAGCAGCAGGACAAGTCAGTGGGGCAGGAGGTTGCAATTTTTCCAACAGACACTCTGTATTTCTGACAGAATTCCAATAGACAGCTACAAATTTCTGACAGGGTGCTTGCTTCTCAAGATTTCAATTTTGTTTGTAATTTTTCCCGAAATGGGTGTTTTGTGTCTCATATTTTTGCATTTTTGCATTTTTGGATGAAAATTCACTGACATGAAGAAGATTTTGTGACAAATTACAGACAGCCCAAAATTTAGAGGAGCATCGATTGCCCCCTCCCCTGCTGTGACGCCGCTGTCCGGTTTATATCGTCTGCCGGCTAGCACATGTCTCTTTGTGGCTTTACTGTGTGAGTTGCATGCTTTAACATTCGTCAGCCAACGGCTTGATGGTATCCTTGAGAAACCACTGAAATTCTAGTCATGTATTGGAAAATCAGTATTAGTGAAAAGTGTGACATGCTGCATGTGGCATGTGGAAAACACTCTTTGTGTCGTGGCTGTTATGTTTTTGGAAAAGACGGTTGATTACGGTCTTAGTTGCTTTTTTTGTTTTTTTTTGTCAAAAGTCAAATGGCAGTTTGCAACTTTTGTCCATTCGTTGTCATCTCTAGCTTTCTTTTTCAATGGTGAAAGGCTTAATATTGCATTGTTTCTTCGAATTTATGAAGTTTATTAGAATGGAATGATGTGCAATCGCTTTCAATGTCTGCATTCCTTGGTACAGAATCCAATTTGTTCAACAAATGAACAAAAGTTAAAGTTATTGTCATTGTGGCCCAGCTTAATTCTACACCGTGGGCCATAAAAAATGCGACACTTTACTTGTGTCCATATCTTTGCGAATTATTGACAGATGTTCGTAATTTTTTTCACTGGCACTCTCTGAAGACATTTCGCAATAACAGTTATTATACATCCCACCACACCGCAAATGTGTCTCTACACTACTTTGTGAAATATAAGTATAAGAAAAAACTAACAGTAATAACAAACATTTAGGTAAATGATAAAAAAACTTTAGACCAACATTGTGGTGAATGATCCATATGACACTAAACTGTGTTAGACCCACACAGTCCAGTGTCATACAGACCATTCACTGCAATGTTGGTCTGAAGTGTTTTTTTCTCTTTTCATTTACCAAAGTGTTTGTTTGCTCTAATCGTTATATATGTATATTTTGTTTATATATCAAAGTAATGTAGAGATCCATTTACTGTGTGGTGGGATCTATAATAATCACATTATTGCAAATTGTCTGCAGAGTGTGCCAACGAAAGAATTTTGAAAACGGTCTATAATTGGCGAAGATATGGACATAAGTAAAGTGCCACATTTTTTTATTGGCCCACCCTGTATTTATCAGGCAGAAATGACATAAGCAGATTTTTTTCTGCTGCAAAATTTGTATCTTTTTTTCTGACAGCTGTTACATATACTGAATATCACCGTTTTGAATTGCAAGTAATTAAATTGTTGTAGGTTATGAGGCATTGTTTTTGCCTTAATTGTTGTTCTGTATTTCATGTTAAGAATTTACGTCTAATAGTTCGTTATTTTTGTATGATTGACAGGTAATATGATTTACAGATAACAGATTCATTGATTCGATCCGTGTTTGTAATTAGGAAAATGATGCATATTATGTTTCCGGTTGTGCATGTTTTTTGCATTGTTGTAAAATTTTAACGTCATACTTTTATCTGAGTTGGAAAGTCATTCGCTTCGTATGTTATGATTTTCAGAGCACTCCAAGTTGTTTGTGCTAATGCTATTATTTTTGTTTTTTTTCATTGTGTTCTCTTTATTTTGATGCATCAAAGCCAGTCCTTTTGCTAAGCAGTTTGCATCACTTTTTGGTTAATAAAGTGCAGATACAAGATGTTTCCTTGCAGTTTTCAGAGAGTGTTTTTATTGGTTATTCACGAGGAAGTAGTTCGGTTTGATACTGTGTAAATGACCTATTGTGGTATGTGTGGACTCAACCCGCCATTCAGCTTGGGTTGTTGTACCACCCTATGCCTTATTGTAGACCGTTCAAGCTAGTAGCCTTAGCTAGTGGCTTCCTCTGTGGCCACCTTCTCGTGGTGGAAGCATATGGGCCCAGCGTCGACCGCATTCTGAAATTAACGACTGTCTGGAGGATAACAGGGAAGATTATTAGAACTACCATTATGTTAGTTACATATGCATGCGTATAATGGAGTTCTTACAATTTTAGGTCCCTGAAATGACCTATACTGTGTTGGGCAGGACTTTGAACCCTATCACTCACTCACTCACGTCGACCGAACGACCGGCGACCACTGGCAACGGACACCTGCCGCTTGTTTCGGACCTCACCAGCTCAGCAAAGTGCCGCAGCCTCCTGGGATCCGGTTCCTGGGAGTTCATCACAAGCGTTTGTTCGTGCTTTTCTTCACAACCGATCCACGACGCCTCTGGGACTTCCTGGAACGGAGCGGGTCACCACAATCGGGGCAGTGACCCGCCCCCTTCCCCCTGACTGGGAATGAGAGAGAGAATGAATGTGTAGATTTTCCGTTGTGTCTTAAGTTATTTCTGGCTTTGTGTTGTCAGCAGCATTAGTAAATGCTTTATCGACTGGCTTTAGTTTTCGTTGTCAGCATTTTGTTGAACTACCGGTATGTTATCGGTGTACACTGTAGAACTGCATACTCAGTGATGGTCTTTGTACTTACATGGGTAGAATTATCGGCTTCGAGTATAAGTCGGCAAAACTGTGAGATCCTTCGATGAACCACGTCCCCACACTACCTCATGTGAGTGCGCTCAGTGGGGTGCAGGTTGTTGTGCTCTGCTATTCCTGCCATGACTTTCAGTACCCTGTATATTTTCTGGGAACTTTCTGGGGATGGCCCACGTGGCGGCCTAAGCCTACCTCTAAGCACGTTGTTGGTTAATTTAACGATATGCGCCATATAAATTCAGATTTTGCTTACTTACTTCCTTACCGGGTGTACTGGCTGCCCTGCCCTGCAATGGAAGGAAGGAACGAAGGCAGCAGAGCTTTAATTATTTTTTTCACACTAGCAGCGTTAGGGATTGTTCTCTGATCAGGTCAAATCAGTTTAATGCGTCGTATGCTTTAACAATAACACTCTTCTTTGTGTCAGAGATCAGCTGTTCGGCTACTACAGCAACAGCCTTTTTAGTTTAGACATATATTTTTATCATGCACAGAAAAATTCGATCTCTTTAGTATCACCATATTACACTACTTTTTCCAGTAGAAAGTCATTATTTGTCAACCCATGCAAGAATTTGTTTATGTCAGAAAGCTGCATTTTTTGGTTTTGTGTCAACTCTGTTTTTTTTGCAAGTGCAGAAGCACATATTGGTTGTATTTATTTTGTTTTGTGATGTGCTTGCTTTTTGCATAATGCAACATTATACATAGGTTGCCAATGACGTCACGCAGGCTGACGCAACATTACGCGTCGTCATGTTGTGTGGTCCGAGTGCGTGTGGGTATTGCAGTTGCACCTAGAAGCTGCAGAATAATGTGTAATTTCAAAGTTTAAAGATCGTTCAACGAAACGTTTTTGGCATGTTTTATTACCCACAGTGCAGGCAGTATTAGACCTAACTGTCAAAATACTGCCACAAAGAAATCTTTCTGTTATTAGGTGAAATGAGTGAGAATTGAAAATAGCAAGATTTAGACAGTGCAGAGATTTGATCCGAGAAAGTGAGGTGTTCGTCAAATATGAAGCTAAGGTTACGAACAGAGTGAGACTGTTTTAAGTAAGTAAGTAAGTATGTGCATATTTATAGTGCACGATGTCAGGCAGTGGCCGAATCTGAGGCACTTGGCTGAGCCGCTAGGGGGAGCAGTAGGCCTGCTGGAAGCAGTGAGTTTTAAGTATTTTTTTGTATTTACTTCGTTTTCTCTGGACTTGTTTTGAGACATCTGAACAAAGATAACCTCATCGACTGTCAGCAACTCAGCTGTCTCAGCCTGCCAGCCACCATGGACACAGCGGCTAAAAATGTTGGTGGTCTGCCGACTCTATGTTTTTATTGACCATAGTGTCAAGTAACCTATAAAAAAGAAAAACAAAGTCACGTGAACGAAGCAAGGACACCGATTGGATAATATCGGGCTATACGACAATTATAATGATAACTCGGTCAGCGCGTAAACATGGCGAATCCTCGTAAATTCAGCGAGAAAATCGCGCTGCACACGCAGAAACAGGCGGAAGAGACGGCAGCATTTGAGGCAATTCTCCGTGAAGTCTCGGCGACGACACGGGTAAATATAATGTCGTTTGTTATCTGTTTCGCCGCAGAATCTAATCGTGATCATGACGAGCACCTGGGCTGTCGTGGTTGTTTTCGTCTGGCAATCTCAGATGATGTGAAGTTAAGTACCTATAGAACAAGCGACTGCGCTATCGTTTTTGCCGAACGTAAACAGAAATTTAGTGATGTGACTACAGTAGACGGGGTAAAATTGAATTTGTACGGCATGTGGGGTATAAGGTGGTTAGCACTTGTCATATGACACCAGTGTCAGCTGGCAAGCATATTTGTGGCTGTTAATTGAATTGTCACTGCAAGCCACGGTCAGGAACCTTCCAGGTTTTGATGTCTCATTGTGGCTGGCCTGGCAATAGCACTTATCGTGATATTGTTTACTGCAGTACTTTATGGTTGGGGTTATATAGTAGACTGAGTTATCATTAGATGTTCTGTGTGCTGTAAACAGCATGCAAATGTCGTGTCTCAATGTCAGCAGCAGCCGCACGTTCATCTATCTCAGCCGAATATCAACATTGCCTGCCGAGGCCGATCTCTGCCAAATGTCAGCCAAATGTCCAGCAGCTCTGGCATCGACCTCCAGGTATCTTACCCAGGCCCTTTGAGAGGAAAATGGCGCATTCTGGTGTACTTAATATTTTTGATTGATGGCAGGGCCACCAAACATCATGGGGCCCCGTGATAACTTAACCCCCCTTCCTTCTTGATGGGCCTGGTTTTACCGTGTACAGTACTGTCTGATGTAAAAATCAAACTTAGCTAGTATGTAATGCAACATTTATAATTTGCCAGTTTGGCAGATTTAGTATCTGCATTTTTTGCAGTATTAATTATTAACGCTGTGCTGTATGATGTGTTGCAGAGTGCGTTGTCAAGCTTGGAGGATATGAAACAAGCTGTTAACAGTGGACAGACGGTTACTGATCGAACGCACCGTGAGCGCAGCTGTCCCTCGCAGAAGAAACAGTTCCTTCTCGACAGACATGTATCCTTTTCCTGCAGTCTGCAGTTTTCTCTCATTGTGCCCATCAACCAAAATTTATCTACAGTTATTAGTTAGTAATTACAGTATGTCATTATTGACATTGTAGACTGATTTCAAATGTATGCCAAAGAAACTTGTATAGAAAGGCAAGATAGGATGCAATAAAAGTGTTGCATTGACACAGAAAGATATCAATAAGGGCTGTCAGTAACAGTGTGATTTAAGTTTAACCTTTTATTTCTCATTTCAGTTTCCTTTTTATTTTTACTATGTAATTTACGTTTTAGTTTTGTTTCCATTTTGAAGGATTTTTTTGGTTTCAGTCTTCGTTTCAGACTATCTTTTTTTCGTTTCAGTTTCGTTTAAGCTTTACACATTTTCGTTTCAGTTTTTGTTTTTGTTTTCATCTGATCAGATGCAGTTATAATCAGAAATAAACACATAGTATTAGACGTGAAAAAATAAAGCATGAAGGCCTGCAAGACTTCGCTTTATGGCAGGAAGTGATCTGTGACAACGATTTGTTTGAAGCAACTTTGTGCTTCCAATGAATTCTGTCCTTTGCTCTGAATGCGACTTATACAGATGAAAGAAACAGCTTAGTTTGTTTCCTGCAAGTTGCAGATGACAGAATTTGTTGTTCATGCCGTTCACACTGTCACATTATAGCATCAAATGAACAATTCTCTTATATTAGCTTTTGAGGTTCTCGTGTTTTCCATTTACAGATTGTGTTCCTTTTGCAGCCGTACGCTCAGTGACACGGCAGTGAAAACGTCCGACAGTGTTACCAGTCATCAGCTATTGTAGGCTGCTACATGGTGGTCATATAATGAGCTTCAGCGTCGACATCTGTTAAATGCTGATCCATATCAATTGTGCACGTCTGTCATTCCTGGACCGTGCCGTCAGTGACTGAACGACGGTATTTGTGGAGAATGGACAAAGCAAAGGCTTGGACTGGACCACGTAACTTCGCCGGCTTTTGATGCTGTCATCAAGAGACTGCACTGTCAGGTTGCAGTTCTTATTATTCACCAGTCAGACATGCCCCTGTCGTTATGCCAGTATCATTACATCTGTTTGACGTTTTTCAGTGACATGCCGGGTGCTCGCTTACTCACTCACTGCAGTCATTAACACTATAGGCCTACTGAGTACTGACAACAGGGACCATTTGATGTCATGTGGTGATACGTCTAATGTTAATTACAATGGCAGATGATTGACTGTTCCAGTCGCCTGTCAAGCAAGCAGCGTTACTTGCCAACTTTAAATGTGTTTGTCAGCTCATTTCATTTTCCGTTTTTGGCTTTTTCATTTCTGTTTTATTATTGTTTTGGACTTATTTGTTGTCGTTTTGTTTTCGTTTTTACTGAATTTTTATTTTCGTTTTAGTTTTCGTTAATGGAATCTGTTTAAATTCGTATCTGTGCATTTCCGTTTCCGTTAACGTAAATTACTCTGGTCAGTAAAGAAGTAAAATATCACAGTGAGGATGCATAACAAGACTGGAAAACTGCATGTAAAACAGTTGTGAATATGGGTAACAAATTTGGAATATCTTTGATTAACATTTTAATGCAGGACTTTGTTGGTGTGAATTTTGTTATTGATCAGAATTTTAAAATTGTGATAGAAAAAGTTGGAAGCTGCAACATAATTCTTGTCATGTGCAGGCTTCTAAGTCCAAAACTGATAGCCCCAGAAGAACTGAAGTTAGTCTGCACGTTTCCTGGGGTAGGTGCAACCATTGTGGTGATTTTTAGCTTAAAAAGTTTGGGTTGTGCCGCTCAAAAATTCTAGATTCATGGCAGCTCTGGGCTGGGCTGGGCTGACATCTTCTTAATTGCATTCTATTGTAATCTGTAGGAATCATATAATAAAAGTATAGTAATTGCCGTAAAAGCGTATGTAACTGATTGATTCACGACCTTAACTGCTGTGTTTAGAGGGACTGTTCACCGTATGGCTCCGTTTACCTGTGCCCTCCCGAGGCCAGTTGGCGGCGGTGAGTGAAATTTCAGCCTAGGCGACTGTTTACCATTCATCTTCAGCTTTCACGAAGTATTCATTGTGTTACAGTAACCTCATTGTTTGCTAGTTTCATTTTTCTGGATATTTGTTTAAAGCATTAGCCAGCATCTATTTACCTCTCATCTTAGTGGTGGACTTTTGTAATTGTAATGCAAGCATAGTGGATGCTTTTATTCTCGTTTGCATGTTTTTCGTTGAATGATTATGGCATGACGATGGGATTATTGCTGGATGTGCACAGAGCCAGTTCTGATTCAGCGATTCACACGAGTGTTACGACTACCTCAGCGTCCCATCTGACTGGATGTGGCAGCATGTTGCTCAGCAATGGACCGAGTATGTAGCAGTAGTGCTAGTATTAGCAGTTGTAGTGGTAGACTAGCAGAAGCAGTAGTAGTAGTAGTTCTAGCATTATGTTGTATAGCAACGGACTAAGGGCCGGTTTCTGGATCTTAACTGGCCGGTCAAGTTAGTGTTAACTGACAAATTTGCATAACTTGCGTTTCCCGTTGCACTAACCAGCGATCAAAATGGCCAAAAATTTAACTGGCGGAAATCGGCCAGTTAGCTGACTGTCGATCGTAGTTATCGTATTTAACGCAACTTTTGTACCATTTTGCAAGCAGTTAATTGAAGAATGTGATATTA
>Ga0209454_1003755_pt1 | contig 11041 bp, 5 predicted proteins | sample WorMetHERISLAND1_2_FD_187400 | JGI IMG/M metagenome (GOLD analysis project Ga0209454, IMG submission 187400) | Marine gutless worms symbiont microbial communities from Max Planck institute for Marine Microbiology, Germany - Olavius geniculatus... | ecosystem: Host-associated > Annelida >...
AAATAATAATTAATTTTTCTATTAATTTACATTTACTTACTGAAGTATTTTGATCGAAATTTGTTAAATAGCCTATGAAAAATATTGTATCTTGATTCTTGAGGCATTGGAAGTAAAGTTTATCCAGATATGTTAATTATATGAAGTAAAAATCTGGTCACATTTTTCAACGTTTGCAAACGTTTTTTTTTCAATTGTGTGTATGTTGTGAAGGACTCGGCGGAGCTGGTGCGCAGCTTGGTGGGTGGGCTAGAGCTACTTGTCAATCTACTTAAGTCAGACGACCTACAGGTGCTTGCTAGCGCCTGCGCTGCCATAGCAACGGTTGCCCGGGGCGACGAGGAGAACCTGGCAGTTATGACTGACCAGGGTGTCGTGGCACTGCTTGCACGCCTCACATGCACCGTACGGTCAACTCTAGATTTTTCTGTCATATATCTTTCGCTTGTTGATACGCAGGACGTTAATAGTGACGTCGTTTTGCCTTAATCTGTTCGTTAGCTTGTTTGTTTGATTACATTGTATTTGTCTGTCGTCGCGATAGCCCAACAACGAAGACTGAATTTGTATGGCATCTGATGGTTCTTATGTGATTCGAAACAATCGATTTTGTATTATGTGCGATCTGTGTGCAAGTTTTTTACGTTGTCAAATATTACTAGTATAGGCACTGGCAGAAATATTCATCATATTTGGCTGTGTCTCAAAAAAATCATACCTTTAATTACATTTTCATACAACACTAACAATCCTGGATGAACACCAACAACTTTTGATACAGACAGCCGTCGTGCAGCATTTAAATACTTGAATAACACTTGTTACTTTGTGAAAAGTATTAAGAACAGTGAGACAAATAGGACGAACGGGGTACCAGCTGAGGTTTCGCTGGCACCGACACTCACACAGTAGGGGCAGCTGCTTGGTAATTCTCCAGTGAAACAACAGCGTCATTCACGAAATGTCAAGTCATTAAACATTATAACATTACAAGCTGTTTATTAGCAACAACATTGTAGTCAGAAGTTATAATAGATGTTCAAACGGATATGTCCCTTCCTTTGCTCGTACACAGCCCCGGTGACGTCTTCTCCGTTAGTCACGTTGCAGGCCAACTTTTGGAAATGTGGATTCATCTTTGTTGTAAAAAATTGCTATAAATTGTTATCAGTTGGGCCACGTTCTGAGCTTCTGGTGGCCTCCCCGATTCCGCACTGTGCGCCGCCCTGGACGCTGCTTAGAAAATTCTCGATTCTTTATTTTTCTGTTGGAATGCGTATTTGTTCATAAAATGTGCTGTGAAATGTCGTTGTTTTGTGGCGAACGAGATGTTGCGTCACCACGTGGCCGAGGCGTGTTATAAACAGACTTGAGACACGTTTCAACCGTCACGTGAGATTACGGGCAGTTATAACACTACAGACACTGTGGTGAGATATATTAGGACGACGTAGGCTATGCAGTAAACGTTGATGTGTTAGACGAACGAGCTGCTGCGTCACCGCGTTGCGGAGGCTGTCTCGGTGTGCTGTTTCTACGGGGACAACCGGATGGCGTTTGGCAAGGAGGGTGTCATAGCGGCAATCGTCAGCTTCCTACGCAGTAGCAAGGACCCGGACGTTCACCGCGAAACCGCGCGAGCACTGCACGAACTATCTCGCAACCCTGACAACTGCATCACTATGCACCGGGCCGGAGCCATACGGGTAATTAAGCCACGGCCGAAAATTAAACGGTCTTTTAAACCCAACCTAGTAGGTTAATTTGTCGAGGGTTGGGGTTTCGGTTTTTTGTCGGTTTTCGTTCAAATGCCCAACTTCGCTGAAGAGTCTGTTAGTTCATTCGTCTGTGTTTTACAGATTATAGGATTGGATGTTTCAAACAAGAAATCTGAGCTAACGCTCATATGAGACGCGGGATATAGCAGTTCCTGTTCGCAGGTAATCTTGGACTATCTCCATCCATTTCGTCGCAATTCACTCTTTTGCAGCCAAAACATCAAAAAAAATCACCAAAACACCTATTTTTGGGGTTCAAGGTCATTCAAGGTCATCGATGTTGACATTCCTAAGAAGCTCGTCGCCAGTGCTTGTTATGATAAGCAGCATGTCTGTGTCTATCTGCAACTATTTTCACGCTAGACAAACCAACAACGGATAGATAACCACTTTCTAAAAGGGTACCTCTCTTTGATACACGCTTGCGCAACCCTCCTTAAACCTAGAGGTTCGGACTTGGATTGCTAAAATCTGCATTCAATGATGAAAATTTTGCATGCAAATTGTTTTGGTCTAACTCCAGTCATTTTGGCGCAATTCACTCTTGAAATGCGTGTCGCAGCTTAAAATCACGAAAAATTTACTAAAACCTTCTATTTTGGGGTTCAAGGTCATTCAAGGTCATCGATGTTGATATTTCTAAGAAGCTCGTCGCCAGTGCTTGTTATGATAAGCAGCATGTCTGTGCCTATCTGCAACCATTTTTACGTTAGACGAGCAAATAGCGGCAAAATAACGCCTTTTTAAGGGGGTGCCCCTCTTTCGCCCCCTCGTTTGTGGGGACCCCTTTGCCCAGCGGCATGAAATTTTGTCACGAAATACTAGACCTTAGGTTGGTGGCATGGCTTAGTTGGTAGCGCGTTTCGGTTGAAACGAAGTTACTTTAAGCTGGGCCCGGTTAGTACTGCGATGGGTGACTGCTTGCGGGCAGGTAAACCATCTCGGTGCGAAGCCTGCCAGCTAGGTCGACTCAGCCTTCTACTCTCCGTGGGACGGTAAAATGAGTAGTAACTCATTTACATGAGTTACGGAAGGTGGGGACCTTGGTACAGCTGACTGGGGTTGCCTAGCCGGCTGCTGCGCCAGCCTGTGTCTGCAGGCTGCACGCGGCGGCCGTGCGGCAGGCGGCTCTGGTTAGTGACGAAAGCGCATTAGAGGCGTGTTTGCGACGATGCGCTATACAAATTGACGACCTTTACCTTTTTTACCTTTTTTTACCTTTTTACCAACCGGTCCTAGACTGTGGTTGACCCTGACCATAACCCCAACTCCTAAGAAAAGATTGCACAGGATCATTTTGTGATTGCAGACATGGATAGTACGAGCAAAGCCATATACGGCATTCGATCAGTTTCGCTTTTGCAGCATAGAGACTGCAGATAACTAACCTTTGTGCATTAATCGTCATCTTTTGTAGACAGTCGGCCGCTGTCAGCGGCAATCTTTACTTGCATATTTCATGCGTATTGCAAAACCAAGGCCAGGGACCAATAGCACAATTCTTTATTGCATTCACACATCTGTATTATACGTGCGATATATCTATAACCGGCAGCGAGCAAACGTCCAAAGAAATAGACCACGAAAAGCGTATTCCTGACCCAGTTCAGTCAGTTGCTGTCCGTTCAAGGTCGCCCTGGGTCGTGGCGCTTGCATGTGCTTGTAAGCGCGTTTGCGAAGCATCGCGTTACATCGGCAGATCACGTGCTTTAACAGAAAAACCCCCTGTTGGCATATCGCCCCCCCCCCTCTGCGTGCTATCGAGATGATTTAGTTATTTTGTTGATTATACAATACATACTTAGAGATTTTAGCATTTTTTTTACATCGTCTGCCTTCAACTGATGACACATTGATGGCACGGCTGTATTTACGGTTGATGTAGGCGTCATTTTGTGCGTATGTGGATGTTTGTCCCGCGTGTTCACGTCTTCTGACTTTCTAATACTTTCTGTTTCATACCAGCTGTGTGGTGTGATGACGTATTAGGCGTACATAATTGGAACGCGTCACACGACCGCGCTTTAATTATATACGCCTAATACGTCATCACACCTCATACACCTGCCGCTATGTAGCCGGCTAGTGCAGTACCGGACGGCGCGGCGACTATAGGCTACATTCTATTGATTTACGGGGACGATGAAGATGTCGGCTGTTTATTTGGATCTTGCTGTTTGCATTATCATTCACTGGATGTCTGACTCGTGACGGAGATATAGTCTAGACGGTCGTCCACTCACTCCACTGTAGGTCCAGACTGACAGAGACAAAGCAGCCAGAGGTCTCAGTAATAGATCACTCTGAGCTTGTCACGTTGTGGCCCCGTCCGTCGCCTGTGAGGCAATGCCGGAAACCCAGGTCTAGGTGAGTGCGCTGACCTATCCGTCTTTGGTTAGCTTGTCTTCGGCACTGCAATAAATCGCTGCATGCATGTTAAATAATTGGCAGTTTCTCGTATCTAAACGTCGACGATAACTTCTCTGTTGTTATCAGTAATTAGTAAACACGAGTTTGCCATTAGTCATTATTGTCACTGCTTATTTGCAGTATTATAGAAGTCATGGCCATCATTTGCATGCGATATCGCGCGTCGTTGATGTTGCAGCGACTGCGGCATGCGTGGTTCTCTCGCTCTCAAATTATATTCTCTGCAGCAGCAGAAGCATCAGCTGCTGCGGCTGCAGAATTGATCGCCATCTGTCTTGTTTGTCTACAATCCTCTTTTTCTTCCTCTTCCGTTCTCCGCTTCCTGCTTTTCTCCTAAAGATGCGCCATGTCAGCAAATACCGACGATAATGTACCGCGATATATCGCAATAGTTCACGTTGTTATCACTTGGACTGAAACATTTTTTGGCTATCGCGAAGATTATACTGCAAGCACTGCAAGACCATAGAGAAAGTGAACGAGCACAGAACAGCAGAAGTAATTAACAGAGTGCCGCGTAAAAAGCGGAACATAGGCTACGTCCTTACATAGATCAGTGATTGGTCGGTTTTGGAAACGAGTAATGGTACAGTTTTTATGCACGACCCTGTAGATAATAAAATGTAAACAACAAGCGCATGACATCAGAGAATACTGGAACCGGCCTACGTGTGTTTTTTATTTGTTTCAGTCAGTTATACTGTAGTCATTCTCATTACATTTAATCATTTATTACGCAAACTTGCGGCACATTATTTTCGCGATTATGCCTGTGCTAATGGCTGCTATCGCAATTGAAACAGCTGAACTGGAACTTGAATTGTTAAATCTGGCGAGTCATAACCTCCGGAAGTGAACGTTGCTGTGGTATACGCAGATTCTGGCACACCAATCGCTCAATTAATATGTTACTGAGTTTAAATTTTGAGATCCTTCGGTATTGTTGTCCAGCGGTATTCCGCGCGCATCACTACTCGGCGCCGCGGCACGTAGCATTATATGAGCCGGAATATATTTATTCAATCGTTGCAGCCGTAAGCGGCGCTCATCGAGTCGAGAAGCCAGCCGGGTTGTATTGCTTGGCATCACTTGACAGTGAGATACTGCTGCTGCTGCTGCTGCTGCTACTGCGTGCGATACTCTGTATGACGCAGGTGCAACGCCCCCGCCGTAGATTGTCTCGCGTAATCTCTGGCAGGCATCACTCGGCTTGTAATTAGTGCCACCAGTGTCAACAGTTAGCCATGATTAAGCTGCATAAAATGAGTACATCGGATGACTGATAAGATTTTGTACAAAGCCGTGATATCGAGCAGAATGTCATTGCCGTTTATTTGAAAATGCCACACATGGGACAGTTTCTTTCTGGCTTATCGTTTCTAGAAGTTAGTTGACAAATTCCGATTCAGTCGTTTCAGTGTTAGCAGAATGCCAGTGACGAGGCGTACGTCTAATGCAGAACGCACACTGCGGATGTTCGCTAATGCTGCATTAGCATCAGGAAGCTACGCAGTTGCCAGATCAATCGAACGAAAAGCGCTAGACTTATTCAATAATGCATTAGACCGCGCAGGAGCTACAGATGTTATTATGAGTGAATTTTATATGTGTGAATCACACTACAGTTTGGCGGTAACTTGATATGAAACGCTAACATGTTAACACTGCAGTAGCCGAAAGCAGACTAATTGCTGTAATCAATCATTTTGAGTAATTCACGCAGCCATGGCGACTACAATGAGAAAAAAAAACAAAAAATGTGTTTGTTTAATTCTCGTGGTGCAACTTGCCCTTGCGTTTTCCAGATTGCTCAGTTTCAATAATGTTCTACTGTCTTTGAAATGAATAAAGTCAAAAAAGCAAACCCAGGCACGGAGACAAATTAATCAAAATAAAACAACAGTAGGCTATAAGTATGGCATGACAAATTACAACAAGTGCAACAGACATACTTGTAAATTGTTTGCCAGATTAAATATTAAATAAGAAAAACAATTGCATTTTTTCTCATTGTTTAGATACAGTACATAAAATTAAAAATGTAACGTTATTGCATTTCTACACTTAACTACTCATATGTCACTTTTTTAAAAATAGGTAAACAAGGACAAGTGGTTGTGCAATTTGCGGTGCTAAGTTTTTTTGCAATACTATCCTGTGAATGGCAACGGCCTATTTTTGTACAGCTATTTTTGTAGTAAACAACGATAGCAATGGCATGCAATAATTATGGTACTTTCGCACGCTTTTTATTACGCTAACTGCCAGCACTTAGTATAGAGGATAATGTGTCCGCATCTGTTGCAGATGCTTGGAAACTGGGCTTAAGCCGCTAAACGAGTAACATCGTGAGTCCGTGACATAAATTGGCGCTGGGCAAAACTACGAACGGTGCTCTTTTCGAATCGATTAAGTTCTTTATTCAGTCCAAAGTCCACAGTTCGTATAAATAAAAATCTAGAGAGATATGTTTTGTGCATAGAAATATTGTACTATTTCTGCTCCTTGACCGCACTGTTTCATCGGTTTGTCTGTATATTAGCATTTTAAAGATGTCGTTGATTGTCTGGACTGAGTAAGTATTATGCTATGCATGTGGGTGCAGTGATGATAGCCTACGATCAATACCCTTCTCATAATTTCATAACTGAAAAATTGCATGTTTGACGCTTACCAGTTCGCTGCAAACAGCTTTGAGAATATTTGTTATTTACTGCGTGTATGCTTAGGCGAACTTCGTTTCTTATTCTTACTCATTCGGACAGTACATCTTATACAACATGGCCACATAATGAAGGCATATAGGATGTGGTGTCTCTAGAGGCCTATATCTGCAGCATGGGACAACGGATCCAGCTGTTTGTTAGCGCGGGCAGTACGTTGATTGCTTTGTAATGCGGTGCGCTATTACGTAGCTAGCGGATGCCAGTCAACTCCTATTTTGAAATTGCCAATCACTGCATGGTCACGAGCTTGTAAGATGCGCTGTAGCAGTATATATGGACCACTGCATTTGCCCGTTATCTTTTCGGCCTGTTCCTATCACTTTGAAATGCAGCTAGTTCCATGTATTACTAAATAAACGTGATAATTATGCTACTAATGAGTATGTAGGGTAGAAGTGATTATACTGGAGCTGTATGTAGGACGGCTGATATGCCATTGTTAAAAAGCTAGTAGGCCTATTTTCTACCTCGTAACTCAACGGTGCTGAAACAAGAACGTCATCCTGGCCATCATTACGCGCTGGGCGGAGAATAAGGTTATCTCGGCTGTACGTGTTTGGCGCCGGAGGTTCGACACACTAACCGCATTATTAGCGTACGGAAGCGCACCCGGCAATGTCGTTAGCGTTGCGGTCGGTCGGTCGCCCGGACCGGCGGAGATCATCCGTCCGTGGTCTTTGCGACCAAAATAGCGAGCAGCGACCGCGCCGTTCGCCTGCGGGCAACCGCCGCCAACAGGTGTTAGTTCATTTACACGCCACTGGCCCACCTACCACGTGTTGATCAACAGCTTTTTTTCTCATCTTCGCAAATGTTCACACGGCGTTTTCTGGACCACAGCGCCATTCAGCTGCTGTATCTGGACGGGAAAACGCGCTGTTCTTTCGGTGTCTGTTTGCAACATTTTCGGCACCCAAGCGCATGTGTATTATAGGCCGATAATTCACACTTCTGAACTAATTTCGCTAAGGCTGACAGAGTGCAGAGAACATTTAAATTTCTAAAAAAAACATTCCAGGCCCATTTGTATCTCGTGCGGTGACACTGCGTTCAGCAAATGCTACCTGGCCTAACCATGTTAAAAAGGTCGTCTGCTGCTGTCGTGGTCTTCTTATGATTCTCAGTCACTTTTGCACTAAGATGTATAACGTGGAAAAGGGAAGTACAGTGTTGTCCGGTAGATGTTTTAGCTGGTGGAACTTGGAAGCTGGTCGTTGTCCTTGACCTGCTAGTCGGCCGGCTGCAGGCGATGTATATACATGTATGTAAACAATGCCGTAAACAATGCGGTAGGCTACCGTTAACTTTCTGCACGTCCACCGTTACCACATTTTGATTGCAGAGACCGTATTTTGGTCGCCGCCACACCACTCTGGTATCAGACGTGAGAGGTAGCCTATTGTCATGTTTGCATGTCTTAGAAACGAATCGGCGATGCTGTGATCTTTCGGTTGCAGGTCTGAATGTTCCGCCCTTTGCGCCACGGCTTCGAATAGGCCCGCGTCATGTACAGTAGGCCTATAATAGTGCAGCAATTTATAGGCTCTAATATTCGATAACTATTAACGTTGCATGATTGATCAATCCATTAGTGAATATGCTTGCTATGGCGGCCTGCCGACAGAGCTCTAAAGGGCGCCTGGAAAATCTCGAAACGCCGCATGTGAAATGTCACGCGGCTAGCGGCGGAAAAGAGCACACAGGAAATAGGCGAGTCGCTGACCTCGTGAGAAAGGCTGTCTCAGGTTCTAGTTAGAATACTTAGTGCCCACTCACTGTGCTAAGTACAGCTAGATGAAATAAAACGAAATTCAGGTGAGTATTTAATTAAATGCGTGAGTGAGTGAATGAATGAATGCATCATTCGATATCTATACATTTTTGTAACTGAAAATTAGTTTGACGATCTGTTTGCGTTTTTTTTAGCGTTAAGCAGTTTAGTTGTTCTATTAATGGAGGCACCAAAGCAGATGATACATAAAGCAGCGTCTGTCATCATTATTGTCTATAGATGGGATTAAGGCATGCTCGCAGTGCGCTGTGCCGTTATGATGTTTCAGTGGCTGGCGTGAGATGCGGACGCTGACGGCGGATGACTGATGGTCGTCGGCAATAATAGCGGTATGATAATAAAACAGAGACGAGCTGCTGGGGAGGCTCGCCCGCCCGCAGCCGTCGACCGGTGCCATTTCGCAGGCCATGTGACGCCGATGACCGACCGAGCGACTGGCTGACTGCATGGCGGGCAACCCTACGACCTCATCACCGGGCCCGCGCGGCCACACGGCATGGCGCCGGACTGCTGACCGATCACGCGCTGACTGCACGAACGATTGTCCCGTGCTGTTGCGGGGAATAGCATGACGTGCTGTGTGGGGATGTAGGGCAACGGCGGATCCAGAAGTTCGAAATAGAGGGGGCGGAAGGGTAGAGGATGGGATCTATGGAGGGTGCTCTGCCTCCTCCCCAGAAAATTTTTGAAAAATTTATGCAAAAATAATGCATTTTCGTGTAAAATTTTTACATGTTTTAAGATGCATCCACCCTCCCTGGATCTGCCACTGATGGATTCATGAAACTTTCGTACCCGAGAACTATCGTTCCCGGGAACGAAAGTTCCATAGGTGGAACTTTCGTCCTCGGGAACTTTCGTCCTTTGAAACTTTCGTTCCCTGACACTGATAATTACTGAACCCCTTATCCTTACGTAGTGCTTATAGTTTAGCGAAAAAAGCTCCAATTTTGTATCACTCGCTAAAGGTATATAGCTGGAGTTTCAGCAGGATATAATAATAACTAGGAAGCCCAGCTGTTGCTAGAAAAGACGCACTACAGCTTATACAGTTCCTGTTGCAGTACTGACCTTCAAGGTCATCCAAGTTTGACGATTTTTATCTCGTCTGAAAGGGCAAAATTTTTCCGTTGAAGAAACGCACATTTTCCTACTCCCGTCTATTCAACCACAAATTTGAAAATGTTCCCTTTGAGCTGCATCCCCGAAATTTTGTACGCAGAAAGCATTAACACAGAACTAATTATCCCTGCAAAAAGTTTTCCTCTATGACCCAACGCTTATCCACAATAGATCCGTTACGGACAGACAGACGGACGGACGGACGAGAGACAGACGACAATGGTACCATCGACGCCTACAGTATAGCTGTAGGCCTAATTAAAAAAGCGCGTCAAAAATGTGTGCAGTATAGGCATAATAATCAATGGTAGGGAACAAAAGTTTCACCTATGAAACTTTCGTTCCCGGGAACGAAAGTTATCGGGTGCGAAAGTTCCAGTTACCGCCACTGATGTATGGAATGTAGAATACCGGCAGAGTAGCACGATCAGAGGTAAAAATGTAAAGCAAGCTAGGCCTAGTTGCTGTAGGCTGTACGGCTCTTACGTGAGTCACTATTCATGCTCATTTGCCAAATACACGGAACGGTTCACAATCCTTATGAATGCTAAGTGAGCGGTGAGCTAATGTTACTGCAGCGAACTATGCGACCACCCACTCCGCGCCTAAGGAACATCAGATCGGCGGTGCAGCCAGCAGACATATCACCTTTCCCCTCAGCGGCCACACCAAGCCTTTTAGCTTACAATTAACTGCGTCGATGAATGAAAACAGTACAGTGATTGTTGTAGTCGTCACATCATAGGCCTGTTATTAAAGCTATCCCTATACTGTTACATCGGCCAGGTAGCTGTTGCGGTGTGTACAGAGTGCAGCCTCTGCAGCAGGCTTTCAAGCCGCGCACATGCTGACGGCGCGGCCCTAGCTCATAATCAATAGTAATTAGTTGGTACAGCAGCGGTTGCCACGGAAACGCTCTGCCCGTCTGATGGTCAATAGTTATATGCATTTCGCACTTCCTGCCGGTCTGTCTATTCCGTCTCTTTCTCTTTTCTCTTCTCTCTGTGCTCCCGTTCTCTCTTCCACCCCTGTGCGGGTCGACGCTGCGGGTGGCATCAGAAAATATTAATATCAGTTGGCACGGACTCATTGTTCGTCGACGGACAGTTCGCGTGACCGTACTGCAGTGAGCAAATGTAGATGTGCAGCCGACTGTCGACTGCTGTTATGTCCACGTACATCTTACTATATCC
>Ga0209454_1003758_pt1 | contig 11037 bp, 5 predicted proteins | sample WorMetHERISLAND1_2_FD_187400 | JGI IMG/M metagenome (GOLD analysis project Ga0209454, IMG submission 187400) | Marine gutless worms symbiont microbial communities from Max Planck institute for Marine Microbiology, Germany - Olavius geniculatus... | ecosystem: Host-associated > Annelida >...
TCTTTTGTCGCTATTCACTTTATAATTTCTGAGCCGACGCATACGCTACCCGATAGGAATTCATTGTTGTCAATGGCCAAACAGCGACTTCTGCATTTCACACGGTAGTGTAGCGACAACGTTAAGATGAGGTGGCCAAAACTACAAACCTTTGCGACAAGTTTTCTCTTAATGTCGCCTGCCAAAAATTATTGAAATCGGCCAATGTTTCACGGAGCTATTCATAAAATAATAGTGGCAAGTTTTTATGGACCAAAGTACATTGACGGTAATTCTGTTTTTCAATAGTTCACTTGCAAGCGGCAAAACAAAAAATATTTAATTGCTGTATTTAAACACTGACTTTAGTCATGTAAAGAATTTTTTTCAGAACATTTTGCTGAAAACCGCATGACTCTGTGATGTACGGTTGCAAAATTATGGTGCCATAAACTTTGTGCAGTTTTTTGGACCACCCTGTAGATAGCATGTTTGTTTAAAGTGAAACTGCTACAGTGCACTCTTAACTGGTGAGCTGCAGCATTTGGTAGTGTGGTCCTATAGCCGGAGATGACGAGATCGCACATCACAGACGAGCGACGTAGGCCTATTTTCTGGTTTTCATTCTGCATCATGTTCAATTCTTATTACTGTCCTCTTTTTTTGCCCTAATCTGTACATCGCTGTTTCTTCTGGCAGTTCTTCTTATGTAATGTTTTTATTGCCGTTTTGCACTTAATGTTGTTATCTGATTTCTTATCGGCGATTGTGATACATGGTCAGTAACAATGTCCCCGTCTTGTTTGAACTTTTTGATGTGATATGATGACCTATACTATAGCCTAATGTATCGCTTAACGAGAAGCAAACTCACTCACGAGCACGACACATGACACGTGTCAACTGTTAATGATCGCTGTATAATATTTCGTACATAAATTCGACATATTCGTAAATTTTTTTAACAGGTTATCTGAATTTTTATGAAGGTGTTCATTATAGTAAAATTCTCAACTGGTTACACGTAGGATTAAATTTTTTTACAAAACGCACAGGAATTTTCCTATTTTTGGTTTAATTGACATAAAATAACAACAGCAAACATCAACAGTGTTCTAGAATTATGCAAAGAAACAAACGAACGAGCATCAGTGCTGTAGCTAGACAAAAATTCCCAGCAACATAATCAGAATTTAATACCACATTTTTCGTTTAAAAGTCGACATTAAACTGAGTAACGTGATTTTAAAAATTGTTCTTTTATCAACAAGCTAGAGGAAGACAAATATCATTAAATTCGAATAATAGTCTAACTTAACCTTCAAAATGGCGCACAAGAAGTGGAACAGACGCATTTTACATAGTCCGAGTCCATACGTTGCATTTCCTACGTTCATTTCTAAAGGTTTTTACAAACTGTACACAATTGGCGGGCTCGTCAGACAATTATTTGCGAAATACACATAATACGTACGTACACAGCAATGCTATCGTAACAGTATGCTACGTAGAATAATTACGTTGTGACAATGCAGACGCTGTTGTACATTGTGTAACATTTCGTCACTGTTACCAGTATTCTACGATTTCTGAGTAAGAGAAAATGTCAACAGGGAACGTTTTTCAGTGGTTGAGCAGAGACATTTAGTTGAAGGTCTCTGTGGTTAGGACCGGCGTTTCGTAGCGCGATCCATTCTGTACAGCCAGAACGCTCGCCAACTGAGCGCTCGCCGGGATTCCAGCTGTACACCACAGCACACAGTGACAATGCACACGCATTTTAACTGTTTTACCATCCAGCAAAATGCAATTTTTTATTGTCTAAAATGATTTATCTGTACTTTCAAAAGACGCTAAATAGGTTGATAAAATCTGCGAGCACGCTAAAGCGTTACTAAAGATGCTCGCACATGTCCGATAAAATAAAATAACATTGAACAAAGAAACGGTTGGCGAAACGCTACAAACTTGCAGAAAAGTTATATCTTATCGCCGGTTTGTTTATCGCTGTTTCAGCTTGTCTCATTTTATTTTATGTTCACGCGCGAACGCTTTAAGAAAGTTTTAATACCCCGTTTACACGATCGAGCAAACATCCAGCAAACATCAAGCAGGCCTGATGGAACCCCGCGCCCTGGCTCAATTATTGTAGGCCTAGGTTTAGCTAACAGCTAATCACGTGTAATATAGGCCTTCTAATTACAACCCGCCCGCCCTCCTAATTAGAATACTAATTACCATAGCTCGTCGCGCTAGCTCGATGTTTGCTCGATCGTGTAAAACGGGGTATTAACTACGGTGACATGGGCACGTGCGTGTAAACAATTTGTGCAGATCTCGGTTACAGCCAGGACTCGAAGCTCGTCACATCATAAGTTAACCACTGCGCTATCTATAGTCACGCTGACGTAAAAACATAAAAAATGTATGTTTAAGTTTTACTTTTAAATTTACAGAAGGTCGCAGTAATTATGGTACAATCGAGTAGAAGCATATTTTGATGCTGTTAGAATGCTGACTAACTTAAGTCACAATGCTGACACAGAGCAGCCGTACAGACATTCAATGATTTTCATGTCATTTAAAAGCCAATATGCGACTTAATATTAGTGATTAATAGCAACCAAAGCCCTATCTCGCACCGTTTAGCTGCCACAGCGCGTAACGATCTTCAAGGTCATCCTAAGTCAATGACTTTCATGTAATTTAAAAGAAAAGAGCGTGGCAGACGGTATGCAATCTAATACATAACATAACATAACATATTTATAAAAATCACGTCGCATAGAACTTATAAAAAACATAAAAACGAAGGAAAGTAAGAACCTAACACTAGCGTACATAGCTAAAAACAGACCTGCGTTGGTTTGATAGGCCGCAGACTCCTGGCCATTATTCGCGCTGGACACTTGGCCAGGTTTGTCATTATCATCATCATCATCATCATCATGATCCGGTGACCTAGTCATTCTCAAACCTCGTTCACGACCTGCTCTGTCTCCATCAGCAGCGTCGTCATGGTTACCGAGTCTGACTGGGTCGTTGCCATGGTTACTGTTTTCTCCCACTGAGGCTCGCAGTCGTTGCTGAAGCAGACGTCGTGATCTCTTCTCTCTCTTCAACAACTTCTCAAACAGCGCTGACAAACAATACGCCAGCAAACATACACTGATACTACTCGGTCAACTATAGGTAGCTTAATAGTGTTTAGAGAGATCAGAGAAATCAGGTAAAATTCAAACGTCTGATTATCCACGTTTGATCTTAAAATACGGTACTTAACTACTGCTAGCTATAAATTTAAATCTTCTACTACATTTAGTATTAAGGGTAAAAAGTTCCATCTCAAATACCAGTAACACGATCAAAGTTTTCAAACAAGGCAAGATCAAACAAAGTCGCAACATTTACGAATAGCAATGTGACCGCAAAAACCAGAAAATGTCTCCGTCTCTAGAACAATGTCGCTGATACATAGCGTCAACATTTCAACAGCTAAACCGAAATTCCCGAGTTTGGCGTCTCCTTTTTTTGTCGCGTTTTCAACATGCGCTAAATATCGACATAACTTCCTACAACGTGAAGGTAAAAGCCAAGATAAAGTCCGGCACTTGCTATAGCGCTTATTAGAGCCTATATGAGACGAACTCAAGGCCAAGGTCGAGCGATTTACAATCTTCAAAGCAGCAGCTGATTGGCATGAACTAATGATACCGCAGCGCACTATACGGCCATCCATTGCTCTCATCAGCGAACAAGATATAAGCAGCGCAAGTGACAACGCTGTTTATACAGTATACGAGAGATTCTAATCGATGCCTATACATTAGGATGATGTACCTGAGACAGTGAGAGAAAGATAGAGAGAAAGACTAGTGAGTGACAACAGTGGGTGTTGCGCAGACCGACTGAAGATGTCCGACTAGCAGCCGTCTGTTTGCGATGTCATTGTCACACGCCGAGTCAATGCCACAACCATTAGTCGACACTGCATGGCACACGTACTCACTGAGCACTACTAACTCATTCATTTTAGCTAGACTGACTGTGACAACTCATCGATGCTCGTAAAAACGATATCCACCGACCGACCGTGCATTTATGGCGCCCATGTGGGCATCGTTCCATTTGTGTTTGGGCGACTCGTCACAGAAGTTTAATTGTCGACGATGTTTTGCAATCACAAGAAAGCAAATTTTTGCATCGCTGCGTCCGGTTCAAACGCCATTTAATACATCTTAACTAACTGAAAATATACGAATGTGTGGCTTGTACAGTGTCGCTATTTTGCATTAACTGTGCTGGGAAAGCTCATAGAGCAATCCGTAAACACCGCAGCTGAATTCAGGGTAAAAAAGTAAAAAAGCAATAAAAGTAAAAAATAAGAAAAAGAGAAATGGGCAAGGTGGGAAGGAAAGGTTACCCCCGCTAAAAGTTGGCGCCGACGCCAACCACGGACGCAGCTGATAAAGCGCCGTCGATGCTGTGGTAATCAGTTTTTTGTGCACTGTGCAGTCACCTGTAACTACTAAGCTTACTCCAGCAAACCGCGCCAAAAATATCTTGTAAACGTAAAACTGTAGATGATTTCAGTGTTTGCGGCGAACATTGTGCGGCCACAAAAACAAGATATTTTTGTCTACATTGCGAAAAAGTTGCACATAATTGCAAAAATTCGCACATGCCGCAGTAAAAAACAGCATAAGTTGCTTTGTAGCAGTTATTTTAGCTTGTTTTCAGACAACGTCAACACGGCAAGAGATCGCAGTCTACTGAAGTGTGGAGCGATGCGCTTGTATGGTCATCTGTCTGAGCGACTGCAAGCGATCATGACGTCACGTTACGGCCAGACGCCAATGCGAGATTCATTTATATTAACAAGAAGACTGCGATGCGAGATTGTCATTCAGTCAGCTGAGTAATGCAGAACATGAATCACGCAGTCATCTCGATCAGCAACCAACGATTATCAACACATCATCATCATCAGCAGCAGCAGCAGCAGCAGCAGCGGCGGCAGCAACAGCAGTACGACACGCATCAGCGAGCAGATTCATTGAGGCGACAGTCGTTCAACCGAGACATCTCTCTCTCCCTCCCTTCCTCTCTTCGTCTGTCTATCTCTGCCTCTTTCCCTCGTCTGGTCACCTCGCTGGCCTGTGTAAATCCGTCTTTGCCCGGCTACAGGCCACCCACCACGATGACCCGCCACCCACCCAGCGGAACGCGCTTTCTTCCGCCTACCAGGACTAGCTTCTACCGCTCAACACCGCCGGACATTAATACAAACAAGCTGCGACGACCGACCGGCCAGCAATCCGCTCCTATAAATCATATCCGGGTTAGACCTCGCAGACTGGCCCGGTGTCGCGCGCCTTAGTCAGTTCCAGGAGAGGCGGGGCGGGATGACTAGGGTCGAGCGGCGCAGAGTCAAACGATTTGTCGCAAATCAATAACAGCAGCGGACAGAGTTTGCGACCTGAGCGCTTGAATTATTTCCGATGCGAGATAGACTGGCGTACGTTGGCGTCGTCGCCGGCGTAATTGTCTTATCACGAGCGGATTTGGCGCTGTTGAATTGATGTATTCGGCTCGGCGGCCGTAGATAACGTTTTGCGGGCGCGCGGCTTGACCCGTGGACCTGGAGCGTTGATGACAACGCGACGACACGCATCGCTCATCGATACAACTTGAACCACACCCTACCGACTGACCACAGGACACAACATTCTACGGTCGCGGCGCTCTTATATTCCTTGTCCAATGCAGTTGACTGGGCTCAATGCTCTCTGCTTTCTTCGACGATTTTTTTCTGCCACTTTGCTTGCATTTAAACGAATACTGATTAACTTTTTCGTTCAAATTTTTAATAATTTGTAGTCTTCTACGGACGCACATTATCAACTGTGCGTTTAATGATTTAAGAAAAAAATCCAAATAAAAAACACAATATTATTACTTAAAGTCAACAGTTAGTCTAAAACACAGACACTAAAACGGCTACAGCGTAAAAAGTCGAATAAAATACAATATTTTTTCGTGTTCACTGTCAGTCTACCGTCATCGGTGAATACAAGAAAAACCCAGCTAACGCAAAAAAAAACGCGCAACAGCGGTGTATGTTTGAAAGCCCAGTAAAACAAAAACCTAAGTTCGCCCATCCTAGCAACGATGTTTCCTTTACAGTTACTGTGTCGGGCGGGACGTTAACCCCTATTCACTCACTCACTCTTTTACAGTCGCCAGAGGGCGTCAGACGACTGTCGGCTAATTATCTATAATGTTTTACTTGTACTCCAGAAAGCGTGACCTGTCTCGCCCTGCCAACGCTGTATCGGCTGGAAATCGCAAATATTCCCTACCCCCTCTCATTTAGCGCCTTCGTTCGGGGTGACTCCTTTCGAATTTATGGAAAAGCTTTACGGTTCGTGAAACTAGAGTCTTCCAGGCATCGGATGGTAAAAATTTAGTGATTTTAGCTTGCACCGTTTTTGACTGATCCACCCGTGTGACAGACGGACAGACAGACAGAAATGCGCGTAAAAAGATTATCATAAAACAGTTTGTACACGTTGTTTTATAAAAAGGGACCCCTTTTTGTTTTTCTAATAATTCGCTCAAATGGTGATCAGTTTACGCAAATTTTTTACCAATTGTAGCTGAAGAAATACTCATTCAAAATACTGCTACAAAATATGGCAGTTGATTAAATATTCTTTGTTAGTCGTGACGTAATGCTGACCTCATAATGTGTCACTAGTATAAGCTTGATAGTTTCAACTGGTGCTGTCAGTTGCTACCCAGCTTCGATGGTAAACTTAGGCCTAATCTGGTTTGCTAATAAAAAAAATGTTTATCGTGTCAACATTAAGCAACATGGGGACATGAAATCAAGCGTCTTGCGATCCAAAAATGCAACCATTTTGCAAGCTCGTTGTCTTGCTCGAACATGCGAAATTTCAACTATCCCCACAAACACGTAAATGCGATCGCTTTGCACATTTTTGTGGCTGCAACTGTAAAACTTCAAAAATTTGTCATCAGCGAACCAAATTTTTTACCATCGGAGCAGAGTAATGATAGACAGCACCAGTTATAACTATCAAGCTTTTACGTCACCACTAGCAATGAATATTTAATCAACTGCCATATTTTGTTGCAATATTTTGAATTAATATTTCTTCAGCTACAATTGGTAAAAATTTTGGGTAAATTGATCATCATTTGAGTGAATTATAAAAAAAAACAAAAAGGGGTCCTTTTTATGAAACATTCTGTATATGTACATTGTGTTCAGAAAAAAACACCTACTCACGTTTTTTATGTTTCCGTGAAAAATGTCCAAATTTTCATAAAATTTTCAAGGAATGTTTAGCAGAAAACAAGCACTCCAGCTGTGAACAAATTAAATATTCCTTTGAGTGAATTATAAGAAAAACAAGAAGGGGTCCTTTTTATGAAACACCTTGTACATGTACATTGTGTTCAGAAAACATAAAAACATACACACAAAAAAGACATAAAGACATAAAAAACGTGAGTAGGTGTTTTTCATGCTGAGGTCATATTTCCGTGTTTGTATATTATGGGTTTTACCATTGCAACATTGGTAAAATGTTAAAACAGACCAATCCGTCGTTGTGCTGACTAAATCCCCAAAATATGCTAATTCCTTACACATTTTTCCATTTTGAACGGTTTTCATGGTTTATCTTTTTGACTTGAGTGCGAGATCTTCAAATTTCGATGAATAAAGTTGATTATTAAATTTGCTGATGTTGGAGGGCATATGTGCACTGCGTCACTGCATGGATAACCACTTGCCCGCTATCAGTCGAACGGCTTGATAATGCCGGCCATGTCAATTTTTTGATTTAAACATTTTGTTCCATCAACATTCAATTGTCTGTGTATTGTCAGAAAACATCTTGCACAAACTTGTTGCTCCATAACTCTTGCTGACTCGCAGACATTTTATCAAAGGTATGTCTTCAACGGTAAAACCCATAGTATACAAACACGAAAATATGCCGTCAGCATGACGTCACCGGTAGCAAACAATATCTAACTTTTATACCAGTGGAATACATGTTTTCTTCTAAACATTTCCTAAAATTTTTGTGGAAATCTAAACATTTTTCACGGAAGTATAAAACAAAACGTAAATGGGTGTTTTTTTTCTGAACACAGTGTATATTGCAGCACATGCAGTCCCATGCAACAAATCACAGGTTCATGGCGTCACGTGATAAACATCAAACGGAGTCGACGTCGACATTTGCTTTATTTTATTTCATTCCACACGCTTAAGCTCAATAACGCCCAAAAATTCACGTGCTTTCGCTTGAAGTCTGACGAAAAAATAGAGACGAAAAAACATAATCAATTCAATTTTTATGATATTTCGTATAATAATATACAACAGCTCGTGAAATACAAAGTGACACACTAAATAATACCCAAGACAACTTAAGTAAAAAAATTGCAACGTAGCAGACTAAATGCAGACAGTTCAGATTCAGTAAAACTTTGAAAGCAAACAATGCATGGGTTCGCATGTAGGTCTGCTGGAATACAACAAAATAAACTGTTTTCTTGTAGTTTTACTGTGTTTTATTTTATTGCACACGCTGATACTGTTTTAGTGTCCGTGTTTTTGAAGCTAACTGTTGACTTTAAATAACAATATTGTGCTTTTTTTTTATTCAAAATGCAGCAATATATTGTAAATTTGATAAAAATAACGAGAAGGGTATTTAAGGAACGAACAGCAACCGGAAGCACAAGATTTTTTTACACCTCTAGGTGGCGCTTTGTACTGACGACCAACCTGCCTTGATGCTGGCTTGCTGTTCTCTGTGACGTGCGCTGTCCATCGCCAGTTTGAGTAGCGCTTGCACGTTAGCCAGCAGAGTCTCGACCGAGTACTGGTCTGAGATCAGAGCAGCAGCAGCAACAGTGGCGTTGTCCTGTGTTGCCGTGTCGTCATCGTCGTTGACGTCATGGCAGTGAATGCTGTTTTCAGCACCAGAGTTCACCGACTGATTGCCTGCCGCGCTGCTGCTGCAGCTCACTGCTCCATCATCATCATCATCATCATCATCAACTGACAGCTCGCCGTCGCTTGCTTCATCTACACCGCCGTAATAAAGATTTAAACGAGTATAGTTTATCATGGTTTCGCCCATTTTGAGGCTGCAGAGCGTCACTTGCCACAAGGGATCACACAGTGTTACCTGCCACCGGACACAAGTAAACGCGCCCCGCAGCAACTTCCTGCAGTCAGACAAACTGAAACTCGATTTACCTATCCCGAAGGTAAGAAAAGCTGAGTTGACCTAGATGTTGGTTGTGGTTATATACCGAGATATCCTTTGTCAGTCACTCAACCGAGTACTAACCGCTTGATGGCGTCCCAACCAAGAGTGGAACCAACGACGACGTTGCGATAAAAAAAGTCCAACATTCTACCGTTACATTGCCAAGCCACCTACAAATTACCCAAAATAACCCAAAAGCGATCAAAGATCTCAAACCTTTGCCAAGAACACTGTTACACTACACACGCTGTTAATACAACCGATTTAATAACAGATTCTTAGGCCTCGACACCTTTCACATATATTCGTCCCAAAATCCTGAATTCTTCGCACGGCGTCACAAGCTCAGCTCTAAACTGCTCAATAGGCAACTTTTTTCACTTGATAAAATACCAAAATAAAGTAAGTGAAACGAAAGTGGCCAGTGCACTGCTTAGCAAAATTTAGTTTGCATTTTAATTAATACGTATCATCAGTTCAATTTTTTGAAGTAAAAACTATTAGTTTTCGTCGATATCTTGGGGTGGGACTGACTTCGTACTACGTATCACTCTATCCTATCAGTTTCATGTGAAATATATTATACGTACACGTAGTGACGTCATCGGTGGCTGGCTTTAATACGCTTGTCGGCTGCTGATGTTGTTCTTTGATGCGGTCCATCGTGACGTCACGTGACTCATCTAGCGCACAGAGTCACAAACAGGCCCGTCTTTAGAGGGGTGGCATCTTGGCACGTGCCAAGGGCCCCGCGCCCCAAAAGGACCCCGCGCTATGGCCTGGTCGCCGCAAAGGATCGATCGATCAATTTAACCAAATTTCATTGCGTTAGAAAACGAATTATTATCACAACTTAAACTCAATTGAAAAGTATATAAAATGTTGGGGAGTCAAAGTACAAGGTCCAATTTTTTGCGGGATCTAAAAACCAAAGAAACTCCAAGCTTACGTACAGGCTTAGGTCTATCCTATAGTTTGTCATGTAGTGTAATCACAGATCGATCACTATGTGGTACCAAGGCCCCGCGCTGCCAAAAAACGGCCCTGGTCAGAAACGCATGCCAAAGTCAATGATTCGTCAAGCAGTTTGCCGCACAAGTATCTTATGCGAAAAGAATGTTTTGCTCAATCTGACGTCTTTATTTTTTGTTGCCGAAGATGCGTGTACAATGTCATTTTGTGAACTTTTCGATAAATACACCTAGCCTACTGTACGCCGGACCACGCTAGTGCTTGGATTGGTCTGCGGGGAGGTAAACCATTTCGGTATGTGACCAACCACTTAGGTCAATTAAGTCAACTCAGCCTAACCATTCCTCCGCGGGTGAATGCAATGAGTAACAGAGAAAAACTGGATACGAACAGGCGCACTGCGCGATGCATTCGCCCCCTATTCGTGCATTTAACAGTTTAAACTGCTGTCTGGTTAAAGAACAAATATCAGCGTCGCCCTACGGGCCTTGTGGTTTATGAAGGACATCTCTCCACAATCATCATCATCTTTATTTGAAATCAGACGACAAGGGTCCATTAAACAATACACCGTAAACATAAAAACAGACACAGAATGAAAAGAAAACACAGTACAATAAAACTAGAAGCTACAGGTAAACACACGAACACACGTAAACACACAAAGAACGTCAAACTACACCAGAATCTCATTCAGATATTGTATAATACTATTTTGAACCCTTAAACGCTGCGCATGAGCTAATACAGAAGCATTATGCATAAC
>Ga0209454_1003761_pt1 | contig 11036 bp, 4 predicted proteins | sample WorMetHERISLAND1_2_FD_187400 | JGI IMG/M metagenome (GOLD analysis project Ga0209454, IMG submission 187400) | Marine gutless worms symbiont microbial communities from Max Planck institute for Marine Microbiology, Germany - Olavius geniculatus... | ecosystem: Host-associated > Annelida >...
GTAGGTATTAAGTGTAGCTCCGCATATTGGCACTATATAAATATGATTAGTATTAGTATTAGTAAAGCTGTTTGATAACTTTCTTGTGTTTATTTGTCAGAAAATTATGTGGCTAGTGTGAAGTTTGCAGAGGATCACCAGTTCACCACAGGAGTGAATATGGGGAGAGGCAGTCCAGATCATTTTTGTCATACAACATTTACCTATGCCCGTGAATGACGTAATAATATGTGGTGATAAGTAATTCTGTCAAGTGTCAAAATGATATGTGGTAGATCCTGTAATCTTTGCTTGTCACTCATCCTGAATATTTGTATGATCTAAATGTTGTCCCAAGGCACCGCACGCCAGACAGAGCCTACGTTTTGTTCCATCTGGGCTACCCTGTCAGCTATTGGGGCGCTGAATGAAGTTATCATCCAGTGGATACAGGCACACGTGGGCCTGGAAGGAAATGCAGCAGCGGGTCAAGAAGCCAAGTGAGGGAGCATGCTTCCACAGTCATCCGCTCCTATGGACCTCTTTTCAGCCACCGAAGCTCTTAAACGACACCAACGGAGTATCGCTGAGGATGGGTACCTCAGCGATCCACATGCCAGGGTGCATAGAGCATCCACAGGCAGTCAACACTGCTACCAGCGTTGGCAACGCGATTGGTCCAGAGACCAGTGCGTCACGGTGGCACAAGTGGCACTGGCCATTCTCCGTTGCAGCAGCTTACCTGCACCATATCGGGCACTGGGACTTGGCCATCTGCCCACACTGTCAAGGCGCCGAAGAAACAGTCGAGCATCTGGTGTTAATGTCCAGCCCACGATCAGGCCAGGAGGGACACGTGGCCTGGAGACTCTTTTACAACAGACCCACGACGCCTTTGGAGTACCTGGAACGGATTGGGGCGGTGACCCGCCCCCCCTGACCGGGAATGATATAGAGACAGAATAACATGCCCGATGATGTGTCAGACACAATATAAAACTGCACTCACTCACTCACTTGGTTGTTGATTTGCTGCATTTGCTTTTTAAAACATTTTAATGATTGTGTGCACTCAGGCTGTGACTTGGAATGTTTTAGGGTACACTTTATGATGATGGATCTGAGTTTGACAGCAGCATACCCCGCGGCCAACCATTCATCTTTACTCTGGGTACAGGGCAAGTCATCAAAGGCTGGGATCAGGGACTTTTAGGGTAAGAACTTTTCTATTAATAGCTGACTTTTCTGTAGCAACTGGGCCAAAATTCTCAAAAATGGGGACTTTGAACCCAAAACTTGTATATTTGGCAGAAAATTTTCCTAGATGCTGAAATTTAGGAGAACAACTGCCTGGCTTGGTGACAGAGCAGCATGGTGGTGGCTCATGGCAATGGTGACAATTGACATCCATGACTAGCTTCTGAACTGAAGAAGTAGAACTACCCCTGTCACAATGCTGCTGGATATGATTATGAAGTGCAAACCTTACAGAGTTCTGACAGCTGCTTTTGTCTATTTTGAGATGATGCTGGGCCATGCTGCTGTATGTGTACTGTAAAACTTTGAATAGAAGCCGTGTCCCAAATAAACACCAGGTACTGGATACTGGGCTGTGGTCAAGGTAACTTGATTACTTGATTAATAGAAGCTAGGTCCCCAATATAAGCCGGGCCCTGATACAGGCCAATATGACAAGGATATGTGATACATAGGAGACAGCAGTTTTCTGATTCTTTTGACAATACAGTAAAGTACCAGTAGGGCCTGAGGGTCAAGGTAACATGTACTTATAGATAGAACCTGGGTCCCAGATAAACACCAGGTTCCGGATACAGGCCGGGGGTGAAAGCAACTTGTAGTAATAGAAGCTGTGGGCTTCTATTTGAAGTTTTACAGTACATCCTGTATGCTGTGGCAGGATGTGTGAGGGTGAGAAACGTCGCCTTGTCATTCCACCTCATCTAGGCTACGGCGACAGAGGAGCTGGTGCAAAAATACCCGGTCAGACAGACTTGCGTTTGTTAGTCCGCCCCGTAACGATAGTTTTCGGAAGGACATGTTTTACTGCAGATGTTTATTTTTTCAACGCGAGATCTACGAGATGCGTCGGCCGATCGGCGCAAAATTTTGCATGGTGGTCAGTACTAGGCCGAATTTTATAATGCCGGTCCAAAATTTCAGCGGGCCCACGCCAAAAATTTTAGGGGCGAAGAACATGCCAAATTTGACCCAATTTTGGACGACTTTGAAGTTCGGCGACGATCATCTCCGAAAGGGATAAAGGTAGCCTATTCAAAATTGGAAAAGTATTTGATCTGCCACAATTCCTCCCGCATTAGACGAAACAAGTCGGTGAACTTTCGTCCACTAATTGCGGAGATCTCGATGTGGAATCATACCCACCCAAATTGACTTTTTTGGAAGAACATATTTTGGCCCCTAAGGGGTGCTTCGCACCCAAATTTTTGCAAGCGCTAGAGAATGACAAAGTCTTACTAGTGCACCCCCCACCGGGAATGGGGGCCCCCTTACAATTTTTTTCAAAGGGGGGGTCAAAAATTAGCTTAAAATGTAGTAAATTCACCTCTATAACTTCAACTTTGACCGCAAATATCTCTGGAAGGCATAGAGATATCGACAGGCGGTCAGCATCATTATCAAGTGCAATTCATCCCGCGTTGAACACAAAAAAATGTGAACTTTGGTCCACTAACAACAAAGTTATAGGTGTGCATGTTGACCCACCATATGTCGACATCGTGCGTTCTGCTTATGCTAGTGCATTTGAGTTCGGGCCACTTGACTTTGCCACCAGAGGAATTTCACAACCCTGAAGTTTTTCCCCCAATTGGACTTAGGGCGCCGGGCGGACTCACGTTGGGCTTTGCCCCAAATTTCTAGTTAACTTTTGAAATATGTCTGTCAGTCACAGATTGGAGAATTGTTGGGACTGATGCCCTTTACTTTATTGATTAGGAGGAGCAGTTTAAGATATGGTGTGGACGTGATGAATGTAAAGCTGATTCAGACTGGGTGAAGTGATGTACAATTGTACAGTATGTTGATGGAGACCAAGCAATCTAGACAGAGAGGATGTCCGAGAAACACTTGGCGAGATTGTGTTGTAGTGGATATGGAAACTCTTTATTATACATGTAGATATGCAGAAATCAAAAATCAGGATGAAACTGGCTAACCCACATTTAACTGCTAAACGGTCATTAAAACAGTAGGACTGATTGGCCTGATGATGAGATCAGAAGTGCAAATATTTGTCTCAGAATATTCGCGTGTTGTTAGTATCGTTTTATAATGGTCTTAACTGTTGGCGTAGTGAACTAGTGATGGCCAAGCTCCAACCACAGTACAAGCGGGTCCTGGTTCGAAGCTTATCTGGGCAATATTCTGCTGATGGAATTTGTTAATATTTGTAACATTGTAGTTTGTCCTGTGTAATAATTATGTTTTAGGTCTTTCACTGCATCCTGTATTTTGGCCTTGCCTGTTTGATTAAAAATCAGCAATGTAAGGCTGCTGATTATTTGTGTACATGGACAAGCATGAAAAGTGGAAACATTGCTGCCAAAATTGTCCATGGGTGTGACTAAAAGAATACTTAAGTCTTTGAGACACGAGGTAGACCAATAATTAACGTCAGTTTTATGGAAATAAGATGTAAACATGGGCTCATTTGGCTGTTGTAGGTGGTGCCACTCTGGTTTTTGAAGTAGAACTGCTCAAAGTGGAAAGGAAGCAAGAGCTATGATAGTGCTGCTAACACAAACTGACAAAGCTTATTTCATTGGACCATTAAGCAGAGAAAAATGAAAATCATACCTAAAACAGTAGTGCATGTATTTTCCATGAAGCCAGAATAAAAATTGCATCCGATGAATTTATAGCTAAGGCCAGTATCTGTGAGAAAACTAAAGCAATACTGCATGCACCTCAAGGTGCCGTCTAAATTAGTGTACTTTTTAAAATATAAGGAGTAAAAAGTTAGACGAATTGTGCATAATTAGATACTTTGTACTTCAGTTTGTGGTATGGACTGCTCTATTGTGTATTAGCTATTGATATTTTGAAAAAATAAGGGCTGTCTGTAAGTGGCTGTATTAGTGTATTTTTCATACCTACAGAGTAAAAAAGTTGACAGTTTCAGGACGTTGGCACTGTGGACTTGGTTTGTATTAGTGATCAGTGGTCAGTTTTAGCTATCACGGAACAAATAACCGAAAAGCTTCTATAATAATTGACTATTTACCGGGTGGCGCTAAAAAAACGTCCCAAACTTTGCGTAACTATAATGGCACATATACCTTACGAAGATAAATTTCCTTTTGCACATTTGTAGACCAATATGTACCCTTACTTGCTTATAAATTTCAGTGACCTCACTTACGGCACTTCTGGATGGCGTTTAATGAGGTAAGGAGAGTTAAAAATCCAATTATGTAAGGACAGTGTTTCATCACACTGCGTCAAAGTAACTCTAAAAAATTTTTTCGACACAACACGGCCGGTATGTCAGCTCACAGGAATGGAAACCGCATTCAACAGATTTGAATTTACTACATTACTCAGTTTGGGATACCTTGCAACAACTTGTCTGTGAAGGAATGCATGAGCCGTATGCGAATCTCAAAGGTCTTCAAAATGTTATCACAGACAAATGCCATGACGCCGACATCAGACAGCCAGAATCAGAAAAGCCGTAGAGCAGTGGGGAAAAGCGTGTAGCGTCAGTGGCAAAGAAGAATAAAGGACCGTTTCAGCACTTTTTCTGCTGATCAGTTACTGACAATTCAGCCTACTGTGACGTTTTGGCATAGCCTGCGTACGAGCGGCAACGCAAATGATGAACCGCTTGCAAAAATTGCTTTATGGCATGTGACGCTACTTTGTTTGTATCACAGCTAATACAGAAGTGTTTTAGGCGAAAATTCCTGCACATATTCGCTGATGTTCGGTCATTACAAAAATGCTTTTGTGTTGATTTGACCATTCGGCTGAATAACGCATGCAAATGTTTGGCACGTTTTTTTTGCGCCACCCAGTATAACTGTACTAAAAATTGTTTTATTGGACAAATAAAGATTGATTGATTGATAAGTAAAATGTTTGATAACTTCCTTCATAATTAGGCAGGCACTTTGACTTTAAAATTTTTGTGCTAGTCTGTCGGATCTTTCTGATAGTTTTGTAATGTTAGCATATTTTCTGTCTGTCCCGAGCCGGTAAATTATTAAATTATTGAATACTGAATATTCATCTTGTCACCATAGCATCTCATATTAAGTCAAAACAACAAAAGCTGTGTGTCTGATAAATCTCAAAATATAATTTGTATCTCTTCAAGATATTGCGATTGAGCGCAGAAAAACATTAGAATTTACAACAAGCTGCAACATGCATGCGAGCAGACAATATACATATGTACGCAGAACACATGCAGCATGCAGTGTACACAGATAAATGCAATTGTTCAGCCGTTCGCTGTGATATTTTACAGTTAATATTGCAGAACAAAACACATGCCTGGTATCCTATGGAACTAGTGACCGGAAAAGCACTCAACCTTTTCAGCCAAACATTGGGAATATACTAAAGTTCGACTACTGTACTTTACTGTTCACACACTGGCAGTAGAGTGACATAATATTGGTTTTATCTAAGCACCATAAAGATGAGATTACCATTGTAGAAAAAGAGGTTTAACAATAATTGCAGTGAGTGCATTAGCAGACAACCACTACAATTTGTACAACTGATGTAACTTCACAAAATGCATCTGCTATGGTATGAGTTAATCATTTCTAATAAAAATTAAAATAGCAATTGAATCATTGGGAACATGGATGTGGGGACCTGCTCATTCTTGAACGAGCTTGGTCAAAAAATCTGACTGGCGACAATTGCAAGGGCATTTTTTGTTCCCGCGGACATACACATTTTGCTTTTACAGCCATACTGAGGAGAACCACCTGAGTCAATGGCCATTAGTGTTATCACTCTGTAACTTTTGTCATTAACTTTTCATCCCTCAGAAACTCCCTACGGTACAAAAATACAGTTATGACAATGTGCATTTGCTCCATTCATTTGCCATCAATCGTTCGAACAGTAATACCAGCTATATTTTAACTTTCACTTCTAATTATTGGGATCTTTGTCATCATATAATAATAATAATAATAATCTGTCTTCAAAAAGAAGCATTAAAGCATTATATGCTAACAACCTCTAACTGCATGCATTATTATACTCATGAGGTAGATAACAGCTTCAAGTAACAGTGTGATATCTAGGGAGTTTAACAGGAAAATGGAGCAAAAATGAAAAGCCAAAAAGAAACATGCACAAGAAGTCGATTTAGTTTCACCAGCAGAACTTATCATCATGAAAGAATCAAAACTGGAGTTCAACACAAAATTTTGCAGAAAACTAAGTGAAATCTTGTAATATTAGGAAAGAGCCAACTACATCTGACAGAAACTGCAAACATGAAACCTGACTCTCACAACCATTTTTCAAACAAATAATACACTCCGCATACTACAAGTTTTGAGTGTGAGTGAGTATGGTTTAATGTCCCGCCTGACACAGTATAGGTCATTTTGGGGACAGCCTTTCCAGGCAGAATGCACACAAACACATAATAACACAAAAGTAAGTTTAACCTTTACAATTAAGAAACAGAAAGTTGAACCTTTACAGAAACACAAAACGGGCTAAACCAACAAGTTTTGTTCTGCATCCACAAGTACCTTTTTCAGCTGTACCAAGTAGTAATTATTACTATTCGGCCAAATATTTTTATACGGGCCTTTCCTCTGTGGGAGAATTTTTGACCAGTATGACAGCAAATAAAGCAACTGCTGGTGTTCTATCACATAAAGCTCATGCAGAGAGAAATGTGATAATAAATGCTGAATAGGATAACAATAAAAAAGTACAGGGTGTCGGAACATATATGAACAGTGAACAACAATTGCTAAGGACTTGGTACAGTAGCTACTCGGACTGCAAGACTGGTGTCCATGCGCCAAGGGCCTAATTTACAAGTTCTTAGAAATTTACACAAAATCTTCCTTAAGGCAACAACTTAGGATTTTGTAAGTTTTCTTTGCTGTGTTTTTCTTACAATTTAACAATCAAACTTTCCAAGTCTACTTTTCCTGAAGTTTTTTTATCAGATCATTTTACTTGTAAATTAGGCCCTTGGCTGGGAAAAATGAAAACTAGATTCAGCTATTAACCTGACTAACTGCCAGTGATAACATTTTTACACTGTTGCATCATACGATGACCTGACAATACTACTGAAATTGCATATGTATAATAAAACACAAGCATTTATAATGCTAACATCATACAAAAGATGTTTCAGATAAAATGGCATAAAGTTTAAGGCACCAAAACTTTGCAATCATAAACAGAGCCATGCGGATGACTCTGTGATGCACTGTAGAAAAATTATGTACTGTAAACTTTGTGCCATTTTTTTCTGGAACACCCTGTATATACTTAACAATCCCGATCAATCACACTACTTCAAACCGCTTGTGAAACTACAAACATATGCTGGCCGTGTGCGAATATCATATGCGACGCACCACCTACTAGCCATACCTATTTTTGCATCACTATAACTACAACCCTGATAATTGGAAAACCGGTTAGTCCTCCACTGCACAAACCGTGCAAGAGAAGTGTCATTTTTCTGGATGATTTTGACTTGTCGTAAGTTTGACCTTTGACCTTGAACTGAAAACTGGCACACCAGTTACACCTGCCCCGGGGAACTTTCACACCAATGTTGGTTTTTCTACACATACTTGTTTTAGTCAGCAGCATGAGAGACAGACGGGCATGACCCGTAATGCAGCCTATTAGCACAGCCATGCAAAAATCCAAGCAGCAAATTATTCAAGTTCAAAGTATACCAGACAAAATATTCTCATCATCACAATTAACATATGATAATTCCAGAACCTAAGATTCGTAATTTTAAAGTAATCTTTTTCTAATAATTATTGCCAATAACTGATTAAGTACAAAACCTGAAGAACAAAGATGTGGAACTTGCAAGTTTAAGCAACAAATGTGTAAGACATTGCAACACAGAACTAGGCCTCTCACCCTGGGATGAAGCTAACACCGATTCAAACATGGCTCTCAATATAACCAGCAGTCAACTAAAAACCAAATTATGAAGTAATGACTTCTAAAGCCTGTGTCAATATATACCAATATGATAGCTGATGACAGTGCCAAGTACAACGTGTTAATATAATACTGGGTACTACAAATACATTGTAAACTTGAAAAATTTTCAGCGATTTAAAATTAACGCACCACCATTTAATAAATCACCCCCAAACTTTCAGACCAATTAAGACTTAACAAATTATGAAATGACTCCAAACTCAAAACATAAGATACATATAAACAGTCATTTCAGCTATATACACTGCACAGTCTATACATCACAAAAATAAACGAAAGCTATTTGCCAAGCATAAACTGAAAAATGGACAAAAATTCAGCAAATTATATGACAAACATACAAATGAAGCGTGCACACAGTGAGTCTGACGATAACCAAATAAACCTAATTAGTGCTACTTATTTGAATCCTTGACGCAAACGTCACTTCAGGTCTCAATTCTATTCACACTAAGGACACGTTGCACCAACCATACTTGAATTTAAGTACATGCTTAACCACTGAACTTAGCAGAAAATGCATTGCAGCAACACCATTTAAGCAGGCCAGCCTGCTTAAACGTCACTTAAAAATAAGTGGCCAAAGTTGCCCACTTAAATTTAAGCGACTGGCAAAAATGAGACAGACGCCATCTTTATTTAGCGATCTGTGACGAAGTTATCGTCCTAAATTGACGATTTTAGGTATAATGGTAACATTTGTTATATACCATAAACAAAAGCAAAGAAAAGTGGCAAATACACATGGATAATGCTGTTTGTCGTTGAGTATTTAGAGCTGAGATCGTTTTAAGTGAAAACAAATCACTTCTAAACAGCAGTGCGCAGACACATACGAGTTCAGCGTAGTCTACAAAGTTTATTTTCTCAGTTTATATTCGTTGTCAACCAAATATGTATCAGTCCATATTTATGTTGATTCTCATATATTTGGCCTATATATTACACTTCGCTCAAAATTATACTGTTCTAAAGTTATTTCAATTTATATACGGCATTTCGAGCGATGGCCATTGTTGTTAATGAAGCGTGATAGCTATTACGTAATTGGTCGTCAAGGAAGTGCTGTCGTCATGTGATCGAAATTTGCCAATGGCAAGCGTCGTTACAATTAAGTATGCTACTTAGCTAAGTGATGTGCGGATTGTGTTGGTGCAACGGAATCGATTTAAGTAGCCGGTTAAGTACCGCTTAAATTAAAGTGGTACTTAACTAAGTACGTACTTAAAATTGGTTGGTGCAACCGGCCCTTAGACTTTCGCTGAGACTTTCGTTGAGTCTAAACTTCGGTCTAAGTACCTACTGAAGTCAAAAAGTGAAGTGATTTCGCTGAGACTTTCGCTGAGCCTAAAGTACCTACTTAGACCGAAGTTTGAACTCAGCGAAAAGTCTCAGCGATTCGCTGAGTCCAAAAGTACCTACTTAGACCAAAGCTGAGCCGAACTAACCTGGCTAAAGTCGGTTTGATTTGCGTGGAAGAGATAGCTTTAGCCCTTAGGGCTTAACTTTCGCTGAGTCTGAATCCACTTCAACTTTTGACTTTAGCGAAAACATGGCGACTATTTACAGTCCTATACGTACGGATAGTTTAGTAAATTAAAGAAGTCTGGTACGAAAAATAAACGCCGTAATAAATATGCAATGACGTCAAATGTTACGTAATTACGTTATTGCGTGCGCGGCGCAATTAAATAAGCAAGTCCAAGCGTTAATGGTTGATTTATTTCCTGTTAGGTTTACGGATTTTCCGCCATTTTTTAATTGTTTTGGTCTAAGTCAGTAGACTTAGACCAAAGTTTAGTTGAACTGTGGTTTAAGTACAGATTTTAGCTTTCAGCTTTAGCTTTCGCTCAGCGAAAAGACTCAGCGAAAGTCTAAGTCAAAAAGTGAAGTGACCCACTCCTAGAAGTTATCTATAGGCCTCGGATCAACTCGCGGCGCCTCGGATAAACTCGGGGCAAACTTTATAAAACTCGGATCAAGCTGTACGTGTCGGCATTTATATAGTATAACATCGACTGACTAGATATATGTACACCACCTAAAACTGCAAATTTCAGCCTATAGTCACTAGAGTATTGGAAACAAGAATGAGTAAAACTTACAAAAAAATAATATGTCACACGATACAGCAAAGATAGAGCATCAAGTATATCAAAAATATGTCTATAATGTGCATGCCTGCACCAGTGTGTCTATTTAGGTACACATCGTGTGTATATCAGAGACGACGCCTGGCTCGTTTGAAACACAGTCCGAAAACTCGGATCACCTACGTCACAGTCACGTGATCGTTTAAACCAATCAAATGGTGCCCCGACGATCCGCCCCGCCCCGAGGATTAGGACAGGCCACCATACGGTCGGCTTTCTCTGCTGTCAGCTGGGCTTCTTGCTACATACCTAAATCCGATTAAATTTCGTTTAAGGCCTGGCAGTGACATTAGATTTGGACTTGTAGCAGTGTAGACTGTGTAGTGTATTTTGTGTCGTAATGTACCTTCGTTTTTTGGTAAAACAAGATAATGTTTATATGAACACGAAGTCTGTCCAATGCATTTCGATAGTTTACAGTATATGTCAGTATGAATATAAACAGTGAGCTGTTTAGATTGGTAGAAAAAAATCAAACAGTTTAATTTCAAATTGTACAGCAGCAATGATCCTTTCATCCTTCTGCATCATTTTAACTAAACAATAAACATTGTCAGTTACGAGACCATTCGATTCGTTACTAGCGCTTTACTATAAAAGGTCCATCGTCACTATGCGTCTATCTTGCATCGTTATGGAGATATGGTGCCTCAAAGATAATGAATTATGTCAGGT
>Ga0209454_1003771_pt1 | contig 11028 bp, 6 predicted proteins | sample WorMetHERISLAND1_2_FD_187400 | JGI IMG/M metagenome (GOLD analysis project Ga0209454, IMG submission 187400) | Marine gutless worms symbiont microbial communities from Max Planck institute for Marine Microbiology, Germany - Olavius geniculatus... | ecosystem: Host-associated > Annelida >...
GATAGGTACATACATGCTGCTTATCATAACAAGCACTGGTGACAGGCTTTTTGGATTTATCAACATCAATGACCTTGAACGACCTTGAACCCATCAAAAAGAGGTTTTTAGTAAATTTTTCGCAATTTTTGGATGCAGTGCACATTTCAACGCTGAATTGCAACAAAGTGGCTGGAGATAGACCAAGACAACCTGCGTATGAAATTTTCAGCATTCAACGTAGATTTTAGCAGTTCAAGTCCCGACCCCCTAGGTTTAAGGAAGCCGGCGCAGGCGGGCGTCAAAGACAGCTACCCTCCTAAAAAGTGGTACCGCAATTATCTCGTGTAGCATGAACACGGTTGCAGATAGGCACAGACATGCTGCTTATCACTGATGACAGGCTTTTGATTGCTGTCAACATCAATGGCCTTGAATGACCTTGAACCCTCAAAATAAGGGTTTTTAGTGAATTTTTCTGCGATTTTTGGCTGCGACACACATTTTAAGAGTGAATTGCGCCGAAATGGCTGGAGATAGACCTAAACATTTTGCGCATGAAATTTTTTTAGCATGGAACGCACATTATTAAGAATCTACAAGTAGCTATTTTACCGCTATTGGCTCAAGTAGCTTGAAAACGGTTGCAGATCGGCAGAGACATGCTGCTTATCATAACAAGCAATATAGTGACAAGCTTTTTTATTGGTGTAAACATCGATGACCTTAAATGACCTTGAATTTTTAAAAAAGGAGTTTTAGTGTTTTTTTGCAATTTGTGGCTGCGGCGTAGATTTCAAGAGTAAATTGTGTCAAAATGGATAGAGTTAAATCAAGACAACCTGCGAAGAGGAACTGCTAAAGCTGTCGTGCGTCTCATGAGCTTTGCTCAAATTACTTGTCAAAATTCTTTAACCAGCACACTCTGCAGATAATTTGCGATAATATGATTATTATATATCCCACCACACGATAAATGAATTTCTACACTACCTTGTGAAATGTAAATGTAAGGAAAAACTAACAATAACAAAAATTTATGTAAACGAAAAAAACGCTTCAGACCAGCATTGCGATGAATGATTCATACGACACTGGACTGTGCTACATCCACAGTCTAGTGTCATACCTCCATTCACTGCAATGTTGCTCTGAAGTGTTTTTTTTCAATTTTACCAAAATGGTTGTTTGTTATTATCATTATGTATGCATATTTCATTGATATTTCACAAGGTAGTGTAGAGACGCATTTATGGTGTGGTGAGATCTATAATAATCACATTATTGCAAACTGCCTACAGAGTGTGCCAGTGAAAAAAATTTGAAAGTCGGTCATTGGCAAAAATATGGACAAAAGTAAAGTGGAACGTTTTTTGGCCCACCCTGTATATGTGCAGCAGATCACAGCAATTGATGATCAAAATACACAATACACATAAGATAACAGAAAAAAGACTGATGCAATGCATAGCAAATTTCATACAAATCGAAAAACCTTTTGTACTCAAGAGTTGACCGTAAAAAATTACATATATTTGTTAATGAAAATAATATGAGTGGGGTGCAAGTAATTAAAATAAAATTAAATCATAATATTAGTTTGTAAAAACAAACAAAGAGCCATCGATCCACTATCAATAGTCGCTTATGACATCATCAAATACCGTAACGCAATAATTTGAGCTTTTGTGGTAGCAGATACCCAGAAAAAAATCAAAGCCTTTAACAAACAGCAAAAATTCATTTTTAGTGATTACATGATTAGTTCAACCATTAACAACTGTAATTCTAACAGATGAATTAAACATACTGGTGCAAAAGAACAAAAGGGTGGACAAAACACTGACAGCTGACAAGAATAACTTACAGTACTTTGCACGATTACAACATCTGATACTGTACAGATGTGTTTTGGTTGATTTTTACAGACTATTTACTGGCTATTAACTTTAAGCAAAAAACATGCAACGAATCAACAAGTAAATGGCACAGTTAATATCATAGCACTGACAGCAATACTCAGTTGGCATTGCAGGAATGGTATTAGCATTACTGAAGTGCGAGTGGTACATTTACATATCAAACAATGCAATGAAAAATAATGCACCCCGTGTACAAATGCTATCACACTATACACGATTGATCGCTGCAATTAATGAAAATAAAAACATGACAATGAAAGCATAACATGATATTTCAACAAAATACGAAGCCTGAATGTGACACCTAATTACTGGATGGTAGCATGTCGCTAGGCACAGTCATGATGTACAAGGTTCCCACTCATGTGAACAGGTAAATTTCATGACTTGCAATGGCCAAAAAAATTGACTTCCCGATCGTCGTTTTATGCCACTACAACTATGCAGCATCTACCCCATCTCTGGAAAGTTCCCCATTCCTTCACCACACCTCTTCCCCTTCATTTTCCTTTTTCTCTTTTCCTTGAGGTCCTCTCCAAAATCCAGATCCTCGATCTCAACAGGGTCTGGCCAATAACATATTAAATGGGGGCACTGGAGGACCTGCCAAGCCCCTTAGTGCTGATATCTTGGACAATTTTGATTGGTGAAACATCATAATTTATGCCACACCATATGGCTTCAGCTTCTGAGGGATGGCCCCACTGACCCACATTTAAAAAAACTTCATGTACGCCACTGGACTGAATCTGGAGCAAACCATTAATTTTGGGACATTCTGGACCTGCAAAAATGTATTTTTGAAGCAAGCTAGAGAGGAAGTGAAATTGTACATTTTCTTCCTGTCATAAAGTGTCATTGAATCATGCATAATTTGGAACTCAAAAACCCCAATTTTGAGAAAAATCGGGGGCTAAATTACATTTTGAGAAGTCATAATATCCATGCCGGAAATTTGCACGATTGTCATAAAAACTGCAACTCCCTGTCCTATGTACTTTTTTCACCCACAACGCCTATCGCCCAGTCTGAATAAGCAAAAGAAATACTGGAGATACTGTGATGACCGAGTTATTCACACACACGTCAAACTTTCAGGTCAGCAATGGCTGTTTTCCATTGTCAACAATAAACTGTCACTTCACAAACTATCACAAATAATAAGTTTTATTTTTCAGACCAGAAAAATCATACATATTCATGGATGTCCATAATGTGTGGAAACCCTGCCTGCATCGCGCAAATCATATAAAATAATACTGGGACTCATTTGAGAAACAATCCCACCGGAATCTCATCACTACGACTTGTAATACATACGCTGTGTGTATTTTCTGCAGTACACACAGTGTTCAGTGGAGAAATGAAATAAAGCACATAATACCAGGCAGCACAGTAACAGTAAATAACTTCTGCCGCATTAGTTGTGTGTACAAAAATTTCTTACAGTTAATACACTGAATGCTGTCAATACAGTGCACTTAACTACAAAAAAGTTCAACCCTAACCAGAAGATATAAAACATAATATATTCCAATACTACCGTATCACCAGGAAAACTGTGTGCATAATGTAATAATACCGATGCTCTTCACAGCAAAGCACTCTCACCGAAACAAAGTCAGCACTTAGATTATCAAAACAAACAAAACTTGCAATCGCACTTTGCAAATAATGTCAAATGCACAAATGGTTGAATGATTTTGTAGCAATGACACCTGATGACGATGAGCCAATAAATGAATCAGCAACTTTCACGCCAGCCATACTCCAGCAGGAGCAGATTAGCAGGCATTCGAAAGCAGGCATGTGACAAGTGGAAATATTAGCAGCAGGAAACAAGATGGCAAAACAAGATCAGACGCAACAGATGGAAGAGATGAACCTAAAACATACAGTAACTGAACACCAAACTGTAATAACAAAACTGCTGCTAGATCGAAAAAAAGACACTACCATATAACTTGACATATTTGCACATAAACACTGAGAAACAACGAACTACATGTAATAGTACACACAAAACAGTTCATAGTGAGAACACTAACAAATAAATCTCACATCACTGCACTACGTGTATATCACAAATATCAGATCACTATTACCTCTGTTCCCTATCCTTAACTTAGGCTAGATCTTAGACCTCAGGCAACTTTCGGATACCACAGCAGCTTTTTGCAAACAGACATTTTTATGTTGAGCTAAATGCGCTACTGCTACAGTCATTATTATTACTATCTGTATCGCTATGGTGCTTGCTATCAGATCCTAAACAATTATGATTATTATAATCATATGATTTCAGTTAAAAGTGCCATAATGTCAGAAAGTAACAGGAAAACGATTGGCACAGTGCCAACATACTGTGCTGCCATCCACCCAAGGTGTGCAACCTAAACACTGCATCTGACCACTGACCTTTCAAGAACTGGCACACCAGTTACTCCCGCTTTGGGCAACATTCACACCAATTTTGATCTGTTAGCACTTTTTAGTTTTCAACGCGTATCTCATGAGCATTAGCTCAGATTGCACAAGAAAGGCAAACCATTGGACAAACACTGCATCATATATTGCAGACTATAAGGAAGCTGCACAATAAAACATGTTAAACTATAGTATTTGTTTTCTACAGTAATAAACGTTAACTAACATGCAGTTTATACCCAAACATAATTGGCAAGAACGTACCAAGAACGTTAATAGATTCTGTAAATGTTTTACGGCCGTGCTCTGTACCAAGAGTAAAACTGCAGTTGTAAATGCCGGCGTCTGCTTTGGCTGAAACAGAAACATCAGAGCCGCTGAATTATTTTCTCCACCAAGGTGCACTTCGTGAACTGGTGGAGATTAAAAAATCACTTTTTCTGTCTGTCCGTTTTTTCATATGATGACTTGTAATGACTCAGCAGGCAAAACTCTTAATGTGGCCCTTGGCAATGTCGTGTAACAATAGTTGCTACTGACATCACAAGAGGTCAGTCAGCCTATTAGTTAGCATGTCATTAATATTTACCCTTGCCTGCCCCCTGTTGTCATGGCAACGAAATTTGAGACAGAATGGGCTATAACTTGGAATGTGTATTGTACAAGATGTCTTCAAGATCCTTACATCTAACTAGAGCTTTTGGTAATTGGGCAAATAAATGACGTCAGACAAAGTCTAATACTGCTGACCCTTGTTGCCACAGCAACCACATTTGTGGAATTTGGTGAAAAATTAATAGAAGTGGTAGCAACAGTAGCAGTCATATAGTGGTGTTTAAATTACTTCACTTGGCGGAGATATGTACTCTCACAAGCACCTTCTAGTATTATATCCTGTGTAAACTCATTTTCCCACTAGTGACTAATGCTAAATAGATATGTGACGAAGTTCGTATTTGCATTCGACAACATGCGAATATTCGACAACTTTACAGCTATTCAATATTCGACGAATAGTTGGGGGAATTTCTGGCAAATACGAATGTTTCATTTTATTTAACTTGATTGAACTTTATTGAATCTTACATAGGAAATACTGACAATGAAGAGAACACAGAACTCTGGATGTTTCATTTTCTTAATTGAACTGGACTGACTGAACTTTACCTTAGATACTGGTGCTGGTTTTCACTGATTGAACACCGAACGACTACTTTAAATGTTTCGCTTTATTCAAACACTGGTATAGAGAAGTTTTCTCGTGGCTGAATAAGTATTCGCATTTGCATTCATTATTCAACGAATAGTAAAGTTAGTACCGGTATTCGCATTCGAAAAACACGAATATTTTTTTTGCTTCGTCACATCCCAAATGCTAAAATCTTGAGAAATACAAAGTCGGAGATAGTTTTTGATAGGTCAGTGAAACAGCATGTCAGTTAAAAGAAATATGCAGAAATAACTCTACTTACGTATACAAAAGCCAACAATCTAAGAATACAACTGTTTTAAAGTGTGCACAGTTCTTCATCATTGGAATTAACTATGACGAAACAAATCACACAAAAAACAGAAACAAAGGTGGCAATTATCATACTTGGATTGTTCACGGTAAGGCTCAGCTCAGTTCCATCTAGACGAACAAGAAACTTTGAGCTACTGGCAAGCTCGGCAGCGGAACGCATAGAGGCAGCCGCAACTGCGTGCTCATGCGCATGTGGTATTAAAGCGTCATTCAGCGTCCAGTCATAATCCATTGTTGGTAAGTTTGTGTCAAAACCACTTATGCTGCAGTTCAGCACCAGCCTATCTGCTTTGTTCTCTATGACGCGAGCATAAACTGTAGAAAATAAGAGCAACAGCAACAGCAAGTTTAACAACTCAGTGAAACTGTAAGCTAATTGCATCAACATACACAAAAAAATTAAGTAACAAGTACATTAACATATTTTATAAACGTTCAGAAAACTGAATTAAAATATATTTGTAATATTACAATACACTGATACTCTCAAGAAATAAATTAAGAAAACAGCGTTGGATAGTAATGAAGTAGTTCTATTTTGTAACCCTACTTAAGTAGAAGTTTTTACTTTCTACTTCGACTTAAGTAGTTTTTGTCAGGCTACTTTCTACTTTTACGAAAGTAAAGTTTTGAGCTACTTTCTACTTTTTGTTACAAAAAGTAGATTTTTCTCACAATGTAGTTATCTCATCAACTTTGTTTCACTGAATAATTTACAGCAATACACAATAAGAATGACATACTATAAAGAACTGTAACTGCAATGGTATAACTGCTGGATTTGTCGATACAACGGTAGCTTCCACGAGTACTCAAAGTCATCTCGGATCGATAAAGCGTGCTCTTTGTAAATCCAGATGGATCGGTCCAGCATCTCTGGATAGCAATACCTGGCTGGCTAGCCAAAACTTCATCAAATGTGTTCGTGCCTGGCAAACTTTGCAACCATGTAATGTTTGCCCGTTCAGCACTCTGGCAAATGAGTGCAACCGTGTCACCAGACTTCACATACACTGGGTATGAATTAACAATTTTTACTTGTCCTGTCCACAATACGAGCAACACTCAACATATAAGTGGATCTACTAAAAACACAAAACTAGTGCAGTAAAAGAAAAAACACAAAACTTCTGAAAAACGTCTTAATAACTGAGTGGATTATAGCCTTAGTGCACAGCCACAGACAGACACCGTCACAATATGTGCAAAAAAATACATCTAGACAAAAGAAATGATGGGAATCTGTTGCCACAAAATGCACTTTTTACGAGCGAAAGCAGCTAGTGCTTACAGCGCATCTTACCCATCACAATTCTGTCTGTCCGTCTGTCTGTCCATCACACGGGTGGATCAGTCAAAAACGGTGCCAAAAATGGTGCAAGCTAAGATTACGAAATCTTTACCGTTGGCTGCCTGGAAGACTCTAGTTTCAGGAACCATAAAGCTTTTCCATAAATTCGAATGGGGGTCACCCCAAACAAGGGCGCTAAATGAGAGGGGGGTAGATAAAATTTGCGATTTTTGGCCAATAAGTCGCTGTATCTCGGTAACGGTGCGAGATAGGGACTAGGTTACTATTAATCACTAATAAGAAATCGTACACTGGCTCTCGATTGGCGCCAAATTCAATGACCTTGTATGACCTTGAACGCCAAAATAGGAGGTTTTATGGATTTTTTTGGCGATTTCAGGCTGGACACAAGTCTATATCATTCAGAAGGTGGCGCCACAGAACTATCGTTATGCGATCCAGATAGAGAATTTGGTATTTGTATATTAACTTAGCGTGAACACCCAAATTTTCAGCTAAACTACTAAATCGGAACTGCTATAGGCTTTCGCGCATCTCGTGAGCATTAGCTCAAATTTCTTGTAAATCCTGAAATGCATCCAAATGCATGTGCAGCTGGGGCTCTGCCCATGGGGGAGTTTACAGTGGTTCATCAGACTCCTTAACAGCCATAATCATTTTTTTAAATGGGTTTATTAACCAAGCAAAACATTTATTTATATAATTTTTGCATAAAGTCTTCATTCGTCTGTAAGAAAAGTACTGCTAAAACTCGAGAGCCTAGGCTGGTACTTGGGAGGTTGGTGCAACTTAGCGGAAAAATTGCTTTCCGACAGTAGGTACAAGTCTGGATCTAGATGGTCAGCAAGACCCCAAACTGAGGCATCACAGCAACAGGTGACTAGGTTTAATGTAGGTTTAATGTCGTTAAAGCACCAGGTTTCAGGTTCTGGTTCAAAGCTTACGATGGGTTGGTCATCTGCACGCAACCTTGAGCAACTCAGACCCCTATCCTCCTCAACCCACCTGAACAAAATAAAGCCATACCAGTAGTATGGCTGGCTGGGACCATAGCTGACCTTATATTAACTCTCCTCCCCTTACGCAATTCCGTAATCTTCACACTCGCCACTGGGAAGGTGTACTTTGCAGAATGCAGAATTTCGAAAAGGTGTATTTTTGCAGAATTAAAATTGCGGAAAAAGTTCTTGTTGTTGAGTCATGTCAATTGAGTAAGCATACAATTCTACAAAGCGCTCGACCAACATGCTCACAAGCCTCGTTGTTGTTGTGTCTTGCAGGAGATAGTAGGCTAACTTTTATCACTGTTTTGGTACACCTATGTTACCTTGATTTAGTGACCCGTGTTGTATTTTGTAAATAGTTATTTTATATCTCTAATGATGTCCTAATGCAAGTAGGCCTATTTATTATAAAGTTCAAGCGACTCAGTCTTTGCGCATTACCTAATCTGACGACTTGGCCCTTGCCGCAGCAGCGACGTTTTTCTCAGTACTGGTAGGCCGATTTGAGTTGATTTCTGTAGCTATCTGTGTTCGTGCCTTCACGGCAGTTGGTCGGTCAGATGAAATCATGAAACAACACAGTAGGCTACCTAATTACCTAAGCAAGCGACTCGGTTTTTGCCCAGCGTCAGGAATCGTTTGTAGATTGGGCATAGGCTACTTGAGTTGACCTTGCATTCGTGTGCGATGTGCTGGCTTATGCTCACGAGTTAGCAGACTTCAAGGCGTTTTAAGAGCAGGGATGTGGTCTCGGTCGAGATGTCTCGGTCTCAAGACAATCTCAAGACATACTAACGTCTCGTCTCGATCTCGGAGCAATATGTCTTGGTCTCGGCCCAGTAGGTCTCGTCTCAAGTCTCGGGCCAAATGTTGCGTCTTGTCGAGATATTTTGTGCAGACGCGCGCAGTGCACACTGTAGCTGCAGTTAGAGCGATACTAAGCAGCATGATATTTGTGGCTTAGACATATTCGTTTACAGCATTTTTAGTCTTTCATTTACTTATTTATCATAAAGAAGAATTATGTCATGTCAGTCTTTATTCGTCATAAAATGACCTAGTCGCAATGAAGATAAAGTGTATGATGTCGGAATGAATACTATCAGCCAAATGTAGACAACGTATAAGACTATAATCAGCTGTAGTTTACTAATTTCAGTTGCTTGCAAATTGCGATAAACATAATGGCTCATGTCTACAGCACTGCAGTTGCAATACTTTATGGTGCAAGCCATTAATTGTTCAGTAATAATTGTCAAAATAAAGTGCAAAAACCCACAATATCACAAATAAAAAGCACTTACCATGGTGCAAGTTAATTAATCCGTATAATTTTTTTCATTGTCAGTATGTTTCACCATACATCACGGAAAACGCCTCGGCGAGATGCTGAAGCTCCCGAGACTCTCGAGAGTCTCGGGAGCTTCAAAGTCTCAAAGTCTTCAAAGTCTTCCAAATCTTGGCCAGCGTCTCGGAAGATGCAATGTCTCGCCTCGATCTCATCTCGAATTTTAAACGTCTCGTCTCAAGCAAAATTTTCAATGTCTCGGTCTCGGAGACATGGGTCTCGGGTCTCATCTCGTGCACATCCCTGTTTAAAAATTAAGTTGAAGACGTCAATATGAATTGTGATTACTTCGCCGACTGCGTGACCGCATCGTCTGTGATGTGCCGATGTCGATTTGAGACTCAAATGTAAGCCTAAGCTTATGCAAAGTTGATTATTTGATTTTTATTTGAATTTTGCGGAATGCAAAACGTGGAATGCAAAAAAACTCTAAGGTGTAATTTGCGGAACGTTCCGCAAATGAAATTCCGCAAAATACACCTTTTCTAAATTGCGCCAGCGCTAGTGGTAGATCGGCGATCCCGTACTAGAAAGCAGAAAATTACTAGTGGTAGATCGCCATTTATCTAATTACATTTATCTCGTTGTTTATGTAAGAATGCAGCCACATTTCTTCTTCACTGCACTGCTAAGACTGTGGTTAGAACTGAAATGTTATCAATTACCAAGCATTAACTAAAATTTATTCAAAAGCACTATAGTTCTAAGTCCGTGTTACAAAAAACGGCTTTGGCTCGAGATGGACTCTGATATAATACTAAATAAGCCTGATTTAAATACCTGACAGTGTCGTGGCATGGTTTGTAGACCTTCTACGCCTTCCAGGCATAAAAATTCTACCATCTTCCCAATAATGTATCTACCCGATCTACCTCTGACAATTTTCCAGTGCTAACAGCAAGTTCGCCGATCTACCGCTAAAATGATTGATTCCGCATTGCGCAAAGTACACCTTCCCCTCGCCGCTGATGTAATGAGTCGAGAGGGAGCATGAGACATTCTGGTTACAGAAACATACCAATTACGCTAGGCGGCAGAAAAGCACTGAAAGTCAAATATACACAAATAGTTCTCTGAACAATATCGCTGATTGCAAAAGATAAACCTAGAGCCATAACAGAAAATGTCTATATTGTTAATTATTCACCAAAACCACCGGTTAACGAAGAATTAAATATTCTTCGTCGACGAAAAACAATGCTATATACGCGGCTAGACGCTAAAACTGCTAAGCTCTGAAGTAGGGCCCAAAAGTAACGGACCATAAAATAATGGTCTTATTCAGTATGCAAAACTCTAGTATAAACAGTTTATATACTACAAAGCAAAATTTGTAAAAACAAAAACATAAATATAAATTTGTTGTGGCTTATAAGTCACGATATTTGCAATTTTGCATAACTTGTCGGTACAATACAATACAATACAATATTCGTTTAATTCAAGCGTAGACAGACCGCTACGTAGGTTACAATAAATTAGGCTACGCTAGTATTAACAGTGTGTAGGTT
>Ga0209454_1003772_pt1 | contig 11027 bp, 2 predicted proteins | sample WorMetHERISLAND1_2_FD_187400 | JGI IMG/M metagenome (GOLD analysis project Ga0209454, IMG submission 187400) | Marine gutless worms symbiont microbial communities from Max Planck institute for Marine Microbiology, Germany - Olavius geniculatus... | ecosystem: Host-associated > Annelida >...
CATCGTACCCAATGTCAGTTGCTGGATCGATGAGCTTAGATTTGTTCGCAGTGGGCCTTCAAACATGCACCGCTGTCGCGCGTTCCCTTTTGCGTTAGCTAAGCTTTTTTTTGCTTTTCTTTGTGATAAGTTTCATTGATGACTATCGTTGCCACTATCACCAGTAAACCTCGAAGGTCAAGGCAGGGACTAGCATCACTCGTCGAAAACCATAAACTGTGTATGGGAATGGATGTTGCAGACAATTGGTTCTAGTGCCGCGGAGAGTTCATCGTTACCGTGCTTTGATGCAGCTCTCGGCATTACTCACCAGACAGGTCGGAGCTCCTCCATCAGCTGTCAATGTGTCACAGTATTGAATCATGTTAATGCTCGATCGACATTCGCACATGGTCCTCGGTCTTTGATATTCTGGTGTGAAATTTGGCGTACGAACTGCAGTCGTTGTCAGACGATTGTGTTTTCGTGCACCGTGTAGCCAGTCACACCAACCATTTATATTCCGCGTAGTCTATGAAATATAATATTTCAAAATTTAGGCCTGTAGACCACAGGCTAATTGCATCAATTCGATTAAAGAAAACTAGCGACATGGATAGAACACCGCGTCATTGAACCAATGTGTACTAAATGAACTGGCACTGGAACAAAGCAGATCAGTTACTAAAGCATTTTTCAGAGTGAGAGTACAAACCATTGCTAAGAAATCATATGCAGTACGCTAGCTGTTACGCTATGTGTCTCTTTTGGTCATTTTAGATTATACAAAAATTAAGAGAAATCAATAGTTAAACTGAGCCATAAGTTGACCACCTTTTAGGGTAGGTAGTAGGTGAGTAAATAGACTATTCCAGTGCATCAAAGTCGCGCAGTTTAGCTTCATGTAGTTGATAGTAATTATCAATCACGGATATCAGCATTGTGATGTTTATGGAAAATACAAATGTATATCGTTTTCAGACAAACAAGAATTTTTGAATTCTGTGATGATTTACATGCCGTCGGCACACGCGCAATTTATCAGGGAGCTTAGAAAGCCGCCACACATCCGCCAGTTTGGTTTGTAACTAACCACTTTGTCCCGATCTTTGCGCATTCTTTGTACACAGGCCTAATGCGGTCACGACGAGCTTATTGCAATTTGCTACACTGTAGGCCTAAGTAGCATATAGTTCCGTCTTTAATTTTTGTTGTTGTAACTTTGATATTGTGGGTTGTCGAACGTCAGTACGTCACTCCAGTTTTGTCAATATGGTACGGTTTGAAGATGAAACTTCTAAGTCAGAAAAGCATCGATAAGTTAACAGGCTATTAACAGTTTTTATTCTGACATCTAACACTACTGTTATAAGTTAACTGTTGTAAGTTTTTGTTTTCATTTTTAAGCTAACACTAGGGTCTATTATTTAAGCTCTGGGTCTGATAACATCCGTAAATATTTGTCGCACTGTTTGATAAAATTCGAACAATGGAACAAGAAGTGGCCGCTTTGTTTGTAACATTTCTTATTCTCAATGCTTTCTTATGGGGCTGGCCGAAACATAAAATAAAAATTAAAAGCACCTGCATGTTTTCAGTTACTAGTAACAGTAGGCCTAAAGTTAGGCCTATTATTGATGCTGGACGTCAGCATGCAGCGCTAACTCAAACAAGACGTGTACACCAGTCCTGTACATGTAAACACACTGATCGATAAAATGAATTTGCTCCTACGCAAAACATAATGCTCTGAGACGTATGCAGTAGTTACAGCACTGCTAGAATGTGTGATTACGCTTATACCACTCCCGACAGCGCCGTATCGCATAGACTACACCGTCTTTTGGTTTGTGACGCACGAATGCAGCCGAAAATTGTGAAGACAGTACCAGCGCGAGCTGTGTGCGGTTTAAGCGTTGCGACAAACGACGCGGCTGCCCATAGGCATACTCGTGATTTTCGTCTCCGCCGACTCGGTCACTGTGACAGTGTGTGAAGGCTCCTGACGTGTGTAGTGCTCGCTAGTCGAGACGACGGTCAACTGATTGCAGCGTACAACAGTTGTGTCAGCGCTCTGACCGAGTTCAGATCATACCATCTGCAGCTTGTCATCAAGTAACTTGACCTCACAGTTTTCATTACCGAAACCACATAAGCCCTAGCCTACAGCTTTACGGATACTTCTGCGCTCAAATGACTTTGATGAACAATACCTTTTGGCTGCAAAATTTGAAGTCGGCGGAGAGTGAGACAGTGACATTTGGGCCTAAATTGGTTGAGCAATGTCAAAGTATTGTGAAAAAAAACAGGAAAAGTAATGCCCAATTCACACCTACCACGCCGACGCGAGTAAACTGTAGAGTCTCGTCGGCGTCGTAGATGTGAATTGCCTTTTGGAAGTAAGCCTATACGTTTATCTCTGACTTGGCTGTCAGATCTCTGTATTTTATAATAATGCAACTTTGTACAATTATTTCCAGCCAACGTTTCTTTTACAGTAATTTTAGTTGTTATTATCCCGTGTGTTGTAGATATATCGTATCCAAAGCTACTAATAATTCAAGTCACGGAACGGGAGGCACAGGTATTTTACTGTATTTTGTTTTATTTACTTTTTAATAAGTACAGACACATTAGTAGTACTCGACTTGGGCCAACATGGCCATTTGCTTGCAGTTTTATCAATGACAATTTTAACTGTGTAAACTACAAATGACTTTAAAAATTTAACATGAAAAATTCCCGAAATACCAAAATAAGCGAAGACAGTTTGGTGGGTACTAATCTGCAGTGGAAAGGACGAAGGAGAGTAATTGTTATAGGCACTAAGCAGGAGTGCCAGCAATGGAAGAACAAAGGAGCGATAAGCTAGAATGATAGAGATAAAAAGTGATGAAATGAAAACGGTGAACTTGCATAGAATGAACAAGAAATTTGAGCTAATGCTCACGAGACGCGCGAAAGCCTATAGCAGTTCCGGTTCAGTAGTTTAGCTAAAAATTGGGGTGTTCGCGCTAAGTTAATATACAAATACCAAATTCTCTGTCTGGGCCGCATAACGATAGTTCCGTGGCGTCACCTTTTGAATGATATAGACTTGTGTCGCAGCCCGAAATCGCCAAAAATCCACAAAACTCCCTATTTTGGAGTTCAAGGTCATCCAAGGTCATTGAATTCGGCGCCAATCGAGAGCCAGTGTACGACTTTCTATTAGTGATTAATAAGAACCTAGGCCCTATCTCGCACCGTTACTGAAATATAGCGACTTATTGGCCAAAAATCGCAAATTTTGCTCACCCCCTCTCATTTAGCGCCCTCGTTCGGAGTAAATCCTTTCGAATTTACGGAAAAGCTTTACGGTTCTTGACAAATCTTCTTGACAAGTCTTCCAGGCAGCCGATGGTGAAGATTTGGTGATTCTAGCTTGCACTATTTTTGACTGATCCACCCGTGTGACAGACAGACAGACGGACAGACAGAATTGCGATTGCTAAGACGCGCTGAAAGCAGTAGCTGCTTTCGCGCCTAAAAATGACACATAAGCGTCAATGTCATGTTACAACGGCTAAAAATTCGTGTAAAAATTTGTTTTTAAAATTTTTATGAACGCAATAAGTCTTAAAAGTCCAAATTTAAAGTTTATAAGTTTTTTTACCTGCTTTGCGATTGTAATTACAGATCATACATAATTTTATATTTCAATCAAGTTTTCTTGAATTTATAGAAAACGGCGTATTATGCATATAAAAGGATGTTCTTCCTGGGTGTTTTTTGAATATAAAGTTAAAAAGCTTTTTAAACTATTGAAAACTTTCAAAAACATAAACTTTAATAATTTTTTCCACAAATGTTTTTAAAGCCCTATAAGCTTATGTCACGCAAAACAAACACTGTTATAGGGCCTAGGCTTTTGGGTCATATGTCGACAGTTATTATCGTTGTAAGCATGCAATATTATAATACAAGGCAGCTACGGGATGAGCCATATTAAACGGAACCACTCCAAATTTTTCCTAATACAAAGTGTCTATAAAACTCATGTAAACTCGTACATGATTTTTTTCACACAAACATGTCCGTTAACAAGATAAGAGCACAGTTCACCGGATTCAGATGCCGGCTCTTCGACATTCGATGCGACGAACGACAGTACAAAAAGTAACTAGGCCTATACCGTCACGTTTGAGTTTTGATACCAGTATTGCAAAATTATCGAGTGGAAGAGATTTGCCAAGTTGCGCCACTTTAAATGACATGCAAGCGAAGATCTATAAACTCGCACATCATCGACGTGTTTAGTACATTGGCATTATTATGCACAGTCGTCGGCAGTCTTCTATTTAGGAAATAGCTTCCTTTAATTTGACCCACGTACGCCGTGTAATGTTGATGTGCAATTATCACAGATGCGGTGAAGTTCCTGAAGAATATCCGTGACACAACTGCGGCAGCATTACTATCAGCATCAGTACCAGCAGCAGCAGCGGCCGGATCGATGCCGAGTGATGCCTAGAAGCACTAAAGCACAACACCAGTGTATCAACGCTTCCAGTTCCAGTTAACGAACCGAACAAGACTGTTTATTTAGATTACCGCCGTGACGATGTTGCACAGAATGTGCTCAGAGAATGAAATTACACTAGAAATCTGAAACACGGTTGAACACGCCTTTGTTAGTCAATGTATAATTATGCTGCCGGTATACTGCTCTGGTTTACTGCACGTAGTCGCTATTCTATAGCTTAGTCGATTGTCTCAGCCGTAGCATGGGCTCTATACTTTTGAAAGAAAAAAACTGCTACGTAGGGCGATATCTGTTTTGCTTAGCAACAACGTAGATACAGTGTTTGAATTGCCGGAGGGTTGGGGGGTTGAAGCCCCCAACTGTTTTCTCTACCCCCTATAACACGCTGTCAAATTATGTACAGGGTGTCAGCTATATACTGTATACATACGATTTACATCACAATTTTGTTCGGTCTCCCGACTGTCGAAAAGTTTAACCCCCAGCTAATTTTTCACAATTCAAACACTGGTTAGATACTAATCAGTCTCTATACTAAGCTCTCATTTGCTTTCGTTGATACACTGGAGTTGACGAGATTCCGAACTTGGATGTGACCGATAACAATTTTCAGCCGGTCCTTAATGCAGCAGCGCTGTGCGTTTTGCTGGAGCGCTGGAGCGGTTTCGCGTATGCGAGAAGGCGTGATCTATACGCACGGGCTGCAGGACATTCCTCTGTGTGACTGTGACCGCATATTATCACCTCCGCCAAGGAGGTTATGTTTTTGCCAGAGTTTGTCTGTCTTTCTGTCTGTCTGTCTGTCTGTGTGTTAACAAGATAACTCAAAAAGTTATGGAAGGATCTTTCTGAAATTTTCAGGGAATGTCGGGAATGGCAAAAACTACAAGTGGTTCAATTTTGGGGGGGTGATCCGGAAGGAATCCTAGATTCTGCATCACTTTGAAATTTTCGTCAACATTGCTTTCAATGGGGCATAGAAGAAACCCCTGCCAAACCGAATATGGTGCTGCCACCTGGCGAACAACACGGCGTTGGCGGAGGTCTGCGGTCTCTGACTGCTTTTCTAGTTATAGGCTACAGTTCCGCGCAATGCATTATGGGCTTACACGCAGTGACGCCAGTGCATAGGCTACACGAGTGAGCTGTGCGTTTCGGCCGCACGGAGACAGTCAACGTATCATCTGCGATCGTCGCACAACAGTCAGTCAGCTGGCTGTTTCGATGGTGAAGTCAAACATATGGTGCTCGTTCCCTGTCTGCAGCCGGACATAACGTTTGGAAGAACCTACGAGACTGTCTCAGAAACCCGGCGCTCTCCACCCACTAGTTGAAACGTGAAAATTAATATTTTACGAACTTTGCCGTTCGCCCGATAAGCTTACTAACAGCGTGTTAGAAACTTCTGTGCCTTTGTGTCGTGCGAATAATTCACCGTTCTCATAATTTCATTGAACTGCTTTCGGCTTGAAACACGGGCAACAGGAATACCTGAAATGACCACAAAGCAGTAAAATGTAGCTACAGATTCAGCATGGTTTTCAAAAAATCGTTACTGGACTTTTTTAATAATAAACGTACGAGCAAAAAGTCTCCGGTGTTTTATGATTAAACACAAAATGTAAGCGGAAACAAGTGGGCAGTTGCGTACAACCACTAAATACGCTTGCAACACACAGGTTTATTGTTTTTAAGTTATAGGCTTATGTAAGAATTGTAAACTTTTAAAGTGTTAAAGTTCGGACACACTCTGTAGGCCTACAAAGTATTTTAAAGTCACGAGTATACAGTGTGTGACAATAAAAATACCCCCATAAACAAATATCATTATTTTCGGTATAATTTAATACTTTTAAAAAAATTTCAGAGTTTATTTCCAATACAACTTGCTCATATCAATTCAAATTTTAGCTATCAACTTTCGTTGTTCAAAAGCAGCACAAATTTAAATATGAAAAAATTAATTGCGCAGACTACAACTCTGTCAAACGTATGGGAAACATTGGATACGTTTAAAATGCAGAAAAGCGCCATTTATTTGTTGTTAAAACAAAATATTAACCACTAAGTTTACTAGTTTTAGTGTAAAACGGAAAGTCGCATTATTGCAGAGCGTCGGCATAGCTTATTTACCTCTATCTTGGTTATCGCAAAAGTGTTTGTCCGTCTGTCCGTACTTCGGTCAGCGACACAGCAATTCTATCAAAACGTCGCAAGCTACGATCACGAAAGGTTTATACTGTCAGCTTTATGATGCTGTCCCAAAAATTCGAAAGGGGTCACCGCAATCCAAACAGATGTTTTAACAAAAAATATTTTAGATTGTGACCAATCTAATGTACTCTTCGCGCGCATTATTTTCTTTTGTATTCTTTAAACTGCTTTTAGTTCTTTTCTTTTCACACTGCAAATAGCAGTGCCGACAGCATCACCTCGCCGACAGCATCAACCCTGCAACTGAAGTCATCACGTCACGTGACCCCAAAAGGTCAAACTCGTGACCCCATTATCTTTGAGGCACCATACCTCCATAACGGTGGTAAATAGACGCATGGTCTTGTCCATAGTGACCATGCATCTATCTAGCACCGTTATGGAGATATGGCCGTTTGAAGTTCTTCCAGGAAGGCTCTTCCAGGAACAGAGGTCGGTCGTTGATCGGTCGGTCGGTCCTCAATATTACACTCATCTTATATACTCCTCTTCGTTACGTTAGGAACGTAGCGCGCAAGGAGTAAAAATATTAAGGCTGTTGTGGAGGCGTTTTAATTTTTACTGCCGCACGCTATATATTCTATAAAAGTTTACATTCGGCATTTGACATTTGACGCGAAAGAAGACGTACAAAAGATAGCGGAAGGTGGGTGGCCTAACTGGGTGCTGGGTAATGGTGTCGTAGCGCAGAGAGCCGGCGTAGCGCGACACGTTCGTAGCGAGACTGAACTTATGCGCCGATGCAGCGCCAGCCGATGATGCGCCGGGGCCTGCTGTGGCTGACAGCAGATCGTCGTCACCAGGGCAACGCAGAACGTCCTGGCCGAGGCCTTCTAGACTGGCGCGTCGCACGGCGCCAATACTTCGTGACCGATCACGCAGCTGTAGTTGTATACACACACGTACACGGGGGCGTCTACAGGGAGGACGTAGACGCAACTTAATTGTGTCCAGTTTGTCTCAGGGGGAACCATTCGGCTGGCTGGCTAAGTCTAGTTCATTAGAAATTTTACGATTATTTTCTGCCTCCAGAAGCATTTTTCACGCTCTCGATGCTTCCAAAATCCAAATTCCAATTTATTGCGCTGGGGGGGAGCTTACAGTGTTCCCCCAGTTCCCTAATTGCTGGGAAGGGAGCTCGCTGCCCACTCCCAGGAACACCACCTCCGCTCTCCGTCTTTGGCTTCATATTTCCGCCCTTAGGCCTTAAACTGCGGCCTCTGAAGGAATGATTCCTGGTCGTTGGGGCTGGATCGACACCCCTACACGCACACGCATGCAGAATGTAAAAAAATCCTCAATTTATAACCGTTTTGACTGATTCACTGACTAATTTCGTCAAGCGCTGTAGGCTGCCATCGGAACGATTTCTGTTCGCCGCTGCATGTCGATAAGACTAACAATTTACCGGGTGAGCCAAAAAATGACACCAGTTGCAGACTGAAACTGTCAGCTACGTCAGTATAAACTGCAAATACATTTGTACTGTTTGAACAATTTTAGCATTCGCTATTAATCATTTACAGTTAAAATAGGCTGATTTTTGTAAAGCATTTGTCATAACTATTTCGGTATCCAAGTGTTTCTCCACACACAGATTGTGAATCAAGCGGCATTCGGCAAACTTACAATTTATTCGCATAAACACAGAACTTGGCGAAAAATTAAGACTAACGTAAAACATGAACCCACATTTTGAAAAAAGCCACTGGGTGATGTTAACAGTCGTAGGAAATTTTTTTCAATGATTTGCCACGAAGCAGAATATACACTGTTTTCCAAAAAATATTACAGCAGCTCATATTAATAACGTTGTCAATTCTCAACGTATTTTCAAAATTCTTTTACCGCAAGTTTTCCGGAAATTTGCGACAAAACTATCATTATAAATAAAGATGCCACCGCTACATTACCGCGTGAAACACGAATGCTGTAGGCTAAACAAGCGTGTTTTGTGTGCGCTGAGCTACTACTTTTCTGTGAATCAGTGTATAATACCCCGTTTACACGATCAAGCAAATGTCCAGCAATCATCGAGGAAACATCCAGCAAATGCATTCAAAATACACGTGCACGACGTGTGCTCTAATTGCTCGATGTTTGCTTGATGTTTGTTCGACGTTTACTCGACGTTTGCTTGATGTTTGCTTCATGTAGGCTATGCTTTATGCATGCTTCATATTTGCTTGACGTTTGCTCGATGTTTGCTTGATGATTGCTTGATCGTGTAAACGTGGTATAACGTACGTCAGTAGTTTTTACCACCTGCGGTATGACGTCGTTCTTGCGTGCGTCTGCTGCTGGTACGGCCGACGGAAAAGGTTGCGCTGCGTTAAGCGTTTCGGTCAACACTTCAGGCGTCGGATCCTAACACGACAAAACCCTTCAACAGAGTAGAGTCTGTCTGTCTGTCTGTCAGCCCTCTCTAGCGCCTTCGCGGTTGCACAGTCGCGGAACCAAACCGCGGCGTTTGAGTCCTTGGGTCTTAGGTACGTGCACAAACGTGCTCGGTGATTGGTCGATTGGTGCGTTAACCGAGGCCTGGTAAGATCTACAAATACGCAGCCCGTATTTGTAGATCTTACCACATGGGAAGTTCGCGACGCATGGCCAGTGTGACGCCAGACTTACGATTACCTTCCCAGCCGCAGAGCATCGCCGCCCTTTGAGCGCGGTATCAAATTATAGTGCTTGGTGAACAGGGGCAGGTGTGTGTGAACAACTTGCCCAAGGTTGTTACCTGGCAATGCCCCGTTTCGGAGTCGAACCTGCAACCTCAGGGTTACAAGTTCGGCACGTTACCGTTAAACCACCAAGCCACACACCGTGTGTGGCTCCTATAGGCCAAGCCGTCTATTATCGCCACCGACAAAGCGTCAGCATTAGGACGCTTGCACACATGCGATTAGATAAAATGCAGTAAAAAGGCTAAAACAACTGTCAAGCAACTTTTTCAGTTTTTCTGCAACTTTTCTGCAAGTTAACAGCGCCATGTTTCGCCACGTGTGATGAACAGTAAACGGAGTCGACGGCGACCATCGCCAGTTCTTTTGTTTTGTTTAATTTTTTTCGCACATGTGTGAGCGTACATTTAGCCTGAGTGTTTGCTGATGGTCGACAACGTCGACGTTGGACAGATGACATCACGGAATGGACTGGGATGAAGATCAATGAAGTGGCTGCAGCAGCCGGAAGATTTTGATTGTTGGAGAAGGATACTACGCGCCGCCAACCCTTCTTATGGAGGAATGCACTGAGAAAAGCACGATATACTCACTAACTCGAGCGCTAGCCAGTCAAAGTCCCAGTCACACGTCCAGCCGGACCGCTTCATTAGACCCCTGAACAGTCCCTTCAGATAGACGTAATTCGGTGCCTCGGAGAACTCGAGGCTTTTCGCGTATCGAAGAAATGCACCAAATTCCGCTGCACACGACACATCATCATCAGCATCATCATCATTAAAAGTTTAATAAAAACAGACAAAACGCTGTTACACAATAAAAATGAGAGGAGCTCAATGAAACGATACGAATAGTCTAAGCTAGTCTAATACAAATATTGTCATTAGGCTATAGAGCATTCTTATAATAAAGTTTTTGTCATTGGTGACTGACGTACGATCAGGAAGTTGAAAGTTGTGACTTCGGTCACGAAGATTGTAGTGCTGCTCGCATTCAGGAGGAAGGAGCGGATGTAGCAGGTGCTGACTGTTGCCTGTAATCAGTGAAAAAAACTTTGTTGTTCAGCGACCTTCGCCAGTATCTGTGATGATGCCGACAACAAACTTTTTTCACAGATTACGAGCAAAGGTCGCTGAACTGTTAGCTCGGTAACCGAGTTTTACCGACCTTCGTACAAATGTTCCAAGCGATTTCAATCGTCTGCTGAGGTGAATCCCCACCAAGCTGGAGAAGCGTAACTCAATCGGTTGATGACTATCGCCTGGAACACTTGATGTAAAGCATCGTTAGGTAAACCACGTTGTCGTAGTATTCGCAGAGCAAACAGTGACTGGGAGCACACAGACAGGAGGTTGTCGACATGCTGTGAGACTGAAAATTTTCGACTGATAGTCACTCCCAGCATTTTAATCGACTCGACTCGCCTTAGGCCTGAAATTACAGACGGCGGTTCAGACTGGGATCCCTTGCTTCTTGGTCTGACAAACACCATCTCCACAGATTTGTCAAGATTTACCTCCAGGTTATTATCACGTGCCAAGTTGCTGGTATTAGTGAGCTCAACAGGACCAGAACTGATGTTCCCGGCTGGGTTAATCACGTATGTGTCATCAACGTGCTTCACT
>Ga0209454_1003774_pt1 | contig 11026 bp, 11 predicted proteins | sample WorMetHERISLAND1_2_FD_187400 | JGI IMG/M metagenome (GOLD analysis project Ga0209454, IMG submission 187400) | Marine gutless worms symbiont microbial communities from Max Planck institute for Marine Microbiology, Germany - Olavius geniculatus... | ecosystem: Host-associated > Annelida >...
CGTCCCGTTGCCTATGGTAAAAAAGCTAGACATTGAGGCTAACCACCTAATACACAGTTCCTGGTTAGTATACCAGTAGCATAATATGCTTACAATATTTATATCAATCTTATCATCTAACAATTTATTAAATAACTTCCAGTAATTCACGTTGTCAAAAGCTTTGTTATAATCAATAAAACATGCAAATACGTGACTTCCTTGATGAACATAATAATCGACTGTTTGTTTAAACACTTGAGTGCACAATCCAGTAAAATGATTCGTCTTAAATCCAAACTGGTGTTTTTCTCAATCAGCATATGTAAACACTCACTTTGCAATTACAGACTCAAAGAGTTTTGATAAGGCAGTTGATATAGCAATAGCTCTAGCATCGACGACTATCATTACATGCAGTAGAAGAGTTTCATTTGTGATATTTGGTCGCTGCGGAGCATTAAAATACATATGTTTACGATAACGTCATGCTCACATATTAGGCCACAAAGTAACAAAGCACACAGAATTTAGTAGCACAGGGTGTGGGTAAAATGCATCTGGTGCATCTAGCGCATCTAGCTGCATCTGCATCTAGTAACATGTAACTCTTACCAAATCAAACCCTTAACATTAGTCCATACCCTATCTCTACCTCTAACCCTATTGACATCATTTTTCCTTATTTCAACCTGAACAATACTTGTCCTAAACATAACAGACATGGCTCTAGTGTGTCTGTTGTTTTTACGCATAATAGCGTTACTAACTCTTACCCTCACCTGCCCAAACCTTAGCCCTGACACTGATCCCGAACGTGACTGTATTTTTAGTGTATCCCTGATCCTGTGTTTAACGTTTATCCTGACCTTAATTGCACTAGATGCACTTAGATGCACTAGACGCACCAGACGCATTTTACCCACACCCAGTAGCACAGACAAGAATAAACATTTTTTGTGTTAAAATCACACAATAAACTTCAACCTATGCTGTTTAAAAACAAAAATTCCTGTAAAAAATGCAAAATCACAGCATTTTGGTTAAAAACATGGCATTTGGGCAAAATCACGGCATTTGACGAAAATCACCATCTCCATGATTTCTGTGCTTTCATGATTTTCAACTGCCTATAATTATGGGGTCCTTCAATGGGCTCACCTGCAGTAGCAGTAGCACAATTGTACAAGAAGCCCAACCGTCGCTAGGGAAGACATACTACAGCCTATACACTTCCTATTGCAGTATTGACCTTGAAGGTCATCCAAGGTCGATGATTTTTATGTCATCTGAAAGGGCATATGGCACTTCCTATCAGTGATTAATAGTAATCTTGACCGTATATCTCACTGCTTTTGAGATATGGCCAGTTTTCCATTGAAAAATGCAAATTTTTTCTACCCTTTCCATTCAACCCCAAATTTGAAAATGTTTCTTTACACTGCATCCTCCAAATTTTGTATACAGAGAGCCTTAACACAGGGTTAATTATTCATGTACAAAGTTTTCTTCTAACACCTAATGCTTAGCCACAGTACATCTGTTACATATGGATGGACAGACAGATGGATGACAATTGTGCCATAAATGCGCTATACAGCATAGCTGTAGCACATCAAAAATCACCTACAAAATGGCTAAAACCAAGCTCAAGTTATTCACAGTTTTAAAAATGCTTATATAACAAAAATACTTATTACGGATTAGGTTCCACTTTTGTGTCTTATCGTCTATTAATGTGTAGCCCAAAGTGCTTATAAAATGAGGGGGAATGTGGGGTCCCCATTTTTTCCAAGGGAGACATGGGGGAACTGTGATTGTTATAAAATTGACTGTCACCATTTTCTGTCGTCATTTTCATTAAAAAAATTGTCACCACAAGCCAGATTTTATGGCTGAAATACCCCAAATTCAATTTCAGCTGGGTCTTCAACCTAGACCATGCTGGGAGATCTTATGATGCTTCTGTGTGCTTTCTAGTTGGCTGGAGAGGGGACACCCTATCTCCAGACCATTCCCTCTCAACAGCTGTGGCATTTTGATTTGCATGCATGTTAAAATTCCCCCACTTTGTTTCCCACAATTGAGCACTGGTGTAATTTATCCACGGATCATGGCATGGATCCAAAATATTGTGTGGATCCTGGTCCATAAATGGATGCATTTGCTGTCTGCACACTTCTGACTGACTCCATGTACCGGGTAGTTCAGTGGCTTTCAGAGACAACCCGGTAAAAGCAATTTAACAGTACTTTGATAGTAGTCTATGGACTGTAGTTTCTGATTATGTGAAGTATATGTGGATATTCTCTGGAGTTTTTTTTCAATGATCATCATTTCACACATAGGGTATTTCTTTTATCTCGTCAGTCCACTCAGAACATTAGTTCGAACTTTGCGGGCTTATATTTTACCACAGATGTTTAAAAAAAATTTATTTCACCACAGCATCTTTAGGGTTCATTGGTCAGTTGTCATGAAATTTTGCACTATGATCGGAACTGTGTCATGTTTTATAACACAGACTTCAGACTGACTGCAAGTGCAAATATCTCTGGAAGGGATGGAAATATTTAAAATTAGAAAATTGTTTCAAAGTTAGAAAATTGTTTCATCGACCATGATTTCTTCCTTATTTAGCGAAAAAAGTACACTAAACTTTGATCCGCTAAGAACGTAGATCTAAAGGTCAATCATACCCACCCAAGTTGACTGTTTTGGAAGGCTATATATTGGCTTTTAGGGAGTGTTGCACCCTCAAATTTTTACATGTCTTAGAGAATGAACAAGGCTTGTTAGTGCACACCCCACTGGGGATGGGAGTCCCAAAACATTTTTTGCAAAGGAGGCTCAAAGATTGGCTTAAAATTTATTGTACTAGCTGCAATAACTTTGGGGTTAGGGTTGTAACCCCACAAACTTTTCCACATGACATGCCATAGTGTTGGGATGATAATATGGATACAAGTTTTTTGGGCTTGTGCCCCAAAAGTTTTGGAGGGCAAAAGCATCTAAAATTTGGCGCAATTCTGAACTACTTTTGAATTTGACTGATATTATCTCTAAAACGGATGGAGATATCAACAAGCAGAAAATGACATTATCAACTATTATCTATCCTCATTGAACAAAAAAATTATGGTGAATCTTGGTTTACTAACACCAGAGATTACTTGACTAATGTTTACTTACTCTATGTCAACAGTGTGCGTTCTGAGTATGTTAGTGCATTTGAGTTTGGGCCACGTGACTTTGCTTGAGAGAAATTTTAACTTCCTGAATTTTTTCCTTAATCAGATGTATGGCATTGGGCTGACTTACATTGGGTTCTGCCTCAATTTTCTAGTTATTATTTTGCTTTTGTTCAGAAACATAGGTCTGCACGAGATATGACAACCGTATTCTGTCTGTGGCTGCATTTTGGTGGTCATTCGTCACATCTGCATTGTACTTGAAACAGTTTTTAACACTGGATAATTATATTTCATAGTGTATGTGATTGGTTGTGATTATTGTTGTAGTGAGAACTAAATTCAAATCGTCGAGTGATGGATGCTGAACCATGCATTTAGCAAGGTGTGTCAACAGCAGTCTCAGCAAGTCGGCCAGTACAGGTGAGTGCTTTCAGTTTGATGTAGGTAGGCCAGAATTGGAGCTCACTTGTCAAGTTTTGTGAACCAACCTGAATGTTCTGAAACTGAAATTTACCTTTAAGATCTTATGGAACTGGCTCGGGTTCATCTCCACTGAAATTCAGCTGAATTAGCAGAATCATTGCAAGTAACTATTCTGTATTATTTTATTTTATTATATTATGAGTTTCCTGTCTCATTATCTCAACCTTGCTTCTCCTTTCTCCTCCTGTCTCTTTTCCAGGGGCTTCCCTTTAAATCTTGCTTAGGGTCTGGGGAGTGCTGTTAGCTTTTCTAGGAGGTCTGGGGCACAGTCCCATCTGCCGTGAATTTGGGACATGCTTAGTTAGAAAAAAACGCATTTGGAAGCAAGCTTGGGAGATGGTATATACTAAAAGTACGAAATTATACCAGTCACCTTCCCCCCAGCTCTTGAAGGGCTGAAAATTTTCTATGTTTTTATGTTGGAGCATTTGCTTCAAGGTTTATATAATGATGTGGGCGCCTCTGTCATATAATTGTATGCGTGTCTGATATATTGCACGTATATTTGCCATCATCATTTAACGCTTGTCGCGCCGTCTGATATTATCCTGTTGCAACCGCTGATCATCCGTATAGATCACCCTGTGCTGTGCTGTCAAGGCCTGCTTGTTAAAGCGTCGATTGGACGGTAAATTGTTGCATCCAGCGATCAGGAAATGTTTATAATTCCGTCAGCTCATAATACCAGCAGGCGATTAGCTAATGCCGGATATAGGCTCTGCTGATGATCTCTATTTGCTCACCGGCGGTCGGCTGGTCGGTCCTGGTCGGATCAATTACATTGGCGCCAATAAGCCTTCACTGTATCCGTCCACCAAGCTGCCGTTTACCACCGTCCGTCATACTCGTAATGCCAGGTTTGCTTTCGCCATAGCACCATCACACTGACAGGAACAGTGGTGTACTCAACGGCACGCTTAGCGTATTTCAATGTCACCGTCGTCATTATTCGACAAAACAACTTTACTGTAGCGTGGCTTAGCAGGCTCGTTAAGCCATATTCAGACGTTTATACAGACGCCCTGAATTATGCATCGAGACTGTCTGGTTACGACTGGCCGCTGGTGCGACACGCTTTGATGCTAATATCAGAGTAATTAGGCTACCTGCCGTCTATAAACTTTTTAGTGCATAATCCGACTTATTGACTGCATGGCTGGCTGAATTATACCCCGTTTACACGACCGAGCAAACGTCGAGCAAATGTATTCAAAATACACATGTTAATTGCTCGACGTCTGCTCGATGTTTGCTAGCATTCAGCTAGCTCGACGAGCTATGGTAATTAGCATGCTAATTAGTAGGTCGGGCGGGTTGTAATTGGAAGGCCTATATAACACGTGATCAGCTGTGGGCTAAGCCTAGGTCTACATTTGAGCCAGGGGCGGGGTTCCATCAGGCCTGCTTGATGTTTGCTCGATTGTGTAAACGGGCTATCAGTGAGCAGCCTGAGCAGTATAGGCGTTCTCTCAAACCCAAACTCCACCTCGGTTTGTCTTGTCGATTTGCTGTATCCTACAGTAGATAAAAGGTCAAAGGTCGTCTATAGCTTTTATAGTGGTAAGCCGGGCACAGAGCTACCTGCTATATGGGATCATCACGCAGTGTTTGTTACCTGCCACCCGACACAGGTGAACGCGCCCCACTTTAACCGCAGCCAAGCAGCTTCATTTATCTGTCCTGCAGTGAAGGAGGGCTGCGTTGGTCTTAAGTGTTGGTTACATACGGTGCCGAGATGGTTTGCTGGTACTTGTCTGCACTCGAATTATTATCGTTAACGTTAACGCTGACGATAACTCTAAGCACGACCCTAACCATAAGTTCCATAACCCTAACCTTAAACTTAGCTTTTAATTCAGATGCGGGTGAATTAACGAACAGGAACCAGTTTACCTGTCCGCAGACAGTCACCCATTCGGGTATACTGACCACTTGATAGCGACCATATACCGGGAGTCGAACCTACGACCTCTGGATTTATATAGGCTAAGTCCCACTTCGGTGAGCGTCCTAACTTGTGCATCTGATTCGCTCGTGACATGTGGCGCTATACCAGTGTGTTTTGGTTGATTGACTAAAACGTTACACCATCAAGCCAGCGTTAAGTCGAAATCGTGGAGTTAGGGCTTCAGTCTTCTAGTGTGTGAGCGTTCCGTCGTCTTGCGTACGGCCGGCGGGTGGCGGCCAACAGTTTGTTGTGTCGCCGATGTGCTCGTTATAGACAAGAGCGATAAATCAAGAGCTGAAACGGTCTAATACCTGTAGCTTATGGGCCTACGGTGCAAAGCTATGCAGGGCGCCCATCTAGACACCACGATTGCTGAGTGAATTAATGCCCCAACACGATGGGACGAATTCACTCAGCCGGAACGCCGTTCATCTGCAAATCCCACTGCGCCGTATATCGAGCCCCATTGTAATTCCCGGCTTCGGAAGAATAAATTGGATCCGTTTAAATCGGCTTTAGCGACTCGCTGGGGTGCATCCATGCACGGTGGGTCGTTTTTTTTTGTCTCGGGGACGCCCGAAGCTACAGCACGCATTTATCGCTTTGTGTTATAAGCCAATTCAGCGTTCATTAGACGGTTGGGCGACTAATGAAGGTGACTGGGTGGGTCGACGGGGTGCCATTGTAATCCCGACAGTGAGCAGGAAATGCAAGGTCCGATTTGAACGCAGCGAGCGGTTGAGCCGGACTACATCTCCCTGAAGTCCGGAGACGGACAATGGGGACATTCCCCCCATGGACGTTTTCACCCCGGACGTTTCCCCCTTGGACATTATCCCTGCCAGTTTCCCAAGGCCTAAGACATTTTTCTTTGGGTGCAACGTGACACAAAATACATATTCATAAAGGGGAAAGTAATGTACGGGTGTAGCAAAATCGACAGGTGAAACGTCCAGGGGAGGAGGAACGTTTGGGGGAATATATCCCGGGAGGGGGAATGTCGTACACCAGTAAATGGGTTATGTGAATGGACTAGAGAGATACACTACTGGACACTTCCCGTTATATACTGGCCGTCACCACGACTTTTCAGCTTGCTAATGACGCTCGCATTGATGCACACACGATTTAAACTTAACGACCCCCTCTCCTCTTTCCCCCCTTCCCCTCGCATCACCAGTAGCTCACTGATTTCTTACGTGTTTAAAGTTAACAGCCCGATGACGAAGTTACAAAAAATTACAGAGTTATTATCGAGTTATTTTCATTCTATGATATGTGGGCCAAATTGCTCCAATTAGGTGTAAACGTGTATTGAATGGTCCATTAATTAATTGATCAATGATCGACACCGTTTGGCAATTGCGTAAAAGTGAACATAAATCTACATCTAGACTTTTGTCAGTCTGTTGTTTTTGCCTTTTTGGCGTAGGTGATCACATTGAAATAGTTGTCAGTTATTTTAAACTAAAGGCTGCTGAACTATTTTTCTCTGCAATGAAATGTGACTTGACTGATGCATATGTATAAGTTTTCACATGGGCAGAAGCATTGGATACAAAATGCAGGTGACGACGGTCACGAGACATCCAAACGAAAGTAGTTTGAATCAGCTGTCAGGGGACATGCACGGATATGCCCCAATCTTTCTACCGCGGACGTTCCTTTCCTTTACATTTTTCCTTACCCTCGTTTAGACTTTTTCCTCTGCTTTTCGAGTGCCTAGGACATAGGACGATGATGACATTCAATAAATTGGACGGAGAGAAGAAATGCCAGGAAGACGAGGTCAGAGTTCAACAGCTGCTCGGTCAAGAAGGTGTATAGGAGGAAATCGATATACCGATGACACAGTATTGGAGAAGTAACGTTGTCGACTCTATACAACATGTGACGGATGTCAAGGAGACTGCGGATGTAATGTAGGCCTAGTATATGCGCTTGCGTATAATTGCAGTGCAGTCTGATTGCCGTAGGGTGTACTGTACGGTAGTCGTCGTCAATGCAGCTGTTGTTTTAATCGTTCTGGCTCGGCTTGTTAATTACACGGCTACTCTAGGCAGATGTTGCAGCCGCCACCGAGAAGCATGCTGCAGAAGTGCATTGCGGCTGCAGATGTGCCTAGAACATGCAACGAGTGACCGCGCTGTTGTAGCCGGAAGTGTATAGCGGTTGTGCGGGGGGGGGGCCGCAGTCATCGAGGTTTTGACGATTAGGCGTCACAGCGGCTTAGACAGTTTCGTGGTAATATCGTTTGACGCATTTCAACGAAATAATAATAATCTATCATGTCACGTCGGGACTGTGGGATGGATGGTTGTTCTCGGGCATATTAACCAAGCCACCCAGGCGAACTCAGTCTGGCCATCCCTGCGTGTGTATAGGGCAGCATAATAATGACTACTGGCGATTGTTACGTTTGCTGCTGGGGAAGCAACGGCCAGTTCTGCATATCAGCATAGGACTGTATGCATGCCTGTTACAAAATGCGTTTTGTGTCTCCCCAAACGCCGGGAGAAACGGGAAAGCAGGAGGGAAATGAAAGGTGAATGAAAAAAGAGAAAATAAAAGAGTGAGGGATGAGGATCTTGCTTCAGGGGATAAAGAACTCGAGAGGAATAGAGTTCCTTTGTACGAGTACTGTATTTGCCGCTTGCTTGCCCGTCTGTCTATCAGTGTATTTGAGTGAATGGTCGGGCTTTATACATTGAAGTTGGTAATTATCACCATTTCGTGCTGCTCTCTTTTCGTGTCTTATTAGACAGATCGAGCTATCTCCTTGTATCCTACTAGTATTATAGGTTCTGTGGTCTGCCGCCGGCCGGCCGGCCGACGCAGGCTTATAGGCGCAAGCAGGCTTACGTTAATCCTCAGGCTCGGCGTAATCCGACCCACCCCACCGCGCTGCAGGGGCGTATTAGTCCCCAGTCCCTACCAGGTGGGATTATCTGTTGAATACTAATGCGCTTTGGCGGCGATAATCTGACGCGGGCATTCAACCGAAGGCGGGCAATCCATGTAGGCTAATAAGGAAAGGAGCAACAAACAGAACTGCATGGGAGACGAGACGGCTTAGGCTTAAATACTTTGCCGGCTCGCTAGCCGTAGGGTGGGTCGATCTGGCTTTGCTGCTGCTGCTAATCCCTTTGTTAGCAGCACGCGGCGGCTGTCACCAATCTGCTCTGCGGTGAAACCGCGGCTGAGTCTGACTGACAAGCGGTCTTAATACCATGGACCCTGCAGTGTCCCAGCCATTCAACCGGCCGGTCTGCTGCTGTGTTCTGTGCCTGCAGGTCTACTCTCAATACTTGTAATCTGTTCTTTCCTGCACCTGCACACCGTCTGTCCGAGTCCGTGGCGGTGATAGCGGGTATCGGAGGAGGGTCGCGACTCCTAGACGTAAACGGTTTTGGTGCATTCTTGGTCTTAGAACGACTTTTCTGACAAAAGCAGATAACATTATATACCGTTAGTTGATATAATTTTTTTGTTGGGGGGAGGGACAAAATTAGTGTCACCGCCCAAAGTTTGAGGAAGACGTATCATGGTGTCCCCTATTTTTAATGAATTCACCCCCCCTTGCAAAGCAGATTAAAAGAACCGTTGAGTAGGATAGATTGTCCTTGTCCAGCATGTGATGTAGCGCGGCTACCTGCATGTTGTTTACTTGCTGCACGACGAGTACTTCCGGCCAGCCAAACGTAGTCATGGCGACGACAGACGCCAGCGTAATTTAATTTCTGAACGCATGGCTGCTATAGCCGCGGCACCTTGCGTAAAGGCATTGGCGTCCATTATACCTTCAGGGCGACAGACGTGCAGTTAATCTATTTGTACATTGTGTGGCTCCATTAGCTGTAAGTCAGCCGTTTTAGAGAACAAGAAATCTGAGCTAATGCCCATGAGACGCGCGAGAGCCCATGGCAGTCCTGTTCGCAGGTAATCTTGGTCTGTCTCCATCCATTTCGTCGCAATTCACTCTTTTGCAGCCACTAATTTCTAAAAAAAATCACTTAAAATTAATATTTTTGGGCTTCTAGGTCATTTAAGGTCATCGATGTTGACATTTCTAAAAAGCTTGTCGCCAGTGCTTGTTATGATAAGCAGCATGTCGGTGCTTATCTGCAACCATTTTCACGCTAGACAAGACAACAGCGGATAAATAAACACTATTTAGAAGGGTACCCCTTTTTGACACCCACGTGCGCAGGCCTCTTTGAATCCAGAGGGTCCGAACTTGGACTGCTGAAATCTACATTCAATGCTGAAAATTTCATACGCAGGTTGTCCTGGTCTATCTCCAGCCATTTCGCCGCAATTCATTCTTGAAATGTGTGTCGCAGCCCAAAATCGTGAAAAATTCACTAAAACCCCCTATTTTGGGGGTTATCAGGGTCATTCAAGGTCATCGATGTTGACATTTCTAAGAAGCTCTTTGCCAGTGCTTGTTATGATAAGCAGCATATCTGTGTCTATCTGCAACCATTTTCACGTTAGACGAGCCAATAGCGGTAGAATAACGTTTTTTAGGAGGGGTGCCCCTTTTTCGCCCCCTCGTTCGTGCGGACACCTTTCACCCAGTGGCATGAAATTTTGTCACGAAATAAGCTATCATATAATGAAAACCCGAAGTCTCAATCTCTACTGGTTTTGGAACGGTACCGAGTCGTGACGGACGGACGGACAGACAGACAGAATTACGATAGCTAATACGCGCTACAGCTAGCTAGCTAGCTCTCGCGCGTAAAAAAGTGGACCCAGTGTTGTCGTGGTTACTGGTAGTGTGTTAATTTAAGAAATAAGCAGACACTGACAGGCGGTTGTTTTAGTTGACTCTCCTTGACCTCGAGGACAGCTCGACGAAAAAAATCGTGGCCTTAGCCTTGGCCTCGACGCCTTGGTCTCCAGTCACTATAACTGAAACGTTGAAACTGTGTTTGACTGAGCATCTTTATGGTTCATTGCGTTCTAAGCGAGATTAAGTTAGTTTTTGACGTGCAGCATAGATTATTGTCATACTTAACTTTACATATTTACTTATTTGGTGGTCTTGGCGCTTGACCAGTTGGCCTTGATTTCCTTGAACATTTTGGCCTTGAATCCATCTCTGCATGATATAGGATTATGAGTAGAGAAGATTTGAATTTCACGTTGGGCTGAGACTGTCGAATACTTACTCAGAAGTGAACGTTGACGGTTTAAGGACTGTGAAAGACGTGTTTGTCTGTCTGTTGATGAGATTTCTGTGACGTGTGTCGTCGGCTTGGACGTATGGATTGAGTGATGGCGCTTGGCGCGGCGGCGTGTTGTTGCTATGACGTCGCCGTCTAAGTGCATTGATGGTAGCAGTGACGTTGGCCTACTACGTTACGGCGCCAATAAACCTGGAAAACGTGGAATACTTAGGGAATTTTCAGGGAAT
>Ga0209454_1003778_pt1 | contig 11021 bp, 4 predicted proteins | sample WorMetHERISLAND1_2_FD_187400 | JGI IMG/M metagenome (GOLD analysis project Ga0209454, IMG submission 187400) | Marine gutless worms symbiont microbial communities from Max Planck institute for Marine Microbiology, Germany - Olavius geniculatus... | ecosystem: Host-associated > Annelida >...
GTATTAACAGTATTATTTTAACTAAACAACAGACATTGTCAGTCACGAGACCATTCGATTCGTCACCAGCGCTTTACTATAAAAGGTCCATCGTCACCATGCGTCTATCTTGCACTGTTATGGAGATATTGCGCCTCAAATATAACTGGGTCACGAGTTTGACCTTTTGGGGTTACGTGACGTCGTCGATCACGTGACCATTCGACTCCCGGTTGTCTATCTGGCGCCGTTACGGAGATATGGCGCCTTAAACATAATGGGGTTACGAGTTACGGACGCTCAGACACAAAGGTGATTTTATACTCTGTCTAATGCTATGCATTGCATCCAATGCTATGCATTGCATTGGACAGACAATTAAGGATTTGGGAGACTTGCACAAGCTGATCATATATAGGCCTAGGCCTAGATAAACCTCAGCGCGTTTCCGTTCAGTTCCAGTTTCTGCAGGTTGCTCAAACCGCGTAGAAGGCTCGCTGATATCTCGGTCAGTTGGTTGTCGGACAGGTAAAGTTCGTGCAAAGTCGCTCCGAGGTCGTCAAACAGCCCATCCGGCAGCGACGTCAGCCGATTGCCTTCTAGATGCAGATAGGACAGACCGGCAAGATCGCTGAATAGTTCGGGGTCGACCGCCGTTAGCGCGTTGTGCTGAAGACCGAGCACCGAAAGACTGACACAGTAACAAAGTATTTTATTAGTAATACTCGTATATATGTGACAAATTGTGGCGTCGTGACAAAGAGAGCAGACGGGGGGGGGGCAAATTGCTCACTCAAAATATTTGGACGTCGGGAAATTGGCGAAAATCTTTTTCTTGTCAAAAAAAACTGGTCCATAAATGCAAAATTTGAGTCTGAAATCCTTTATTTAGAGAAAATTTCGGTTAAAAATAAAATTTTAAGCACCTGTGGTGTCCTCTGTCGGAAATTTGCAACTGTCTGTCAGAATTTTGTCCGAAAATGGCAACTTCCTACTTCCTACCTGTGCCTACATTTTAAACCCGTGACGCTGCTGGTGGTGACAAACACACACAAATAAACCGGAAACTAACTACATAAAATCAAATTGCTTTAAATCTAAACTAACTATATAACATCAAAAAGACATTTTAACTACAAACGATTCTTTACGGAGATTACTGGAACGTATGCAGGTAACACAAAATCATGTGTCACAAATTCGTGTAAACTATCAGAATGCTGAGGGTAGGAGGACAATAGTTCGTCTCGGTATAGGGGTTGGATTTCCTCATACTATGAAACAAATCGACCGAGCGAGATTTAGCGATATCGTCGAAAGATATTTAGCTGAGCAGCATAATCGAACCTGGACAAGTTGCGAAGCGTGCCTGCCGGAACAGTCCGGATGTAGTTATCACCGAGGTGGATCTCAGTGAGTTCAGAGGCATCGAGTCCCACGAACGCGTCCACATCAAGCTCCTCGATGCACAACGATTGGAAGTCTAACCGGTTCACCCGTAGACCTGAAGTGAATAAAATGGTAATTGGTTATGTTTAGCTAGTTTATATTTTAATTGGCTTTAATTCAGTGACACCGATAATTAACGAAATTTATAATACATGTTGGAAATCCTATTGCGTTGTGTCTGTCTGTTGTTATTTGAGCATAGCTACATACTACAGTCATTTACAAGTTTGTAGTCGACGTTAATTCCGTACAGATTCTTAGAGTTAGACAAATTCCGAGACATTAAAACGACAAACATTCAAATAATTTGAGAATTAAAAAAAATACAAGATAAATACAAACAAATCAGACCAGTAACCAAGTACTACTAACTAAACCATGATTCTGTTTACTACAGACCGTTGAACGCGCGCGCCTGGACGCGTTGCACCACCGTGAGGTCCTTGATTGTCAGCGACTCGTAGACGGCCGTCGAGCTACCAAACTCCGGCAGCTGGTCAACATAGTCAAGCCGCTGGCAGACGATGCTCCGACTGATGAAGTCCCTGACGCACCGGCAGCGGGGGTCGACGGCCGGGCAGTCCTGTTAAGTAAGCAAATTAAAAAGGTTTTATTGTTTTCGTAAGTAGTAGCAAAATCGTTGCTAGATTGCACAAATAAAAATACAAGTATCACATGGCATAAGAACAAATTAAGAGACCTACATGTAGAACGTAGTAGTGAAAAAATGGGGTGATATGGTAACGAATGATTATATGCCTAAGCTTCAGTGGAGAGAAAAGGGTTATTGCAAATTTCGTAGAAAGTATTGAACAGAAGATGCCAAAAGTCTAGTTCTGTTGACGGGACTGAAGTAGGTAGATGCTGGTCTGAGTTTGGATGCAACAACCAACAGTTCAAACCTGTTGCTTGGAGCGTGGTACGGAGACTGCAAGGCACAAAACCAGCAACAGCACTGATGCGGATCGAACACCCGCCATCTTCATCTCAACGCCCCAGCTGCTGAAGCAGCCTACGGTTCACACACAGCACGTTCGACAATTGGCGTTTCAAACAGTCTGAATTTACAATAAAAATTGCCATTTGCGAATTAAAAAGAAAAACAGCAAAGTAAAAAAGTTTTTTTTTCAGTTCAGATTTAGCTCCAAGTAATTTTCATTTGTTTGGACTACCAAGCGAATGACTAGAAGACATTAAGCTTTAAAAAGATAAAAATGTTTTACCTACAGTATTTTGTCTGGAAATTTCTACAGGTTCCAATAAAAAAAACTTAATGCTACGGGTTCCAGCCGACTTGTAGAACAATAGAAACGCTGCAGTGAACTGCAGGGAGAATATGTTGAAAAGTAACATAACTGTCAGAAATGTGCAATTTATTGTCGTTGTATTAAGAACGTAGTCATGGAACTTATTAAACGCCCTTCGTATTAGTACATTTTTCGTAAATGCAAACGGTGCACAAACGTGCTAAAATGTTTCAAAAACATTTTTGTCCAAGCCGAGCCTATATAGTATTTTATATAGACGGTTTCATAACATTTTTGCAGTAGGCCCATATCGACTTTTTATCTTCAACTCAGCCTTTCATTTCTCCGGGGTAAGTAAATCGAGTACCAGCCTATCTGGCTTATGTTAAGGCGAGGCGCGTTCACGCCTGTGTCGGGTGGCAGGTAACACTGTTTGATCCCATACGGCAGGTGACGCTCCGTAGCTCTGAGATGGGTTACATAGCATTTGAATGCATTTGTTCGCTTCTTGAAATTAGTCAGCGTCAAATTAATAAAAAAAATGTCAACTTTTCTATAGACTCCTAGCAAATCTGCCTCGATTAGCACCAGCGTCATTTTTAGTTAAAAAATAAGTGAAACCAATAGTCGTATTTTTTTCACCACTAGTTGCAAATTTCCGACAGATAAAAATTATTGGTGCTTAAAATTACAATTTTGCCTTTAAATTTTTTCCAAATGTGGGCATTGCAGCCCAAAATTTTGCATTTTTGACGAGTTTTCCAAAAAGAAGAATTTTCTGACCAAAGCTTAAAATTTAGGGGCGGGGCAATTGATCCTCTGCCCCTGCCGCTACGCCACTTATTAGCACTTTTTGGTGTTAATTGGACTGATAAGTGAACGCGTGCGCCTACCTGGTATCAAAAGCGCGGCAGTAAAACAGCAGCAGCAGCAGCAATCGCCGAGAAAGCAAAGCAAAGCAAAGCACACCTGTGTTACCTGTAGTACTAGGCCTATACAGCAAACGAACGGTAGGCCCAACTGCTGCGGGTCTAGTGATATAATAAATGATTAATTGTTCGCTCACTGCACGTGCGTAGGTTGCATCCTGGCCTGACGATGCGTGTCGTGCATGCGCAACCAAAACAGCCAACTAAAGCCGGTGTCAGACTTGACGGTTTCCGTCAGGTGATGCGTAGGTATGCGGCGAAACTGATACAAAACAAATACAAAACTAAAAGCTTAATCAACTGTAGAACGTGCTCGTGAAAGTGCATATCCCCATCAAGTGAATTGAAACATATATTTGTATATTTGGTAGTTAATAATAAAATAACTTATCCATAAACATTCTTGCTGCTTAGGTTTACGAATTAAACGAGGTTTATTTCACCAACACATCATTTTGCAACATTTCCTTGTTTCACTAATAATAAATAAAATACTTTATTATGGTTAAATGTTTGAAACGTTTAAACAAATGAAACCAACTAGATTGGGCTTCTTAAAACTATGGTCGACGGTAGACGGCGGATAGTAGGCGTTACTTCACTTCGCCTTGACGTTGAAGGTTGTCTTGTTCGCTTCTTGAAATTACAGTCAGCGTCAAATTAATAAAAAAATCTGTCAAAATTTCTATAGACTCCTAGCTTAAGTCTTAGGTTTGTAATTTTCGTTTTTTAATATCTTGTTTGTTAGTCTTTTTCTGACTTTCTAATGAATCAAAGATGTGCTCGTTATGTTGTCGTTACCGCGGTTACTGCAGTGGCGTTTTCGTTCGTTGACTAAAATTATCCTTATGCGACCGGTTGTTGCTGCTAACGGTAACCGAAACCGTTTTGTCTGTCATCGGCTTCAAGCTGAGCCAGCCGAAGGACAGATCGAGGGCATTAGTCAGTGTCTAATAAAAGCATGTTGTCACATACAGATGACAGACAGCGAGGCACATGGACGTAATCGTAACGCGGCTGAAAGCATGCTTTTGGCGGCGCTGTGAACGAGTGATGTATATACACGCTTCGCTGAATCCGAGATGCACGATCTTCGCTTGCGGCTTTAACCATAAACCTGTAGAAACCTATGTGTGTTGTTCGGACTGCACTAGCTTTGATTTGTGCAGGATTTGTTGTACAACGTGCTATACAAGAAGTTGTACGACAAATCCATAACAAGTCGAAATAGTGGAGTAATGGATGGATTTCGAGCCCATACCAGGAACGTTCAAAAAATTTACAACTTAATAAATTAGACTGACAAACCTTTCAAAATCTATGCGCCAGTAAAACGTCCATTTCCTCCACACTCGTATGAGCTTGAAGCGGATGTGACGTCGGTGTAACTTGTGACGTATAAATTACAATTACATAAGGCTACGTCCTCTTCAAACTCATGAATACCGGAGAAATGTACGTTTTACTAGCGTACAGATTTTGAAGTTTTTTCGGTCAAATATATTGAGCTGCAAACTTTGTGAGCGTTTTTCGAGTGATTAAAACGCCGGCTCAGTGCCGACATAATATGCGACCGTCCGCTTAGCTACCGGTGCTTCCCCACCGGGCCACCACACTGTGCATTTTAACGCTAACCCCCACCCAGCGCTGACGTTGATCTTTCACGTTTTCAACTGAAAATTGCAGAACGGTTAAGTCTGAGCTGGAGAACGTTTGCACAACTGTTGTTTTTTTTACACATTTTGTTCTCGACTCAGGAGCAGCACGTACGGGACAGACAGACGAACGGTCTGGCAAAACTTGCAATACGTCTTACTAGCTGTTTTTGCCGGCGCATCTCATGTCATAATTGCATACTTCCATTTTGTTCTGTGGGTGCAAGGTGGCGTGTCAGTGTCAAAGCTGTATTTTTGCAGCACTTCGCTCGCATTGTGCATTTTGTACTAGGACTACCGTGCCCTATAATTTGGTTTATTTTTTAGTTTTATTTTCAACGCTCTCGGTGCTCTACTTATGCACTTCTAAATTTCTGTCAAAAGCGTTTTTTCGGTTCCGGACTTACATGTATGCAATTTCATAGCGTTGACCTTTTGACTAAAATCTGCTTAGCTATGTACTGCGACGTAGTTACTACGGAGTCCGTCGAACTTTCCGCATGCATTTGTTCCAGGGATTAGGCCATAGGACATAAGCATAATAAGAAAAAATTGTTGCCTTAATTTTAACCTCAAAAAGGTCTGGTCTTGGCGTGGGTCTTGGCTTCAAAGACAACTGGCTTTGGCCTCCACACCTTGACCTCTAGTCATTTTTGAAAATGTTGGTCTCGAACCTATCGCTGTATACAGTAGGCCCCTATACTTTGTTCGCGAGTTGCACGGGTGTTCGTTCGCAGCAGTGCGCTGCAAACTGCAATACAGGAATTGTTCTTGTGTGAGCTTCTGCAATTCAGACGGCGGGTCCTACAGAAACCGTGGGTGGTCCGTATCCAGTTATTTTATCGCCGCCGCTGTATTGTAGCCCGTCAAGACAAAGCGCGAGAATAGAAGAATCGAGACAAACGCCGCTCAATTTGTAATAAAGTCTCTTAGTTGATGAGCAGAAGTAAAGAATGCATTACATTTTTATTATCGAGGTTAATAACATTGTACCTTGTCGCAATGAGAGTCAGCCAGACATTGCGGCATGCCTATAATAGCTTCGAGAATGGAATTTGGCGGTTTGCTGGCTGGACAAGTACCAAGTGTGTTGTCAAAGTATAATAATATATTCGACTGTTGTGTGAGACGACCGCAGGCCTTGAGCTTTTCAGCGCCACGCAACAATCAAAGTGGAGCGAAAATGCGTCTTCGTCAGATAGCTGGCGGTCTGTCAGTTTAACAATCAGTCAGTTATGTGCAAAGAGCAAACTCCAGCACTTCGATTTGTTGCCGTCTTGTCTTCTGGCATAAGGCGTAAAAAATCTATGTGACTCCAGTTGCCATGTTTTAAAACATGTCTCCCTAAAATGCTTAATTGGATCTCTGAAAACAGTAGTGCAGTTTACGGTGTATTTATGGCTATGGTGATGACATTGTGTTGACGAGAAACAAGTGTGTAATGTTGAATATGTTGCATATGTAGCCTGTAGGCCTAGGCCAAAACGTAAGCCCATGTAACAGATTGATTTCGTATAAACTTATGTCTAGGGCCCACAGCCGCGAAATTTGCCATTTGCCGCGGAATTTTAATATTTCCGCTAAATTTCGCGGAATTTTGCAGAAGTTGAAAATTCACAGGCGATTAGTACGATTTTTGACTTGATGACGTATTTTTGTCACGAAAAAAATCAAAATGAACTGCCAAAAAAGCTGTGATCTCTACTAATAGCTATCGCAATATGGCACAATCGCAAATAAACGCAACGCAACGTGACAGATTGCACTCTTAAAACGAAAAAATAGGTAATTCTCTTTGTACGTTGTTAGCATCACTCAGCACAATGTCATTATGCCGGCCCGCCCTTCAGAAATTAGTTTGTGAACAAGATAAAGCTCATTTTACTTACAAAATGAAAGGCCGCGGAGAGCCGCGGAATTTTGCAAACTATGGGCCCTACTTATGTCAAACCACTGCTGGAGTGGCTAAGCGAGTACGCAGTACAAACGTTTTCCACTCAAGACAGTGGTTTGTTATACTTGGGCCTTAATCCACGCTCAAATCGCATATAGGCCTACGTATATACCGTCGTTTACTTTTCACGCACGACTGCAGCAGCCCTATGTAGGCTACTGCTATGAAAACAGTACCAGTGCGAGCTGAGTGTGGTTTATGTTTTGTTCTGGAGTGACTCAGAAGCGTCGCCAAGTCAAAAATATGGGGTGGACACATAAGCCTATGGCAAGCTCGGTGTGAGAGCCTATAACAGAGGTATGGGTGTAGAGTCTCTGGCGGGCAGGGCCCCTGGTCGGGGGTCAGAAAGCAGCCCCCCTAAAGCTTAAAACTTTTTAGCTCCTGGATTCCCAACGAAAGCAGCAAATTTGCCTCACTCAGCGTATTTTGCAAACTCCAAACATCACCGACCGCCTCCATACCGATAAAAGTTCCCCGGATTTGCATCAATCTCAGGAACAACTTCTAGCAAAAGTGGCGTTGGCATGCCTACCTTATTCCGTACCGTGGCGACGACCCTGTCTGAACTTGTCTTAAGCTTTTCGTACAGCACGTTGCTCAGGAAATCCGCAACAAATCAATGTAGCCTACACACGTGGAGTTTGGGTCTGAATAAAGGTATAGCACTATAGCAACGTGCGTTTAGTCAATAACAGGTCGAGTTTTATTACGTGTGAATGTTACATGTAGCACGAAATCGTGTCGAGGACGCACTCGTAAGTCATAAACACTGCAGGACGCATCATTCCCGGTCAAATAGACGCCTGACTGCGACTGACAGATATATAGAAGATCGATATACGCCCAGACTCTCACCCACTGAACGGGCGCAGGCCTATAGCTCCCGGGAAAAGAGAGTCTTTCGGGAGTTGCATTTAAAAGCGGCATTATGAAGCGACCTGCGAAGTGAACGGATTGAGTATGATCTGTGATGTATTCATGACTGAATGGCTGAAGTCAACGCAGTGGAGTCTCATGAACGTCGAAGGACGCAATTAGCCTTTGAGTAAGAATGTCATAATTATTATGGTCAACGGTAGCCTATCATCATGCAAACGCGGCGCTGAGATCAAAGAAAGAAAGAAGTATGAGTTAGCAGTTGTAATGTCGGAGAAAATCTTCCAGAAACTTCAAGATTTCAAGAGTGCCATCTAATTAGAATGAAACTTTCTGGAAGCAAACTGAAACGTTGGAAATAAATTGTGCTCTTACAGAACCTGAGTTGTTGATGTAGGCCTACCACCACACGCTCCAGTACCTTGGACAGGAAGAAATATTTTTTAAAAACCAGACAGCAGTTGGACCGTGTGGTGTTATCCAGACCTGCTTTTTTAAGCAAGAGAGTCACAATGACATGCTTCCACGAGTGTGTAAAGATACCCGTGAACAGTGATACGTTGACAATGTTAGTGATGTGATGAGCCACCACCGCTCACTTCAAGGAGCCATGTTGCGTGGTGTGGTGCTTGCCAGAAAAGAAGAAGAGAAGAAGATGTTGCGTGGCATTGGATCCAAGTGCGATTGTTTGGTTGGGAACGACTGAAAAACACGAAGTACAGTGTCAAATGCATGAGACGGTGTCAAAGGCACACAAACTGGCAGCGTCGAATCGTGTAAAGGTCGGGTCTGGAGCAGCCGCGGTTGAAGATCGGATGTCGTCTATCTTTTTGTCAACGAAATCACGAAAGATCTCAGAGGTGAACGAGGGTCCACCAGCGTTTTTCTGTTCGCTGAACACTCAGTATAGTGTGTTGACAGATCTCCAGAGACGTCGACTGTCGGTTCAAGCATTTTCTATCTCGGTCTTCCACTTCCAGTACCCGGTTGCATTGGTGCGCGCGGTCTTGCGTGACTCATTCAAAGCCGCTCGCCATGTTTTTTGATTCGCTGGTTTTGAGTCGACGGCAGCGGCGCTTTAGTTTGCGTGCCTTTCGCCTCGATTGCCGGCATTCGTCGTCGTACCATGACCGGTGACTGCGTTGTCGGACAGCGATTGTGGACAGTGTTCCAAGCGTTCAGTGATCACACTGTCGTACCTATCCGCCAAGACATCGGATGATTCGTCGACACGCGCTGGACGCCAAAGGTCGGAGCTGGACAGAACTGACGTAAAACCTTCAACGTCGAAGTTACGTTATCGCCGATTGGTGATCGTACGATAAGTCAGTTCTGGTGCCGCCATAATGACAAGTAGCATCCTACGAGCCAAACGTAAAATTGTAAGAAATCCATTATACGCGTTACACAACACAGTAAGACGGAAATCAGAAGAAATTGTTTCTCTGTCAGATTAGTGAAACCGTGGAACGCTTTACCTGAATTTGTTGTATCATCTGGAAATATCCAGATATTTGAATCAAAAGACTGGACAAAGCATGGGAAAATCAGCCAGTTCGTTTTTGCTACAAAGAAGAGCTCCAACTCTGATTATGAAGATCTGGACACAGAGGACTTATTATGTCCTGCGTCCAGTACCACCGACGATGATGATGATGATGATATATAGAATGTCTGAGATGAATCGACCACTTCCTGGAATTGTGGTCTGTCGATATGACGCCACCAGAGCTGACTAAGACCTATCGTACGATCACCATTCACCAGTGGGTTAACGTCTAACGTCTTTGATATTGTCGATGTGTAGGCCTATGTATGTAATTGTGTTCTTATGAGTTATTGCCGCTCACTGATTGTGTGGGTGGCTATAAAAACAGTGGTAGGTAGACCTGTGCTTTTCAGCTTTTCACGTAGGTCTATAGACCTGCATTCTCTCTCTCTTCTTTCTTTCTCGCTTTCTCACTTATAGCGCACTTGTGAGTCAAGCTTAAGAGCATTAATGAGCAATATTTTGGCTTGTTTCAATTATCAGTGCAAGGACACCGTGAGACTATTCAGAGATGGGTTCCAGGTGTGTATTAACTATATTAACTATAGCAACTATATTACTATCAGCAATGTTGTTAAGCATGACTATATCTACTTGTCTGCAAACATGTCAAGTAGACTTACTAGCTAAAAATGAAATTTTGAGCTCAAGATAATTTAGCTCATGCATTATGCATTGGATAGGCCTACTGTTGACAGACAAGTCCATAATAAATGTTGTTGCGAGGCCACTGCAGTGCATTACAAGAAATCTGAGCTAATGCTCATGAAACGCGCGAGAGCGTATAGCGGTTTCTGTTCGCAGGTAATCTTGGTCTATCTCCACCCATTTCGTCGCAATTCACTCTTTTGCAGCCAAAAATCGACGAAAAATCACTAAAAAACCTTATTTTTTTTTAGCTAATACACGCTATAGCTATGCTAGATCTCGCGCGTAAAAATGAATCTTTATCAACTTTACTTGGTCACATGATTTCTTTTTGCTACAAAACAAAAAGAATATTTCATTCAGTACATGTATGTGTTTGATCTTGACAAAACATTAGGTCATTTTAACCATCTGACCAACATTTGTAGTTTTTATCTGATTTTCAGCTAATCATTTTTCTTATTTAGTTTGATGTCTTTTTTACAGTCGACAAACACTGAAGTGTTTTGTTGTCATTGTTAATAAACGACACTTTTTACGCGCAAAAGCTACGTCATCGCCATTTTGTTCTTCTCTCCGTCTGTATTGTCTGTCTGTTCGACCCTCGTACGGAGCGGCGGCGACGGGACGAAGCCTGCGATGCTGAAGAAGGCTGACGCGACGGTGTACCCTGGTTGGCGTCACGATGGCGAGTTGAAGTCCGTAGAGCCGGTGAAGACCGTCGCGGGGATGGTC
>Ga0209454_1003780_pt1 | contig 11020 bp, 4 predicted proteins | sample WorMetHERISLAND1_2_FD_187400 | JGI IMG/M metagenome (GOLD analysis project Ga0209454, IMG submission 187400) | Marine gutless worms symbiont microbial communities from Max Planck institute for Marine Microbiology, Germany - Olavius geniculatus... | ecosystem: Host-associated > Annelida >...
GTGAAAAGGTGAGGGTGGGGAGGGGGACCGCAGGCGTCGATCGCTCATCGGTGGACGCCACGATGTTGCTGCGTTCTATTACGCAAATCGTCGTCCATCGCGTCACCGACACTTATCCCGGCCGGACACCCCGCACTCTGAACTTGTGACCACTGACCAACAGCCTTCGTCGTTTGGTCGCCGTCGAAAAAGTCCAGATGCTGCGAGCGCCTCGTAGTTTGTTGTCCAGTCTTCTCCACCCGTCAGCAACTCACCTCGCTGCGGTCACTCCATGATGGCGAGAACCTAACATTTCACAGTCAGTTTGTAGGTCTGACTTTTTTTGGACGCGAGCCCCCTGCTCTAATGTAGCGAATTTGTGCTACTTCGTCTGTCTTCCGTCGGCGGTTCTCCTGTAATGCTGTCTGGAAAGTCTTTGACTTTAACGCTTCTTCGGTGTGTAACTGAACTGAACTGACACTGTTTAGTTATTGACAAAATGAACAATGGGCAAGCAGGGCGAGACCACTGGTCATTGGTTGACGCGTACATGAACGACGCCGTTAGACGGTGCCTACTGTAATGCATTACTGCTTACCCATTGGTCAGTTCGTCAAAACAACCATGTCAGTTCAGTTCAGTTCAGTTACTTCGTGTATGTACGCGCCTTTACTCTGCACATCTGGCTAACTTCGCAGCCTTCCAAATATGCGTGCATTTAAATTCACTGCTCTGCAACGACGTTCGCGCCGGTATACAGCAGCAAATGTTAACATTAAGCATCATCATTCATCAGCTTAACTGACTTTAAACCTACGAGCGACATTTGATTCGCTTATATACAGTGTGATAATGATGTTGCAAATGCCACGTGGTTACAAAAATGCAAATAAATAGACTTATTGACCCTAGATGAGGCGTAGGCACATAGTCTGTATACCCGCCGTGATTCTAACGCCTCTGACCGTTGTGTTGAAAGATTTTGGAGATTAATATGTATATGGTCATCGTTCATCGAATCTGTATTATATGTTTTTTCGTTGCATTTAATTGTACGTAGGCCTAGAATATCACTAGAACTATTTTTCTTATTAGTGATCTGTTGTGCGATTTTTGTTCACTTCTGTGTAGTATAGTAGCAGTCTGCCGAGAGATTAATAATGTATTTTATGGTCGTTTACCTTCGTTGTGTTCAAGTTTAATATAAGCTTGGATTTTTTAGTATTAACTTGTTTTTTTTTCTTTACTATCACATTGCATTAGAGCTGTTTACAAACTAATGTTCTTGTTCACTTCACGCCTCATTTCCCAATGGTGAAGAATTCTGGGTTGTAATCTAGAATGCAAAGAAATAAGTCCGAATCGCCACCAAAATCTTACCAGTTCTTTCTTGGGATATATATGAACCCTCCACAGAAGTTCAGCAAAATCTTTTTATAACTTCTTAAACAATCTCGTCGACCGACAGACAAACGGACAGACGACAGACGGAGGGACGAACAGACGTACCCTGTCACACAGTCTTTTCTGCGGACGTAAATATTTTTAGCCGACCGTACTTAAGTAACGGCCGAGCTATTGGCATGGTTGTCGTCCGTCTGTCCGTCACGAACGTACTGTGGCTAAACGGTGCAAGATAGGGCCAAGGTTGCTATTGATCACTAGTAGGAAGTCGCATACTGGCTTTTAAATGACATATAAATCATTGACTTTGGATGACATCGAAGGGTCGTAACGCACTATGGAATAGAATGTTTTAAGATATAAGTGGCCACATCTCGGAAACGGTAAAAGATACGACCTAGGTTACTATTAATCACTAATAGAGAGTGCCATACGCCCTGACAGATTAAATGGAAATCATTGACCTTGGATGACTTTAAAGGTCAGTACTGCAACAGTAACTGTATCTATAGGCTAGCGTGTCTTCCCGAGCAAGGCGTTTTTATTGTGAGAAATACACTGTATTTGCTTTGCATCACCTGCATTCGATATTTTTCTTGTTCGTTTATTTTGTAGAACTTATTTATAATTTATATTGCCTGGCAAAATAACCTCGTGCAATGTCTGTTATACTAGCGTTTATTGTAGCTTTCGAAACAGCGTTCCGTTAACATAAGCTCCTATTTTATTTATTTATCAACGGCAATGGATATAGCTGCTTGAAAACGTATTAGGCCTATCACTTGAAAAATCTGTCGGCAATACGAAAAATACTGCTGTAAAGGTTTCGTTATCGGTACGCGTCAAATTCGAATTTACATTTTAACCCAAAACACCAGCAAAAGGACATTTAGGCTTAATCCAATTTTGTTATTGGTTTCGATTAAAGCTGTACTGACGAATGCGTGCATTAAGTGCAATGTAACGTCTATACGGCCACATACAAGTAAGGACGACGTGACTAACACTGTCGACATACTCTTGTGAATGTCAGCTAATTTAAAACCAATATATACGCTGAGACGTGCGACGCCGTCATTGTTCTAAGCGATTGATCACCAACGAGTTGCTGTGATTGAAAATCAACGTCTGTCGAGTGTCGACATCGGCCTATTGACTTGCGCAGAACACCGGCAAACACTCAGTCCAATGAGCCATACTTGGGGGGCAAGCATCATTATAGGCAAACAGGGTATCTGCGCCAGTTTGCTTCTGTAAACTACAAGGTATTTACCCCTCTGATACAAAATACTGGTCAATATTACAGCTAAAATTAAGTAATGATAAACAAATTTCAATAGCTGATTTTCAAAAATTAGCGATTAAATTATCAATAATTTATTTCCATTGACAGTTAAAACTAATCTGTGATTATGTTCTCGGTTAGAAGTTAGAATCGTTATCAGTTACTTACCCGAAAGCTATATCATACAATGTAAATGCACCGAGACACGGTCAGTAAGCGGTTTTCAATTTTTCGTCCATTTTTGTACGTAAACTATACAGTAAAATGTTGACGTTTCATGGAAAGAAAATATGGTCATTTTTGTTGTATCCTGTATTTAGCTAAGCTGAAGAGTCATAAAAGTTCAAGATATATTTTGCAAGGTTTTCTTAATAACGTGACTTTAATAAAAAAAATAATTGTCAACTTTTCGCAGCTTATAGTCAATATAATCTGGATTAGAGGGCCTAGGGGTTTGAGTTTTCGAACTGCGTTTAGTCTACAATAGAACTGTGAAACCGATTTTTATTCAGAAGTGATAAACATGTATAGTTTACTTATTATTGTCTGAGTCGGTCCGCCATTGTCAGAGTTTTTTTACTTAAAAGATCACGACATTAATCATCCAAGTATATAAAAAACACATAGGCCACTTTATTTAGCATAATTTTTACAAAATTTGTTTGTATGACTCAATAGTGCAGTCTTCTCGCTAAATCACGATTTAGCCCCTAGTGGTGGTTCTGTTATAGCGCCCTCTAGTGTCGCTAGCCGGCGACAGCGCCGTGGAACGGACCACGCAGTTCACAACGACGACGACGACGACGATGACGAGAATGTGGTATATGCTACGTGGCTGCGGCACGTCAGAAGACCGAGGTCAGCCGACGGTCAAACAGAGTCGACGTTTCAAGGCAACCAAAAGTAACGAACATGGAACTGACTTCACTGCAGCTTGCAGACCACGAATATGGCGCTTATATGATCTTATTATGTGAAGTTATTATGTAGTTTTACAGGACGTCGGACGGTCAGACAGAGTGGACGTTTGACGACCTCACGCGCGCATGCGTCGTCAGCGAAAGAGCCTCAACAACGCGTCGATACATCACTCGATTGGTCCGTGTCGTCCGTCCAACTACACTAACTCTAACTCTACTTTCTCTCTTCTTTTTTCTCTGTTCGTCTGTCTGCAGTTTTCGACGTGCAACGTGGTTGTGTAACGGCAAAGGTAAGAATACAGGTACTTGCTACAGCGCGCTGCTTCTTGCACGAGTCTGACTCGTGATCAGAATTAAACGCTTTACCGTTCACAGTCTCGGAAGCGGCAGCTGATTGACACGAGCTAATAATACCGCGGCGCACTATGCGGCTATCCATTGGAACGCGTATGCGTCAGACACACGATCGCGAAATGACGGTCCCAGCTACCGACGATAGGCCTATACCGAGAACACGTGACGACTCTGACAAGCTGTTCACCCAAGTGTGTCTTTGTCACCAAGCAGATATTGTTGGCCGCTTTGCATGATGGGCAAGGAGCATTTGCTCTCCTGGAAAAACTTGAACAAGTATGCCAATCTTTATGTGAAAACTGCCAAAAAAAGAAAAGTTGGACAAACGTCAAAAAATGGCAGGAAAAGGAGTGGAAAGGCCTGGGCTTTGTTTCTTGGATGATTTTCTGCTGTCGCCCATGCATAAAGTGAGCGGAGTGGACGTCTGGTGGCAGGAGTTCATAAACGTTTCCGTCGAGAGAATTCTGCCTGTTTGCTGCATTACTGGAGCGTATGAAATTAGCGCGAATATTGCGCGCGCAGCAGCAGCACAAGTGCCGCGCGTGGTCATTAGGTCGTCCAACAAATTGCCCATTCAAGCGTAGGGGCCTGCTTCCTTCCTTCCCTGCCGCACGCGTTCTGCCATTTTCCTGCGCGCTAGCATCCAATATAGGGCCCAGTTTACCGCTACCATCATCGGAACTACTTATCGGGGACACAAATTGTTCGAGGTCTTTGGTTGAAGACGACGACGTCGAAATTGCGCGCAATCGTCCCCCCGGTCCGGTGGGCAAGTGTCAGGCGCTATTAGCTGACTGACGGACGCACTTGCAAGGCACTGACTGCAGACCAAGCGTTGTGAATGCGCCTCTAATGAGTGCGCTACGCTCGCCTGCTTCACTACAGCAGCTGCGGCTGCAGTTCTAGTCGCTAGTTGCTATGTCGGTGTCGGAGCAGAGACTATTAGCGTCGATTGGCAGAACTTCGCCAATTCTCGCATCCATCATCGACGCTTTTGACCGTCATCATCTACGAGACTTTGTGTAAAGGCACATACACAGCGACGTAACTGAACTAAACTGAACTCACGCGGTTTAGTTCTGATGAACTGACCAATGGGCCAGTAGTAATGCATTACAGTACGCACCGTCTACCGGCGTCCGTGGTTTACGTAAATACGCTCACGTACGCGTCAACCAATGACCAGTGGGCTCGCCTTGCTTGCTCATTGATTATTTCGTTAAAAAAGAAACCGTGTCAGTTTAGTTCAGTTTAGTTACGCCGCTCTGTACGCGCCTTAACGGCACCGTCTACTTTATACCCGCCGAGTTACAAGATAGGCCTATTACGCATCAAACATATCGCAGCGTGCCATGGTGGAAAAACATTTTGGTAAGGCTGTGGTTAAAGATAAATACATTAAAAAAAAATTTACAACATTTTAGCAGAAATGCACGCGTTCAACAGTCGGTGGCTGCGTGCGAAATACAAGAAATTTGAGTTAATGCTCACGAGACGCGCGAAAGCCTATAGCAGTTCCTGTTAGCAAACTGTCAGTCTATCTCCAGCCATTTCGTTGCGACTTTTACGGGGGCACCGTTCTTTGATGCCCTCGTCCGCAGGTTTCCTTGAACCTAGAAAATCGAGACTTGGACCGTCGAAATTAACGTTCAATGCTGAAATTTTATACGCAGCTTTTCTATGTCTATTTCAATTGGTTTCGGCGCAGTTCGCTCTTGAAATGTGTCTCACAGCCCGAAATTGCCAAAAATCCATAAAAACCCCTATTTAGCGTTCAGGTCATCCAAAGTCATTGCATTTGATGCCAATCGAGAGCCAGTGTTCTACTTTCTATTAGCGGTTAATAGTAACCTAAGCCTCATCTCGCACCGTTATTGAGATACAGCGACTTATTGGCTAAAAATCGCAAATTTCTCCCACTCTGTCTCATCTAGCGCCCTGGTTCGGAGTGACCCCTTTCGAATTTATGGAAAAGCTTTGCAGATCCTGAAACTAGAGTCTTTCAGGCAGCAGACGGTAAAGATTTGTTGATCATAGCTTGCACCGTTTTTGACTAATCCACCCGTGTGATGGACGGACAGACAGACGGACAGACTGAATTGCGATGGCTAAAACGCACTGAAAGCAGTAGCTGCTTTCACGCGTAAAAACGTGCGCTACATTTCAAAGCAAATCGACGTTTATTGCGGTGTTGCAGCTAAAAGGCAATAAAAATGTTTACGCGTCAACTCTCTTTAACATATTGTGATTGTGCTGAAAAATTTTGAAAGAATGTGCAGAACGCTATTGCACATGTAACCACATTTTGTAAATGCAGGAAAATTTATAGGCATATGTGTGCAAGACCACTGGATCATACGGCGTTGCAAGTTCCGACACAGACATAGGCCTATCGCAACTGATGTCGTGATGACTTGATCGACTGATCAAGCGGCGCAAGATGGTGAGAGTCCGAACATAATCTTCGATCATCGATTATGACTCGCTGCTGCCACTTCAAACGGTGCTTCATGAGATAGGCTAATCCTTGGCTTGACTCAAGGGGCAAAACGTGACCCGGAAATCCACACAGGGCTATCAAAACAAATTTATTTGGTCAGACAATAGCGTATTCGAGGAGTCGGAGGTTTATATCTTACCCCATGACTCGATCAACGAAAATTCTATAGTTTATTAGTGGACACATATGCCTATAGGTTTATGCGTTTGCAAAAAGGCAAATTTGCCGTTTTCATGAGACGTCAAAAACAAAAAAAAATGTCGGTTTCAGAAAGTTTTGCTACCCTTCTGTTCCACCCCCTCGACCCTCGACCTAGAGCAGAGACCGCTTCGAAATTTTCGACGGCAGAAATTGCTAAAATGTCAACTTGTTCCGGATGCCGTGATCAGAGTAAGGTTAGTGTCGCTGTAATTATGCTTTAATAGCACAATCCCGGCACAGATGTGTATCAGATCGACGATGTCTTTAATTGCCTGGTGTTGTTTTTTGCTGCCACGCCGGGATGTGATTGCAACAATAAAACGGACGTCGTAAAACGTCACTCACAAGGGGCGGGGCGGCAACATCAAGTCGACGACGACGACGCAGTCGAAGATAGACGACTGCTCGGTCAATCGTCGTCGATGAGCGACGAACAATTCTACGCCGTTCCTCCCACAGGCGGCCAGCGACACTGATCGACTGACGACCACTAGGTTCGTCATCACCAAACTGAAGACTGCGTCGAACTTCCAATAACACATACCATTCATAAATGCGCGCGAGTCCCGACTGCTCAAAGGTGATTGCGATGTTGGTGTAAAACAATGTGATTGTCATTAGCACACTATCCAGCTGCACAACTACATGACGCTTGATCGTCCAGTTATTAGTCTATTTAATGATTGTGCCGTATATATACTTGACTATCTGGGCGCGTTTCGCTTAGAGAAGTCGGCGTATCCGAGTCTTGTTTTCAGCCAAACTCCAAACTCCAATAGAACTTATCAAAAAAGATTATGCACCCAAGGAAGCCAAGAGTTGAAAAGTTTAAACATCTATAAATTGGGTTAAAAAAATTAAACATTGATCGAACGCAATGCTTCAGGGAGATTTGCGTTATTTTCGGATCTGGTCAAATTCGGGCTATACAAAATGCCGTAATCCGATGCCAGTTAAGCAGAGCATTGCAAATTTGGGGACGAGCGACATTGCCGTTTGCCGGTGTCCAGTCGGTCGGTAACTTGAAGCTGGAGGCGTGTGTGTGGTGTGCGAGTGGTTGCTACGGCGGCGATTGTCTTCTTGGTACTCTCATGCGTCGCTGTCGTCATCACCGTTGCGCGGAAGGCGTTGACCGTCCGGCCCTCCGCATCTGCCGACCTGTTCGTCGCCGACTCGACGCCGAGTGGGCAGACGATCGCACGAGCCCGCATGCGCTGGTGTCACATTAAAACGTCCCCCATGAAAAATGCCCGGCCAGCGGCCACAAAAAGCATTGCAATGCTATGCTTTTCTCTGTCGGGTGTCAGCGACACACGACCCGCTTGCCCGGGCCAGATGACCGGGCCCGCTCAAAGCGGCTTGTGTGTACATGTAGCTGAAACCGGATGTCCTGCCTGGATGCCCGGCCCGGATGTCCGGCTCGTGTGTCGCTGGCTTTACCGGTAAAAATCCGTTCCCCCCAAGCGGCCGCCGGGCGGGAGGATTTTTGCCGGCAACGTGTTGTTCGTGGAGACTTTTCTGGGGACGGCGATTTTAGAATGGGACACCGGCCGCTGATAATTGGTCTCTGTCGCAGCCGACGGCGTCGTCGTTGTTGATCGGCGTCGCCCAAGACCACGACGGCGACGCGACGACGATACAAATATGAGAATGTCATCACCGGCGTCGGCGATGATAAACTGTTGTATCAGCGACCGCTCCATCTGCGCCCATGCAGCCTGACGCTTTGGCCCGATCCTTGGGGGATGCTCTGATACGGCAACTACATTATACAGCGCGTAATAGCTCCGGACGGCTATATAAACGACCAAGTTGGACAGTCTGTGTGGCGACATGACAGAGTGATCGTCGCTTGTTGTAATGACTCTTCTTTCGTTACAAATCATCCATCAACGGCCGCTGCCTGCCGTATAATCACAAGTGTGCGCAGATGAAACAACTCACCACTGCAGCGGTTTGTGTGACCTGCGTCTATACAGCAAAGTCGTTTGCGTCGTAATAGTCGTACTAATCAGCATTACAGTTACCATTATTTTAATTTTTTCCTGCAATGTTATAATTGAAAAGCGAAGAAGGACATTTTTCTAGTTCGAAAATCGTCTCTACTAAGGTTATTTGTTTTCTTCAGTGTTTCTTTTTACTATTGTCATGGCGAGTGATTTTCTAGATCGACTAATGCGGCAAATCTGCGAAAAATCAACATTACAACAGCAATTTAAAAGCTCCTACCAAAATTAGATCATTTTGCTTAACTAAGAAATTAATTAATTTTTTGCGTGTCGCAACTCTGACAAGTAGTATGATCGGTAATAATTAGGCTAATACTCACTGATAGCTATAGATTTACCAATAGTGGAATAATAAGTTTGACAGTGGAGTGCCAATATATAGAACGTGAGGCGCAAGTATTACGTGTTTTGGCGTAATTCAATTTGCATGCGCTAAGAAATCCGAATCGCTAATCTACTCTTAATTAATATTGCTTGGTAAAACGTTTTAAAAGTATGAATAATTGCTCGAGACGTGCGTGCGTCAATGAAAGCAGAACAAACGCCTGCAAACGAGCAAAAGAAACATGCGTGACTTTGTGCCAGCAGCAGCAGCAGCAGCAGCAGCAAAAGCACCACCGGTTTGCGTTAGTTAATCACGGCCAATAGACGCGCGGAGCAGACCTATTTACGGTACAGTCACACTGTCACACTGTTCTCTAACAACTAAATTAAATCTACGGCGGCTTATTATTCCCTCGCTCGCTTGCTCGGTGGAGACAGGTCTGTTGAGCCGACGCGTGCGGTCACTACGGTGAGCGGGGGGCGGGGCGCTGACGGCACCAGATCTAATCTGCAACCCGCTGGTTTTCTGAATGCGACCATTTCTCGGCGCCGGCGGCGAGTGGCGCGTAGCGGGTCATGTTGCTGTGAGAGATTGAACGACGACGACGCCGACGACGACTTGTAACTCGCATCTGTCGCTTCATCTGTTGACCGTGTAGTGAGCCTGTCGACACCCCCTATCCACCGGCCAGTGATCCTCCCTCACCCCGGGCGTGCGTCTGTCGCGTTGCCTAGCACCGGCACGACGGCTACAACGGCACAGGTCAAGTCTCATGGCGACCGGAGACGACGAAGTGAGTTGACCCTCCTCGCGCCGGGCCGCCGGCTAACCGCAACTTTCTTTGTCTTCGTCCCATCGCAAGGAACTCCGCGTAACATTAGAGCCGCACAGTGTTTAGACACATTAGTCCGTCTTGTTCTGGAAATCAAAGCGTATTATTTTCTCAAGGTGGCAACTTTTAGGACTTCAGGGGAGGACAGCCATCTGACGCCCCTGAACAGAAGTATCAACAAGAAAATGCAAAAAAGCGTTTTGTTGCGTGGTTTTACTGTTTTAAAAACAACATCATAGTTTAGGAAACTAAGACAGTGTTTTAAAGCGCAGGAATTGAGTTGTTTTATACATTTGCACTTTGAAATAAACGTTTGCATTTATTACATTTATTATGAAAATCCTTATAAAGTTCCTTTTGACATCGTTTTTTCTGCATTTATATTTGCATTTAAATAAAATACAAACAAAAATTATTAAAACCTACCTGTTATTTAAAATGTGAAAAAAATTATTTGTACAACTTGTAGGCCTACAAAACGTCAATGTCGTTGACAATGTCACTAATTCATATAGCGCAATATCACGATTCATGAAGCATCTTTATTGTGCTAATATAAGTGCACTATCTTGTAAAAATTGCCCAACAAAGCTAAATAGGAGCGAACATGACATGTAGCTTATGATGATCACTGCGTGATTAGTGCAACGCGACCGACTTATTTGAATAGACGACGAAGCTTACATTCCTATATGCTATTTTATGTGTTGCATGTGGTGTCACAGCGTCTTGCGACGTCCAGATTGTGTTTAAGCGTGTGGTAGTTTACAAAACAGTACGAAGTCATTGATGGTCAGTCATCCTGGCTGTGTCGAGCGAATGAGCTACATTAATAACAATGTTATTAGGCCGCTCCTTGCGGTCACTGTACGGTCGTTTAGCGTTTCGTCCCAGCACTCATTACACCGGGCCCGGGCTCTGACGACACGCGTCACCAACCGCATCAAAAGATTACGACAGACAGCTCTCACCGTGACACTGCGGGGATGGATGAGGTTGATGCGTTGGCTGTAAAATAATGGCACAGGCATAGCGATAAGGGGTCTGCTGGTGTTCCGATGATATCACAGGCTGCGCGGTAGCGCAGCACTGTTGTAAGGGTGACCAGCCATTTCAATGGGAAACTCCAAAATTTGACCCCTCGTATTTCCCAAACCCCTTAATTTTTCCATACCAAAATTTGCACAGATGATTAGGTCCAGCATATCTCC
>Ga0209454_1003785_pt1 | contig 11014 bp, 7 predicted proteins | sample WorMetHERISLAND1_2_FD_187400 | JGI IMG/M metagenome (GOLD analysis project Ga0209454, IMG submission 187400) | Marine gutless worms symbiont microbial communities from Max Planck institute for Marine Microbiology, Germany - Olavius geniculatus... | ecosystem: Host-associated > Annelida >...
CCGGTGGGCAGCCAGCGATTGCTTGAAAAGAACGACAATTTAGTGATAATTTATAAACAAAATAAATTACTGTTTGTCAAAGCGTCACTGTGACGTCATCAACAGTAACGTGGTAACCGGTTTTTGAAAATTAAATAGCATTTTTATCTTGAACATTTTTTAATGCTGAAAAATCGGTAGGCGGTCATGTTCTGAAGTTTATAATTTCGTCGTTTTTCAACAGAATCACATTTCACTTGGCAGTTAGATGTAAAACGTTTCTGTAAATGAACCTGTAAAATTCTATGTTAAAATTCCAAGCGGTTGCTGAGAAAACGGCAAAAAACTTTAGGGGCTACTTTTTTGTCGTACCCTGTAGTAAACGCGTGTTAACGGTCATGCATGCTCGAGGTTGATGCCGCTTAATGACTTTTCGATGAAATCTCCTGAGACAACAGATCACACAGGCGCCGCAGAGAACTAATGTTTCTGCGGCGAATCTGGGGTAATGCGCTGTGCTTCTGCGCCGAACAGAAATTACTATCGCCGCAGATTCACTGAGGACGAGGACGAGGTATGGAAAGGAACTTATCACGCGCGTCGTAGGCCTACCTACAGACACCAGGGTGCGCTTCTACAGGATAATAGTCTTCCAGTCCTGCAATACGATTAAGATCAGTTTTTCAAACTTTGTGGGGAACTTTTTTTTGATGGCGTCGTACCGACAAATGTTGCAAAAATGTGCTTAATGTTCAAAGGCTATAAAAGCTGCCTCGTCAGTCGCTTCGCCGGTTAATCGCTAGGAGACGCTCTTTTTAATTGAAATTTATCAACTTTTGAATTTGCCCCTACTTTTAATTCATTTATTCATTTATCTGCGTTTGACTTCAATGCTAAATAGGAAATAATTAGTCATTCGATAATCATAGCCTTCAAAATTGTACAAGCTCCGCCAGTTTTGATAGCGTAATACACCATAAAAACGACGTCTAAACTTTGTATAAGTATTCTGATAAACAAAAAGTCGGCAGTTCACTGCAAACAGTGAGCGCTTTGCTTTTGATTTTATCCCGTGCCTATGCCTAGACTTGTTTAGCGCGTCTTAGTTATCGCATTATTCTGTCAGCCCGTCATTCACGGTGGGTCAGTCAAAAGCAATCCAAGCTAGGATCACCAAATCTTTACCATCGTCTGCCTGGAAGACTCTAGTTTTACGAACCGTAAAGCTTTTCCATAAATTCGAAGGAGGTCACCTCAAACGAGGGCGCTAAATGAGAGGGGGTGGGCAAGATTTGCGATTTTTGGCCAACAAGTCGCTGTATCTTAGTAACGGTGAGAGATAGGGCCTAATAAGTTACTATTAATCACTAATAGGAAGTCGTCCACTGGCTCTCAATTGGCGCCGAATTCAATGACCTTGAACGACAAAAAATAGGGGGTTTATGGATTTTTTTGGCGATTTCGGACTGCGACACAAGTCTATCATTCACAAGGTGGCACCACGGAACTATCGTTATCGGTATGCGATCCATATAGAGAAATTGGTATTTGTATATGAACTTAGCGTGAACACCCCAATTTTCAGCTAATTAAAAAAAAACTACTGAACCGGAACTGCTATAAGCTTTCGCGCGTCTTGTGAGCATTAGCTCAAATTTGTTGTTTTACGCGCAATTAGGCCTACTTGTTTTACCTACGGCCAAAATTTGGGTGTCTTAACATTTATAATTTTGTCGTCGTAATGCCCGCGATTGAGGAGAAAACAGTCTTAATTCTATATAGGCTACAGATAATAACAAGAAATGTGAGCTAATGCTCACGAGACGCGCGAAAGCCTATAGCATTTCCGGTTCAGTAGTTATAGCTGAAAATTGGGGCGTTCACGCTGAGTTAATATACAAATACCAAATTATCTATCTGGATAAACGATAGTAGCGTGGCGTCAAGGTCTAACACAGGCCCTATCTCGAACCACCCGTGTGACGGTTGGACGGGCAGACGGAGAGACAGACAGACGGACGGACGGATCAGAGAATTGCGATGGCTAAGATGCGATGAAAGCAGTAGCTGCATTCGCGCGTAAAAAGAAGAAACCGCTGCAAATGGATGGTTGGCCATTATGCTTTCGGACCTTTTAGAATTGCAGTAAGTAGGCTAAGCCATTATTATATGCAACCTCATACTAGATCGGTTTTCCAGCAACCGCAAAAATCTTGACCTTGAATGACCTTGAAATGCCATTTTACGCGCATTTTAGCTATCGTCGAGGCGTCCATCTCTGCGTCTGTCATACTCTGCGATTGTGTCAAAACGGTTAATGAAACTTTTAAAAGTGATTTGTAAGATGAACGAAACATTTTTTGAAAAATAAAATTCAAAAATTTAGTACATAGGCCTGCCATAAATAGATTGGCAGTCCATGTCCATTGCCCATGACTATACGAATAGCACTTGGAACTAGTTTACTGCGTATAGGTCTAACATTATAACGTGAGAAAAATGTGCACTACGAACATGCAAAAATGACCAAAATAATAGGCACTATTCATATAACATAAATTGACTTGAAAAAAAATCAGAATTCGACTCGGACCCTAAATAAAAATGACGCAACCCGACTCCAATGCCTCAAGTCGACTTAAGTTGACTTTTCAAGTCGACTCCCAGGTCTAGTACCAAGTACCAACTTTCAAGCCTGTTTCCATTCCCAACGATTAAGTTCCAAATTCAAAATGGTTTAATGTATTTATCTATGTAAAAGTTTTGGTCAGCCCATAGAGTAAAGAACGATTGTTTACAAAATTAAAAAAAAGTTTTTTCACAGGCAATAGATCGCTCTTTTATTAAATGCTTTGTCGTCTTAAACGCTCCGTTTGGCGATGACATAACCGTTTACTTCTTTGTGGCGAACGCATGTCGTTAGAACGGAAAATGTCGGAGTTGACAGGCAACGGACACAGTTCCGGCGTGCCGTATGCACATTCGGACGTCGTGAGACCAGACGTTAATCCATTTGTACACCGACTGCATATTTCTGCCGTGTACAAACTACAGGTTCGAGCATCTTTACTGATGAGAGATGTTATATTGAGTTTGGTCTACACGAAGTTACGTTGGGAGAGGGAGAGGGACGACCATGAAGTTTGAAATATCGGTCTAAGCTCAGGGTTGGGGATAGGGCTAGTCTTAGGATTATTAGGACCTACTGGTACTTTACATATTTTCAAATAAATAGAAAGCTGCCATATTCTATGTAATGCATATACCAGTATTCGAGTCATATTGATCGTTATCTAGGATCTGTCTTATATCCGGGAATTGGCTTTTTATCAAAACGTGACTATTATTAGTACGATTTACCTTGGCTCTGGCTTGTATCTGGGACCTAAGATGCAGCTTCTATTTGGTGGTCTGTTTTTGACTCTGGTAATTCATTCATGAGACCATTCACATATATCAGTCACACAGTTATGCGTTTGAATGTATGGACAATGCAAATTGTTTCGCTGTTGTAGAGCTCACAGAGTGCTAAGCCTACAGGATGATGTCGTATTTCCTCGTGCCGCAGCTGCTGGTTTTAGCCAATAGTCGAAACCTCGGGAGTCTCAGAGTGATTTTTCTCCACCTTCTGTCCATATAAATCCTTGAGTGAAAATCAGCTAGCCACATCAGAGATACTGTGGTGAAACAAATAAAAAAAAATAAAACATCTGTGCCGCACTCTGCGGTAAAGCCTAAACCGCTTCGAAAACTAACGCTTCTGAGCGGACTAGGAGTGATGCACTTATAGACGTGTTAATGCATGCGTCAAAAAATTAATGCACGAGTTAACGCCAAAATCAAATTAATGCCTCGACAGCACTATTTATTACCTAACTTTCGTGAATATTCCAAGTTTTTACAGTACAGAATATTGTTTGCTGTAAGTGCAGATATTGCTGATGACGTTTACGCTGCTGCCAATACGTGCTCTGCTGTCCATCTGCTCTCTGCTACTTTCCTGGCTGGTTGCTGGCATTGCATTGACTGGCCGATCACCGGAGGATGCCCAGCAACCATTGTCCGGCTGGAGAAAGTGAGTACCTGTACTGCCCACTGCTTAATATGCAATGGTTGTTCTATTAATAAAATGTAAGTTAAAAAATTGCATCATTTTGTCATTTTTACGTGCGAAAGCAGGTACTGCTATAGCGCGTCTTAGCCATCTCAATTCTGTCCGTCCGTCTGTCTGTCACACGGGTGGATCAGGCAAAAACGGTCCAAGCTAGGATCTCCAAATTTTCACCATCAGCTGCCTGGAAGACTCTAGTTTCAGGAACCGTAAAACTTTTTCATAAATTCCAAGGGAGTCACCCCGAACGAGGGCGATAAATGAGAGGGGGGTAGGCAAAATTTGCGATTATTGGCCTATAACTCGCTGTATCTCAGTAACGGTGCGAGATAAGGCCTAGGTTACTATTGATCACTAATAGGAAATCGTATACTGGCTTTCGATTGGCGCTGAATTCAATGACCTTGGATGATCTTGAACGCTGAAGTACGGGGTTTTACAGATTTTTTTCGCGATATCGAGCTGCGCAAGTCTATATCTTTCACAAGGAGGCGCCACCGTCGCCAACGCCACACGCGCCTATGGCCGATGTGTATTATGGTCCGAATGGGCCGAGTCCAAGTGATATGCGATTTTCGAAACTATAACTACTAAACTGGAAATGCTATAGGCTTTCGCGCATCTCGTGAGCTTTGCTCAAATTTCTTGTTCATAATGTGATATATCCAGGATGTACGTTTTGTTAGAAACTTCTATGCAAGTGCCATAATTTGTGTAATGTGGGCATTGCAAATTTGAATGGTTCTGTTCAGCTTCTGCATTTTTTGTCATTAACATTACAGCTGCTGTGTATGGGACAGATTCACATGTACGTGCATAAGTGAATGCCACTTTGTTTTTTTTTGCAGTAAAGTAACTACCGTACACTAAAGAGGTGTGGTGATTAAGGTTAAGGTTAAATTGCCCATAGTCAACAGGCCCTCTCACAGCTCTGTGACCGATGCGAGCGGTGCTCATCTCCGTTTTTAATGGCCTCAAGCCAGCAGTGTGCCGCAGATGCCTCACCTGCCGTATGGGATCATGCAGTATTACCTGCCACCCGATACAGGTGAACCCATCCCTGTCTTATATAACATGGGAGGAGGGCCAGACCTCCACATATTACTGCCATAACCTTCCCAGCAGTGAAGCTGGTACCAATTTGTACTGCTTGGTGAACAGAGGCACATGTGTGTAAACAACTGGCCCAAGGTCATTACCTGGCAGTGCCCCGGGGCTTGGCTTAGTCGAACCTGCAACCTCAGGGTTGCAAGTTCGGCATGTTACTGTTGTACTACCAGGCCAGATATGGTGAGCAGTATGACAAATAATAAATATGTTGCAAATTGCAAATTTTTTCAGCTATTTTTCTGCCATGAATATTTTAAAGTGTGGTCAACATTTGGCCAAGTTATTCCCGAAATAAAAAGGTTGCCACTTTAATGGTTTGCAGTGTGTATACATTGTGTGCACAGCTGGCTACGGCCGTTGGTTGTGCTGTTTGGGCGTGGTCTGTTCTTCTTCGGAGGCTACCACTGGGTTCGTGTCAAAGGTCGAAGGGCGAGTGCCGAGGAAGCGCCCATACTCGCTGTTGCACCACATTCATCTTACATCGATGCACTCACCATTGTCTATCTCAACATGACGTCCATGGTCGCCAAGAAATCCGCTATCAAAATACCATTCTTTGGCAGTGAGTTTCTGTCTTGTGCAGTATTTTCAGTTATAGGTACTGCATAGTTAGTAATTAGAAGGTACTGGTAAGTTACCATTGATAACTATTTTGTATTGCTGTGAATTGGCAGAATGTGCAGATATCAGCTTGCGGTAGGATTATGTTAAATGTGGTGCATCTGGGTTCAAATTTTCATATTTATTTATTTCCCGAGATTGTTGCTACATGATCTGAAGCAGTTTGGTGATTTGTGACATGCAACTACACCAAGTAATGTATTTTTTGAATTTATCATGTATCTGCATTAATAGACCATGTTACGGGGCTCGCCTAAGGCTCAACAGTCCATCTAGTTTGTTACGGCTGCTGAAACGTGAACTGAAACTGCAGTTATTGGGGAAAACTGCTCAGTGCATCTGTACTTTAACCACATTATTATACTTGCCCTTCTGGCTGGTTTTAAAGTGTGACTTTCAATGTCAGCCATGTATGGTCTGTCAGTTGTGCAAAACCAGGCTGTGCCCCATCAGGAGCATTATAGGCAGGGTGCTCATCTCCCATACATTGGCCGTTGAGCCCGTAGGTGGTGGATAGACCACTTGAGTCCGTGACACATGGTCAGTGTGACACCACTACCCAGCAGCAGACCATCCCCGCCTTCTGACTGGTACCAAATTTTACTGCTTGGTGAACAGAGGCACGTGTGTGTAAACAACTTGCCCAAGGTTGTTACCCGGCAGGGTCCTGGTGCGGAGTCGAACCTGGGACTTTTCGGTCACCAGTCTCACTCGTTACCGTTACACCACCAAGCCATCAGTAAATATGGGCAATCAGTCAATTAGAAACTTAGTTAATTGGCTGATTAATTACTCTGTCAGCTCTGACTCAGCTCACCGTTGGCTGCTAACTGTGTGGGGTCTATGTTAGACTGTGTGGGGTCCATATATCACGGTGGGTGGTCTATATCTGTCTCTGTGTGGTCTTTTAGCATTGATTCAGTACACTCAGCCAGTGCTGGTAGATCGTGAACAGTCTAGCTCTCGCCAGGACTGTGTCAGAGAAATTCAGCGTCGTGCTGCTATGCCAGGGGCGTGGCCTCAGATTGTCGTCTTCACTGAGGGAACCTGCACCAACCGCTCTTGTCTCATCAGCTTCAAACCAGGTCAGGTTTCTCAAAAGTAGGACTGAACCTCTCCTCTTGGACACGACCCTGCCCCCAGGACAAAATTCTCCACTTTCTAATGCCGGGGTAGGACAGAACCCCCTGGCACTGACAAGGACAGACCCTCCCTGTAGTTAACTAGTCTTCAGCATTCTGTCATGTCCGTATAATGAAATCAAGACTACGGGAGGTTGTGTCGGGGGGGGGGAGATTATGTCTGGAAACCAGGTTTCACACATCCTTGAAAGTCCTAGGATGTTTTTTGTTAAATTCAAGCCCTTGAAAGTTCTTGAAAACAGTGATTGTCTTTGAAAGTTCTCTTATTTGAGTGTCTAGGTCCATGAAAGTCATGGATCTTTTTAGTATATTCTACAGCAGCATAGTCATACAGGTCACAGGTTATGTCTTTCTCAGGTTTCTCTCCCTTTTCTCTATTCCTAGGTACACAATTTTTTGTGAACATTTTACCGAAAACCACGTCTCTGTGATGTACGGCTGCAAAATTATGGTGCCGTAAACTTTGTGTTATTTTTAGATCACTTGTGTTTTACAGTGATTTAGTACATTACTTGTGTCTAGCAGTGAATTTGACTTGAGTTCTTGTTCTTTTGTTATTCGGGTTCAGACTCAGACTAAGTATACTCGGCTACATCACTGAGTTCACATGTGTTGACGTTTTCAGGAGCGTTCATACCTGGCGTTGCAGTGCAGCCAATGTGTATTAAGTACCTCAACAGACATGTACGTTTCTGCACTGCTTTGTTATATCACTGCATCTTTTGGCTGTTGGAAGAGTCTAAGGGTTTATTGTTCTGTGCACGGGTTAAGGTTAACTATGAGGTTAACTCAGGAAATTGCCCGGGTTAACTCACGGCACATTGTTTATTAGTTCGGTTAACCCAAGAGTTAAAGTTAGCCACCGGTTAGCAAACTTGTGAGATAAACTTAGGAATGGAACAATTGACCCTAAATGGCTCATTAATTTGTCATATATTAACTGCCAAGTTTTTTTCTATAGATGGTTGACAGAAAGGAGTTTTATTCTATGTCATATTGGATGTTATATTGTGCTGTTCATATATTTTGATTATCAATATGGACAGGTTGTTATTTACTGGTACTTACTGTAAAAAATAGCACTTATACCCTGTTTTCATGAGGAAGCATGTATGAAGCACACATATACAATATACACCTTTATCAAGCCATATCTAAGACTGCATGGTGTGGGCTCTGAGTTTGCTCCAAGTTCGTTCTAAGTGTGCTTCAGGTGTGCTTTCAGTGTTAGACATGTTTGATACTGGAAGCATGCAGCACACATGAAGCACACTTGTGGCAAACTTTTAAGAAGCAAACTTAAAGCACACGTCATGCACTCTTAGAGCTGCTTTGATAACGATGCATATTGCAAACATTCACCAAGCTAGCTCTACATGTGCTTCATGTATGCTTCATGTATGCTTCCTCGTGTAAACAGGGTATTACTTACAACTGCATGGGCTGGATATCTGCTGCAGTAGTGGTAGGCTGTGTATGTGTATGTATGTTTATTATAGGACTTTTCGACATGGACCTTTGATGGACTGGGCTCGTACGTATTCTATCAAGTGTATTTATTATCACAAGTTCGCATTTTACAACGCTCTTATGCTCGCAGTTTCTCATTGATCGATTCAGATATTAAATATACTATGCAAGCGAACAACGGTTTTTCTCGCCATTTTAAGGCATTTATGTAGCTTTGACTATAACTTATATTAATTGAAATAGCCTTTTCTCTGATTATTTTCCAGACTGCACTCCCAACTAATATCTTTTTTCAGTCGACCTAGTCTCAGTAGTATGTATTATTGGGCTACTTAAAAAATTCCGGATCGATTGATTGAAAAGAAATGTGGCTGAATATCTGGAGCTGCCAGTATCCAGCCAGGTCAGGGGTGGAGCCACCCACCCCATTATGGTTATAGGAAATGGGTGGTATCTCTCTTGCCTCCCCTCCCCACTACAGAGAAATAAATTATCTGTTAATATTTTGTCATGACTTAGACTGCAGTGCAGGCTGATCAGCGTTACGAACTCGTAAAATCAGCTTCTGTGATTCGGATGCAACGTTTTTACGACAATCTTATGACATCGTAACTTGTTGATTTACGACAAAGATACGAAGAAGTTGTGAAGATTTTACAACAATTTTACAATTGTCTTACAACGTTTTGTAAATTAGGCTTCTGGTTTGTTCGTGCAGTACAACTGAAGTGAACTGCAGTGACAGGTCTTATTTCAGTTCTGCCAATTAGTGCATACACTAACCAGATGCAACTGAATGGTTCAGCTCATTTCTGTTGCTTTCTACATGCCTTTAGCACTTGATGATGATGATGATGATGATGTCATAATAGTGCTACTGTGGATCGTCTGCAGGCTGAAGACTTTGTGGTACACGTTCACCAGCTTCCACAACAGTGTCGAGATCGAAGTTTGTGAAGCCTGATTCACATGTTGCCACTCACTGTTTATTTAGGCTATAGTGTTTTTTACAGTTCTTATTGCTAACAATGTTTTTCTGCAGTCACTGATTATTTTCATTATCTTTAGAAAATTTTACTGTCAACGTTGTTATACCAGCTTTCTCCTGTATCGCTTTTGGGCCGACCACGGCACGTTGTATGCTTAACTGTGGCTAAATGGTTTGACTCAGGTTATAACAACTACTGTCCATTTAAAGTGCTTATATGACTTGATCAACTGGATGTATACACTATACATTTCCTTAAGTTCCTGCTATCATCCATGGATTGAATGCTTAAACTTTGGTCAAAATTGTCTTTTGGGCTAACTTTTGCAATTTTTGTACCACAGCTTAGTGACTCACGGCAATAACAACACTATATTCTAGTAGTACACAAAAAAAGTTATATCTACATAAAAATTTTTACCCTCTAGCTCTATTTATTCTGAAGTTATTGCCTTTTGAATGTTGTGAATCAGCTCATTTTTGCAGAATGGCCTTTGTGACACAATTTTTAAAAAAATTATATTTTGATCCATTATCGAGGTAAAATTCTGCAAAAATTAGTAACAGCTTATCCTTGTGAATGCTGTCAAAGGAAAAACTAGAAGGTGCTCGTTAGAGTGCATATCTCCACCAAGTGAAGTGATTTAAACATTGCTATTACTACTACTATGTCTACAAATACAACAACACCTACAACTACACGATACAACAAGGAAAGGGGAGGGAGAAGGAGGAGCCGCTTTGCAGAGGGAGGGAAAAGCAATAGCCGGCGTTACTGCTTGTGCTGTTGGTGCAACGACGTCATTGCCATTATGAGTCATCATATACACAGAATGATGGAAACACGGACAGAACGACCAATCTCTTAATCTCCTCCGATGTTCACTATGTTCACACTTGGCGGCGATAAATATCACGGCAATCTGAGATGGTGTGGTGGATAGCACTGGTTGATTTGACGTGGAATGACCCTATCACATTCACATGGGTGTGATATGTTTTTTGTCCTGTTGTTCTGTGTACATGATGACTCATAATGGATGATTGACTCTGGAGTACTGTCACAGGTACATGTGTGCGATGTTGTCTGTCTCTCTCTGTATCTGTCTGCATGTCTGTCTACGTGCAGTTCTTGCCAGTGTATGTACCCTCGTTGGCTGAGAAGAACGATGCTTCGCTCTATGCCAGAAACGTCCGAGCACTGATGGCAAGGTGATTTCCAGCAATTTAATACTTTTTCTCGTGCTTTACGATTAATGCTGCATCAAATTCCACCTACATTGATGATGTTTTTTTTCACTTTCAAGCTCTGTGCTGCTGTTGAATGGATAACTGGAAGGAGCATCTGCCATATGGGATCGCACAGTGTTACCTGCCACTCGACACAGGTGAACGTGCCCCACCTTAACTTCAGCCAGGCAGATGAGTATGCAGTTTACCTACCCGAGAAGGATGGGAGGCTGAGTTGACCTTTGTACACGGTTATATACAGATATGTTTCACCTGTCTGCAGACAGTCACTTGTCTTAAGTAGTAATCACTTGATACTGACCCAACTGCGAGTCGAACCCATGTTCTCTTGATCATATGTTC
>Ga0209454_1003787_pt1 | contig 11011 bp, 6 predicted proteins | sample WorMetHERISLAND1_2_FD_187400 | JGI IMG/M metagenome (GOLD analysis project Ga0209454, IMG submission 187400) | Marine gutless worms symbiont microbial communities from Max Planck institute for Marine Microbiology, Germany - Olavius geniculatus... | ecosystem: Host-associated > Annelida >...
GTGTGGGACAACCCTGCAGGAGTTAAGCCACGCTGCCCTAGATAGGCAGCGGTGGGCAGCGATAGTAAGAATGGCGTCAGACACCAACGGGCATTGAGCCCACGGTTGTCGATGATGATGATGATGAACAACGTACGCAACGCACCCAACGCAAGGCCCCTTCGTACGTTTTGACGAGTTGACTGAAAATGCCGGACATGAAATTGACGGACTAAATATAATATTATATTGTTTGAAAATAGATTACATTACAATGCAGTGTGCAATTTTTTGAAACAACGGCAGAACACAAGTGACAGCAACAAGGTAAGCTGTATAATATGCGTGTGTATAGTATGATAAAATGCATAAAATATTACGAAAACATCAACTTAAAATTGTCAATTATATCATTATATCCCAAATGACAAAAATATTAATCACAGTGTCTCTTAAAACGCAAATGCCACATTTTGGAAGAAAGTCCGGCCTTATGGAACGCCGTTTTACTATTTAATCCAGAATTCTTGATATGTACATATCACGAATTCGAATTCGTGATATCATGAATTTATTTCATGATATAAATTCAATTTATGATATCATGAATTGAATTCGTGATATGTACATGTCAAGAATTCTGGATTAAATAGTAAAACGGCGTTCCATACGGCCTAGTATTGACATACTGTGCAGCCATTCGCTAGCGCGAGTTGTACAGTCTGGACGTTAATCCTAATTTCGGCCGTTAACCACACTGAAAATTAGAATACCAGTTACTGCTGCACACACAATTTTGGTCTCTCAAAGCCTTTGGTTTTTGATAACAAGAGCTAGTACAGACGGACGGATAAGAACTTTAATACGGCCTATTGCAATGGCTGCATAATCATCAGCAAATCAGGGTCACGAAATTTCGCAGTGATGGCTTTAAGACGTAATATTTTCTTGCTCAGAAACGACATTTAATAGCAGACAAAAATATTCACCAGACATAACCTGGATTTGTATAGTTTTTCTTCATCACTTTTTTTTATTTCTTAGCTTCGTATCCTGTAGGCCCACTAGGCTACCACCTGCAAAGTTTCATATGAGCTTGTTTCTATATGTTCTTCACAGAGGCCTATTGTCTATATAATACACTTTAATACAGACAGAGAGATACGATTTCCTATCAGGTCGTAAAAAGCTCCTCGCGGGGGTAAAAAGAAGACCGAGCGGTTTATTGTGCAGGTGCAGCGAGGCGCCAGTGAGTCACGATGAGACGTGTGATTCGTTGTCGTTAATTTACAATTAGACTGCCTGAGGCGAGGGGGGTAATTGTTTCCTGTGACTCGCGTATAGACACACAGTTGGTACCGGAAATACATTCACGCACGTACGCTCAGGCGCCGCCCACGCGTCCACATCCGGGCGCCGTCAGACAGTCGCTCAACCGGAAACGAACAGTCTGATATCGTTCGGATTACCGGGGACTCAGCGAAGCCACGCCCCGAGCTCCCGCCTTGTTATGTCCAGACAAAAATGTGAAAATTCAGACACCGAAACCGAATGCTCTAACAGAGTTGGACGTACGTGGGTCTAGTTGACTAAATCCAATCCAACCCAATCCATATGATGACGTGCTTGCTGACCCACATCCAATTATTCAATCCGTATGCCTGATAGCAGATTTTGTTTAACATTTACGTCAACGTGGTATTTTAAAACAGTATAGTTTTTCATGGGAAACCATCTCAAAGCAATGGAGCATCACCTGCCATATGGGGATCACATCATCACACTGTTACCTGCCACCCGACACAGGTGAACGTTTTAAACCACAGCCAGACCGGCCGGTACTCGATTTGTTTATTCCGAAGGGATGGAAGGTTGAGTTGATCTTAGTGGTTTATATTGGGATAGTTTACCTGTCCGCAGACAGTCACCCATCTAGCCCAAGTAGTATAACTACTTGATTGCGTCCCGACGTCCAAAAGTCGAAGCAACGATCTCGAGATCGCGTGTCAACGTCGTACCGTTACACATACAGCACACATCATGGCATTTAAGCATTATCGATGTCGCGAAAACGATAAAGACCGTGCTACTGAAATAGTGGTCAATAAAAAGAAATGTGGAAACGGAAGCTACAATGTCATGACAATATCGCAGTTAGATTTCACGCGTCGGCGGCTAGCAATCACGGCCTGGAACTGGCACACGAGGAGACCGGTGGCGACGCCGTGCGGTGTCAGTGAGGACTGTTCAATAATCTGCGAGTTATGATGATGCCATTACTGTCTGTCTGGCACAGCCAGTTCACCACCGGAACACACGGAGGGCCGGTGTCCCATTATAGGACCTCCCTCCAGAAAAGTCTCTTTGGCCGACAATCTCCCGCCAAAATTCCGCCCGCCCAGCTTCCGCCCGGGCGAGACGGATTTTTACCGGTAAATTGTCGGCCGGGGAAGACTTATGGGGCAATCCTATAATGGGGAGACTTTTTTATGTGGCCGGCGATATTTTAATAAAAGGAGTCATATCAAATCCGTGATTATCTCTTCCCGCGCGCGGATTTTTATGGGGGAGACATTTTAATGTGACACCGGCGCGCAGAGGAAAGACGCGTTTATTACCGGTGTGTGCGGTAGCTTATTGGTAGGACGTGGTCACTGTCGGAGACTGGCAGAGAGAGGTGTGCCCAGTACTCAACTCGACTCGAGCGATACTTCGTACTCGAGTACTCGCACGGGATATAATTAACTTTTCAAGAAATGTTGTTCCATAAAAAAATTGCAAATACTAATCTCAAACTCAACGAATAAATGCGTCACAAAGTTAAGATTTAATCAATAATTAGAGTAAATTTGTATAAACGACTGAAACTGTTCAAGTTACTGAGTTTCTGCTATTTAGCTATTTGATTGATCAAAAATAAATTTTATAGTGTACAATGTTTGCAAGAACTAGCGCAAATGTTTGATAAAATTGCATTCAAAAACAACGGATATAATTAGTTAATTGCATATGTGTAGCGTACTATTACAGATTTATAACTATGTTCACTTGCTTACTAAATTTTTTACTCATCTACTAAACGCAAATTAACTAGTGATCAGCAGTGACAAACTTTACGCTTTATAGTCTCACAAATTTCCTGAAACTGTAAAAAATATTGTAGACCGTTAATTTCAATTTTCATCGAAACAGTTTTTTTTTCAATTTAACCATGAGAAGAGTACTCGGGTGACAAATTACTCGGGTAGCCCAGCCCTAGAGAGACAGGTCGTAGCGGTAAAGCAATAACGTTGTCTGCGAGTGTGCCCCCTGCGCGTTGCTGCAATGCGAGGCTGCACGGAAGTCGTTGTTCTGTCAGTCAAAGAGTTCGCAGTTATTGATTTCCAGTTTTATGCGTTCGCACTTCACTAGACGGGGGCAATAGAACGTAGGCCTATTCGTCGTAAACTGATTATACGTACAACACCATCGTACCAGCCGACCCGTGCATATTGCCTGCATGTGGAACTTTGCGTTTTAGTGATTCTGCGTAATTTTATTGTTCGCAATTTTGGCCAAACGTAAGCGACGTAGACGACCAACGTTGTACGGTTGTATCCCAGGTTTTTTAAATCTGTTTTTTTTTTATTTTGAAGCAATATGGTGCAAATTGAATCCATCTTGGTAGGCCTAACGTTTTCCAGATCTGAATGTCAATCGGTTTGGTCTTGAGTCATTTCTCGCGCACGGAACTCGTGGATCACAGTCTTTGACGATTGTTGACTTTGGCAAAGTGCGTCGGCATCTAGACGCACTTTAAACGCTTCCTTCTTACTTAGCCTACTTCTTAAAAAACAGCAGGCCTAGTTCAAGTTGCGGACCAAAAGAGCAGCTGGTCCACATTTAGATTACGTAGGTATAGCGTAACCGTAAAACTGACGTTAACGGCCCTTTTGAAAATTAGCATATTTATTTAGTTTTAGAGGCTACGCTATTCACTATTCAGATGTTCCAGGAACTAACATCATAGGCCCACTTATTACAGAATCATAAACCTGTCGCTACAGAGTATCTAGATATGAACCAGCGGTTATCAGCAGACGAATACTACACTGTATTAGAAAATTTACTCAGTTTGTGCACGATCAAGTGAATTTTTGTCACAACTCTAAGAGCGCTCATTGACAGATGGTTTACAAGCAGGCATTAATTGTCAGCAGGTAGCACAGAGTGCTCGTTTGCTTCAAAACTAAATATTATGCAACTAATGTTGACTCCATGTTCGTTGCATAGGCTTCTAATTCACACATTGTACTTAGCTAATTTCTCAAATCATTAAATCACATATACCGTGTAAAGGCCTTTCCGTCTGTTCTTCAGTTCTCACTACCGAGTAGATATAATGTATAGGCCCTATTTCCATATATCTTACTTAAAATTCAATCCAAGTCATCTATTAAATACATGTAGGCCTAGTGAAAATACTATGCCAAAAAGAAAGCTAACTAATCGTTTTATATGTTGTTTTTATGAAGTTTACAAAGACTCTTTCTTAAACACCAAACATAAACGCATTTTCTTTTCTGCACTTAGCCTAAATCTGACTAAGAAACGACACGTGTTTCAGTAATCAGCTTGTACAGCAGACTGCATGACTTGGCCATTCGTGATCTTATAGTTCAGTTGAGCTCAATTTACAGAATTATGCTATCAGCGATCTATAGCATGATTAAGTTGAATTTAATGATTAGTGGTTTTCAAGACACGATAAAGACAGCCGACTGACGCAGATGGCAGTTTATTACAAAGTTGATAAAGCAAAAGCCAAACGTTCTGCGACTGTAGCCTAGCAAATGAAGCCGTAACCAGTGCAATTAGCATAAACACCTGCTCATTAGCATACATTATACATACATGCATAACGACCACGACGCAAAGTACATTACATAAATATAGGTCCTCGGATCCTACCATAAGTTAACTTAAAACGCCTTAGAACAAACGATTACGTCAGCGCAGTGGCGACATTATATTATGCGACTGTCCGCCTAGCTATATGCACTCGAACACTGCATTGCTTAATCATACCCCTGGACTTTTGAGCTGAAAAATGGCACGCCGTTTACTCCCGTCGTGGGAAACTATCACACCAATTTTGGCAGTGGCTTTTATCCCCCAAATCTGAAATCGAAATCGGGCGCAACTTCCCCCCCAGTTCTGACTCGAGTTTTCCCGTCTGCTTTGGGCTTCTTTCCCTCTAGGGAGAAAGTTTTGTTAAGGGTGTAGTTTGCCCAGTGAAAATAGGGGAAAGTTTTGATCTGCAACCTTATCAAAACTCCCCCCCCCATTTTTCACTGGGCGCAAGCTGTGCCCACCAGGTATAGGCCTAGAGATAGAAGCCACTGAATTTTGGTATTTCCATAAGCCTTTGTGCTTTAGAGCTAAGAGCCCATACGGAACAAACAAACGGACGTGTTAAGAGCCGTAATACGGTCTATTAGGACGATTGCGTAACAATTAAGACATACGAATAGAACGGAAGATGTGTTTTCTTTAAAAACGTAAATATGATTTCTGTAACAACAGTGCTGCCGTGGTTGTGAACGACCTTATACTATTCATATTATACGCATTATTTACCTACAGCACACAAAGTACGTCCAAATAGACCTAACCACGAGTACACTGTGTATCCGACAACAAGAATTACGCCTACTACATCGAAATCAAAACGCTTGACACTTTAAGACAAAAAACAATATGGCTACTATTAGCACCAACAACCTTAGGGCTATCTTCTTAATTTAAAGACGAAACACTCGTAATAAATAATGAGCACAACACGAACATACATGCACACACGACACTTAAAACCTATATTCAATTCTGGCATGTAACGAAATGGTCTTGTGTTTGGTACGCTTATTATCTTACACCAAGATACATGGCAGAATTTGACGTTTATGCACCTCCAAAATTGAGCGCTTTATAATTCGCAGACATGAGGAATTTCGGAAATGGAATTCGTAACTATAGAAGCGATCAGACATCTCAAACCTTCGCCGAGAACAGTGGTGCCAACTGGTGAATACAGGGAAGTTAATACAACCGCTATCTCATAACATTAAAGAGCACTGAAAATGATTCAGAATACATAAATCAAACCGGATCGTTGCCAAAATCTAATCACATCCCCTTTGCGCCATACCCAATCCCTTGACAAAATTTCTACCAAAATCGGTTCTTAATTTCATCAGTAACCCAGTTGACACACAGGCAAAAAGACCCACCCAGAAACAGAACCAAAATCTTAACTTCGCTTCGGCCCAGGTAATAATAATTCATATTCATCATATCGGGCAAAAAACACTAACAGTGTACACTATAACAGATGAGGCAGATACTCTCAATAAATCAACATAAGTTACCGGCATAACTAAGCTATGTACAGGGCGCAAAATACGCTCGGACAAACAAACAACAAACAATCGATCAATCAATCATTCATTCAATCAATTTCCTAACGGTCCGCAACGAAGTGAGTTGTTGCAACAGTCAAGGCTGACCAGATCCAGCCCAACAATAAGTAAGTAAACGTAGTCGAAGCAACTGTCCAACCGCCACCGAGACGACGAGAAAATAACCTAATAAATTAACGGATGATGATGGGCAACTCCGCGCAACAGTCAGAGTGGCTAAACAGTCATAGTAGGCTGGAGGAGGACTTGCAGGAAGGCAGGTCACTCACGGACATCCACGGATGTCGTAGAATTGCCTCGAGCGTTGGTCGGTCACATGGTCGAATGGACAAGCACTGGTGGATCAAATCACGAACCCCTACAAACCACACACAAACATATAACACCATCAGTCACAATTACACTGCTGCTGCTAACATTTCACCTCACACGTTCAAGCCAGTGTACGTAAGGTGAAGGCTCAAAGATTGAACTTATTTTTTTTCTGTGACGTAGCTTACAATCATTGGATATTATAAAAAAATTATAGTACAAAAGAGTCACGTTTAGCCGCTCACTGTTTAGTAACAAAATTTTTTTGTAGCATCCTAACAGGCCGCAATATGCGTCTTGCTCGTCCGTCTGTCCTGTCGGGCTTTTAAGTCGAAAACGGCACAGAAAAACCAAAAGTAGCTTGAACGTTCCACGGGGCAGGAGTAACCGGTGTGCCAATTTCGAGATAGAAAAGTAACGCGGACGGCCGTAAAATATGTCGCCACTGAGAAGTCCGATATAGTTTTCCAAACGGGGATGATTAATTCGCTACTTTCACCTGGTGAGACGTGTTTGCGGAAGACGACGTTGGCGCGCAGAATCTGCTCGTCCGACTCGAATGGAATGTCGCCACAGACCATGTCATAGAGCAGGACACCGATGGACCAGACCGTGGCCGGGGTGGCATTGTACCGACGACACCGCACCCACTCTGGCGGACTGTACACTCGCGTACCTGTCAGAGCATACAGCAACACACACGCTGTAACTAACATGAAAGTCTTCGCAATAAATCACGAACTGCATATAAATCAACCTTATAATCATAGCAAGTGAGTTTCGAAACGGCACATCACTTCAGCACACAAGACGCATATCGCGGCACAGCAATGTTAATAGAATACTTAGCTGCACAAATGAATATTACCAGCAGCAAAACCAACATTTTCGATACGTCCACTGCAAACGCAAACGTCGTCACAACCCCCGACACACGATACAGCGACCAGTCATCAACTCGGCAGCATATTTCACATACGTTCTCTTTCCTGGAATTACTTTTTACCAGGCCAGTGATTAACTCCTCCCCAACTACAAAACATTTGGTTACTTTGGTTTAAAAAATGTTTTCCAGTTAATTTTTTACGGGTCTGCCAGATAAAAACGATTGTAAAAGCGTCACGAAACGATTAAGCTTCTGAGAAAACAAACAAAACAGTTAAGCCGTGATAAAATACGCTCACACCGGCTCACGAGTCACGACTACGTCGCAGTCACACGTTCCACAAGTGCGCGTGAGTCACTCATGCACCCGCCTGCATAGATAACACTTCTCAAGTTCTCAGTCTCACATCCGAATAAACATTTGTCCGCTAATCAGTCCCCGAGACTCAGACTAGAGATAAACTAACTGGAAATGACTGTATATGGTAAGCAGGTCGGCTACTAGTCATTCATCGCAGTGCAGACGATGCAATCACGCGTTCCAGACAGCGCACGGCGACAGTAATCATCATAATCGATGTCGGCAGCGTGCGTCCAATACGATATTTTATGCCTGTCGCGAAACTTTCAATTTCGTGCATCTGATGAATGTGTGGCGCGGCGTCCGATCGAAACTCCAACACTTCGATCTGTTTCTGTGGACTTGGCTGAAACGTAAAAAAATCCAAAACTATATAATAAAGATTGCAACCGTGATGAATTCACAGCGTTCATTAATTACTGTTTTCAGCTACAAGTTCACTAAAGATAAGTGAAGTTTGGATGGAAAAGCATATGCCCAAACTCCACTACTTTCGATTTTTTCCGCATCGTACAGCCTGTCGTACGACAAATCCAGATGCAAATCGAAGTAAGTGGATTTCGCGCCACAGCACAGACGTCACGGCAGTTGAGCACGACCGAGTGTGTGACTAGCGTGATCGTCCAGGGTGGTCATGGATTGACCAATGCGGACTAGACGGGCTCGGCGCCAAGGACGCACGGACACGCGACCTTGCCCGGGCTTGTATTGATTCAGAAGGCAGCGCGCCGGGGAGACGGGCGAGTAGGGGTACGCAGGAATAGGGAGGAAAAGGGGGAGGAACTTCTTTTCCCGGCAACCGACGCCGTGTAGCGGCTAAAAATAGATGACCGGAGTCGGTCGACGACCAATGGCAGGGAGTCTGGTCGTCCGTCAGTTGGCAGCGTGCCAGAGAGGTCAGCCGCTGAATCCAACCATGTTGGCCGGCTGCCAACAATGTCAGACAAACACGCTCAGGTCACTAGCAGCCAGCTGCTGCTGCCGCTGCCTCGCAACACAAGCCTAACGAACGGAAACGCTCAGCATTCTAGGACTACTGTGTGTAACATAACAGATAAAGTCCACGACCTCGTAACACAGCGCTGCTTACACGAGTCAGACTCGCAACCAGAAGCGCTTTACAATCTCGGACGTGGCAGCTGATTGGCATGAGCTAATAATACCACAGCGCACCATGCGGCCATCCATTGCCCGCGCCAGCGAACACTGCAGTCGGACCCGCGGTGCAGCCAGCAAACATAACACCGCTCCAATGAGTCACGTCACCCCATAACCGGTAAGCTATCATGCGTCGTTTCCTTTTTCGCTGAGGGAAGCAGGCTGAGCTGACCTGAGCATGCACAGGTTAGCAACTTGCTTAAATTTGCTTGCAAATTACGCCCCCTGAGATTTCAACCACAACCTGAAAGTTACTCTAATAAATTAACCACTATAAACCACGTGCGCCTACTAGGTATATACGGCGCAAAAGTGTTGCAGAATTTAGGCGATCAGTGAAAACTGATATCCATTCCAATAGCGTTTATCGAGTACTGATTCGGTAAGCATTCGTTCCCGGTTAATAGCCGTCCGTCTCGCCATAACATCGGCAATGCGCGACCTCGACCGATGTTCATTGCAGACAAATGCAACATAAAACTAGACACCGAGACCGCAAACCGGCTACCACCCTCCCCGCGGGTCGCATCTGCTTTTTACATGCAATAAATCAACTCGACCAGACAATGCACATGGACAATTTATGCTTTCACCACACTAAAAGTGCTGAGAAGTTAGCGTAGGCCTAACTTGTCTGCCGTACGCGTAAACCACTGATACTTTTAAACGCTATGTGATCATTCCCGGGATTTTGTCTTGACTAACCTTGACGCTACAGCGCAACTTAAAAACAGTTTTGTACCTCGCGCTAAAAAAAATTATAGCGCGTCCCATTCGGTATGTCAAAAGAATTTGTGTACCGTAAATCAGTGCCGTATTCGCAACAGAGGCACGCGCTACATTTTTGAAAGCTCATCCTTTCAGCTACATGTGCGAACGATACGCAGACTTATCAATACAGCGATGTTTTTTTCGGATCCACGGTCCATCAATCTGCTACAGCATAAGGCCAGTCTGACAGTGACAAATCCCGTGATCTGCGGCGCGCTACGTCTGTGTTCAAAAATATAGCGCGCTGCAGCTAGTCAAAAGAATGACTGACGGCGAAACTGGAACGCGGGTGTGCGACTGAGCGTCAGACTGTCTGGAATCCGCCGACAACTCGCGTCTGACTGTCTATCCGTCTGCCTTGTCGTCCATAACGTTATCATTCCATTCTTTGCTCTCTCTGGGTGATAGCGCAGCTCAGCACAGGCGCCCATTTTTGCAAACCAGTGTGGGGCTCTTCGCTTCTTTCAATTCGCTTTTCTCTCTTACTTCTCCCTCTGAACCCAGTCTGAGTAAAAACAGCAAGCTCACTTGCATACGTATACGAGATGCAAAAAATGGCTTATTTCGATGTTGGACTTCTTGGCCAAAAAATTCGTCGTCAAGAAACAAAATGCCTTGGAGGGCGTCGTCCCCTAAATTGTAGCCGCAGGGGCTATGACCACCATGCACGGAGTCTGCAACTACGGGAGCCGGAGGCAAGCAAATCTATGGTATATGCGGCAATCGGCAAGAAAGCAGCAACGCCGCATACGCTGAAAAAAGCGGCGACGGGTGGGAATGCACCGGGATACATTGGCGCTGAATTCAGTGACCTTGGATGACCTTGAACGCCAAAATAGGGGTTTTAACCGATTTTTTTTCGCGATATGAGGCTGCGCAAGTCTTTATCATTCACAAGGAGGCGCCACCGTCGCCAACGCCACACGCGCCTATGGCTGATGTGTATTGGGGTCCCGATGGGCCGAGTCCAAGTGATATGCAATTTTCGAAACTATAACTACTGAACTGGAAATGCTATAGGCTTTCGCGCGTCTCGTGAGCTTTGCTCAAATTTCTTGTTAAACACCAACTGTGATCTGTCATGACT
>Ga0209454_1003788_pt1 | contig 11011 bp, 7 predicted proteins | sample WorMetHERISLAND1_2_FD_187400 | JGI IMG/M metagenome (GOLD analysis project Ga0209454, IMG submission 187400) | Marine gutless worms symbiont microbial communities from Max Planck institute for Marine Microbiology, Germany - Olavius geniculatus... | ecosystem: Host-associated > Annelida >...
TACTGACGCCACTTTACCGTGTAAAATAAAACTATCTTCATATTCTTACTTTACTCCACAGCAAAATAAACAGAAATGCAGAAAAATAGTCTTTTTAGCCTGTAGCTGTTCTAGCTGCCAGCAACAGTAACACAATTTGCTATTAGTCAACTTTTGAGTCAACAACTTTATTACAAATGTACACTACCGCGACGCTAACGCATGCTGCAGAAATAACGCTGCTTGCTGATAACGGCTGCTGCACAATGACGTTCCTGTAGTGCACGCGACGGCCATGCTTAACATGGCTAAAAGCAAGACTAAGTTTTAAAAATTATTGATAAAAAGTATTCTATTTCTATGCCAACAATCTCTCAAGTTTTTTTACTGCAATTTTCCTTCATCAGTTTTATTGTTTTCATCCGCAGAAATGGCATTTTCAATGACGTCACGATTACATTAGCTATACATAGCAAGAAGTAAATTTTAATAAAAAGTTTTAGACGTTTTTAGTAAAGCGTATCATAGTGATAATGTGTGCCAAAAATTATAACAGTAAGTTTAAATTTCTTGAAGTTATTCAGGAAAAAGTGTAGACTTTTTTTCCGGACACGGTGTATTATAATTTAAATTGTCACGTTAAAAATCACGCTACAGTTGACAGACCAATTAAATGCTGCACATACACCGTAAGCCATAAAAAACAATTTACAATAATGTGATTATTATATATCTCACCACACGTTAATTGTTTCTACACTACCTTGTAAAATATAAATGTAAGCAAAAACTAACGATAATAACAATAATTTAGGTAGATAAAAAAAAGCGTTAAGACCAACATTGGAATGAATGATTCGTATGACACTAGACTATGTTATACCCATGCAGTTTAGTGTCATACAGACCATTCACTGCAATGTTGGTCTGAAGTATTTTTTTCAATTTTACCAAAATGTTATTATCATAATGTATGCATATTTCATTGACATTTCACAAGGTAGTGTAGAGACGCATTCATGGTGTGGTGGGATCTATAATGATTACATTATCGCAAATTGTCTGCAGAGTGTGCCAGTGAAAGAATTTTGAAAATCAGTCAATAACTGGCGAAGATATGGACAAAAGTAAAGTGGCACGTTTTTTTGGCCCACCCTGTATTGCAATTACTGTACTAAACGAGTTATACACTATTTCTGCCATAATAAACAGGCAAATTGCTCTCTCAAAACAAAAATTCTATAATGCATATTGTCCTAAATCGAGCTGCAATGACTTTTACAAATTGGATACCAAAATGTACTTTAAAATCTCAAAGACATCAAATATAAACAGATAATATAGACATTTCTTTTTATAAATGCAGTCTAAAAAGGAAAACAACTTTTAGCAACAAAACTAGAAATTTATTGCTTGTAAATGTAAAGCACGTAATTCTGTAATTTAAAAATACAATAATTCTAGCAGTAGATCGGCGATCTTGCTGTTAGCACTGGAAAATTGCTAGAGGTAGATCGGGTAGGCACATTATTAGGTACATGGTAGAATTTATGTTCCTGGTAGTCATAGGACTATGCCACGACACTGTCACGTACGAGGGTTAATCAGTAAGTAATGAGAATCAAGGTATTAGATCTGAATTTTTTTCACAGTCTATATATCAGTAAAAAGTACATTTTCCACGAACACGTATGAGTTTGTTGCGGATGTCACGTCATGGTAATTTATGACGTCATAGACCGTCATATAAAAACAATTCGTCGAATCAGTGCAAACAACATTGAATTGTATCTAGCGGACATCACAGAGATGAAATTTCAGATATCGAAATTGATGATAGTCACTGTGGGTTTGGTCGTTATTGTGTGCAGGATGATCTTATTGTATGAAGGCAGATTCGCCAACATTTTGTTGGGCAATCAATGACTAGTGGTCTGGACTGCAGTACTGGATTTATGGCAGGGCGTGCAGGTCTCGCTCTCGGGCCCCCGCACATTGAGGGCCTTTGGGCAACAAGTCAAGAATATTGCTAATCTCTTCGTCAACACAACAAATGTTATAAACTGTTAACTTTTCGATAAAATTTAACTGGTAACGTTAAATTTTGATGCAACGTCACAATTAGCTCTAGTGCTCTTATTTGCGGCCAGCGCAGATTAAAGCTATCGTATGTTCAAAGGTGCAAATGAGAAATTCGTAAACGTATTTGTTAGGGCTTTTAGAAAATCAGATGCTTCAGGGCACCACATTGTTAAATTTGACTGCAGACTGGAGAATTGTCGTGCAACAACGAGTCTAATTCTACGCTGTTTGCGTTATCACTTCAAATCATTTCTGGTTAACTCGCTGTGATGTCATAAATTACAATGACGTCACATTTGCAACAAACCCATATTTGTTTGAAGAAAATGTACTTTTTACAGGTATACAGACTGTGAAAAAATTAAGTCTAACACGTTGATTCTCATTACTTATTGATCAACCCTCGTATTTAAATCAGGCTTATTCAGTATTATATCAGAGTCCATCTCAAGCCATATCTGTTTCTTTGTAACACAGACTTAAAAATATACTGTTTTTGAATAAATTTGGTAATTGATAACAAAGTGACTAATATTTCAGTCCCAACCACAGTCCTGGTTATGCAGTGAAGAAATATGGCTGCATTCTTACATTAATAATGTGATAAATGTAATTAGATAAAGTGGCGATCTACCACTAGTAATTTTCTGCTCACTAGTGCGAGATCGCCGACCTACCCCTAGCACTGACCTGACGCTGCAATAATTTCATACGGCGTTGTGCAGTACGCTGACGTTCCTGGCGCAGAAACTCACTAGCTTCATCAAACACTCTACTGCCATGCATTCTGAGTCTACGGCGCAAGTAAACAAATGATTGTAAACTGAAAACCACAAATATACAGTCCTAAGTAAATAGCATTTACTTAACATGTTGTTCAGAAAAACAGTTTTGTAGTGACTGCACACTGACATTTCAGTTAATAAAACAACATTTAATATTAACAACAGCACTAACAATAATCAGTGATATAATTTCTGTAGTAAAATATATAACCAGGCATACAAGAGTCAAGTCAGTGTTCAGAAGATGAATGATTTGCCGACAATCATGCGGAAAATACCCAGCTCGGCTGTATCCAGCCAAACTTCTTTCAAAGTCATCATGGCTGTCATCGTCATCATCATCATCATCGTCAGCAGCAGCAGCAGCAGCAGCAGCAGCAGTGTCATCGACATCATCACGCGAACTATGCAGTTCTATTGTTGACTCATTCTGCTGTGGCTCTGAACAAGTTACATACAAGCACAAGCACAACAGCAATCTCACAATTATCCCTCAAGCATCAAAACACACATGGCAGCTGACAGCCAAGTATGGCTATGGCTAGATTACGCTCAAAAGCTAAACCAAAAATAAAAAGAAATAAAAGTCACATAATCATAGTAAAAGTAAATAATACTAAGTCTGCATATTACTGTAGCGTAAGCTGTCTGTCTGATTGGATGCTCGTCTATTATTAGCCTCATCATTAGCCAATAGCAAACCAGCACAGCTGAGTACTGTGGGTGGACTTACTGACTGCATGCTTGCAAATATACTCAGTCGCTACAATCGCTTGCCAATCGCTCGTCTGTCACTGTAGCTATAGGCTATAGCAGCAAGTCGATTCACTTTATGTACGCTGTACACAGCTTATGTATTAAATGAGTGTACTATAAAGTCGACACTCGACATGCTGTAAGAAGTGGGATATGAACCCACACCCACATTCGTGGACCATATCGTTCGTGGTTACTCATTTCATATTCTCCAGTTACTACGAATAACTGTACTATCATTCTAGAAATGTGGACACCTAAAGCTTAATCAACTACTGAATATCCTTCAACGTTGTGTTTGACCCACCTTAAATGAATAAATGAGACAATAAAGAGACCGTCTTGAGCTACATTCAACAAATAAAAAATGTGAAGTCCTTCCGAGTCAACAGCCCATTGGTGCCAACGACACTGATCTCTATTTCCTTAGCTTCAGTCGAACACCAGCTTACACTGCAAGACCAGGCATGTGAGGCTAGTAAATCACACAGTGTCTACTTTCGCATTAATTGCTGCACCTATGCACAAAGGATGGCCAGGCTGAGTGCCAAAATGAAATATAAATATAAGAATGTGAGCAATAAGAGATGATGCAGACCATGATCATGCTGCAGTGAGTTAGTGATACTGGTGGCTGGTTGCTGTGACTGACGGGTCCGTTTACCTTCAACAGTGAACCGCACTTTAGACCCACCAGTCGCCTCCAGCTCTTCACTAGCTGTCTGTCTAGCTGTCTGTCTGGCACGAGCCAAATGCTGCTCCAGTTCTCTGCACATCAGCAAACACAAACTATACATCACTCACTATGGCAAACATTGAGAAGATTCACTCTGAATATAAAGACAAAAAATCCTTAAACAAAAAGGTGCTCATGAAAGTGCATATCTCCACCAAGTAAAGTCTACTGCAACATCAACAACAACAACTACCACTACTACTAGTACTACTACAGTCTGCTAGTGATGTAATGACGTCATTGGTATCGTTACGTCATGCCAGGCACTGTGGCATGACATCACAATAGCAATGACGTCATGCATGCTGAGACAGACAGACAGACAGACAGACAGACAGACAAAGTGATTACTTAATCTCTGCCAGTTCACTACATTTATTTTGACAGAGATAAAGATAGGCAAAATCTGTTTCAGAATCATTATTTCAAAATATGAGAAGCTTATAGTAAATACATTATCATACTTTTGCTGCATGCACCATGTTGAATAATCTAACTACTAACATGCAACAACAACAACAATGACCACATTGTCACCTTACTTTATCTGTCGCTGCAGTTTATCTTTGCTTTCACGACAATGACCAACTTGAGTCTGGACTTCCGACCTTTCTTTTCTCAACGTTTCCAGACGTCTTTCTTCACCACCGATGTCCTCTGAGCCCTGTAAAAGTTTTCACAACTGTGCCATAATCAAAAATGTTGCGACTAACATAATTGTAGAATATGAATATTAACCTACTGCCTAGAATTGTTTCTGGGGCTAAGACAACAATAAAAAAATCAATTATTGCAAGAGTTTGTGTTGCAACTTCATGCAACAAACTAAAAACAGATCCAAGCAGTCTTGATCCTCAGCTAAGCCAACCAAGCTATCGTCTACAGTACAACCACAATTGCTATTATTGCCACTAAGCTCAAAACCTACATGATACTCATTTTACTACGTCAAATGATAAAAGGCTAATTTGACCTAGGCACTGCATCAAAGCTTGCAGTGCAACAATGTGTAGTGGCTTTAACAAGAAATTTGAACTAATGCTCACGGGAAGCGCGAAAGCCTATAGCAGTTCCTGCCCGCAGGCAGTCACCCATCGCAGTACTAACCAGGCCTGGCGTAGAGTAATTTCGTTTCAGCCGAAACCCAATGACGCCACGTACGCCACAAACGCCAGTACCGTGGCACCACCTTGTAAATGATTTTGTGTCGCAGCCCGAAATCGAAATCGAAAATTCATTAAAAATCCCTATTTTGGCGTTCAAGGTCATCCAAGATCATTGAATTCGGCGCCAATCGAAAGTCAGTATACAATTTCCTATTAGTGATTAATAGTAACCTAGGCCTTATCTCGCACCGTTACTGAGATACAGCGAGTTATTGGCCGAAAATCGCAAATTTTGACCACCCTCTCTCATTTACTCCCCTCGTTCGGGGTGACCCCCTTCGAATTTACGAAAAAGCTTTACAGTTCCTGAAACTAGAGTCTTCCAGGCAGCCGACGGTGAAGATTTGGTGATCCTGGCTTGGACCGTTTTTGCCTGATCCACCCGTGTGACAGACGGACAGACAGACAGACGGAATTGCGATGGCTAAGACGCGTTGAAAGCATAGCTGCTTTCGCTCATAAAAACTGCTTGGTATTTAACGGTAGAATGCACCTGATTTCATTTATCAGTCAGTACTTGAATCACTTCGTAAATCATATTCAACTCAATGAAATGTACTACGCTTTGCTACTTTTCTGCTCCCTCTCTCCCTTTCTGTATATATTGCTGTTATGGGTACTTCAGCTTAAATTAAATTATCAATAAATGACAACAGACAAAAAAACTGCCACAACTGTTAAATTTGTTAGTCAAACAAGTGCTGGACAAAACCTTGCACTGTCGATCTTGTTCTTGCAGCTGGTTTTGCACAGCGAGTAATTTCTTTTGAAATTCCAATTCCTGCACACACACCACCAACAGTTCACAATCATCACATTTCACAAGTAAGTCTTCACTGGCAAATAATTTTTGTTCAAAGAAAAGGAAATATTGTTGACATTACGAAAAAGATTTACACAGTGCTAGGTTAATAAGACATAATTGCTTCAATCAGCCTGCTACAGTGATAATTGAATTCACCTGTTGAGTTAGTTCATTACTATGAGACTCCAGTTCCAATCGACGACGTTCCAAAACCTCGACTGCATCTTCAGTTTCTTTCTGCTGTAAAAATAAACATTCAGACAAAATTAATACTAGCGATGTAGTCAAGTCCATTCAGTCTGAATCCAAGACCAAGTTCAGTGGGTTCAAGACCGAGTCCTAGAAAACTCGAGTGCATTGCCAAACTTCAGTACTACATGTACATCAATAACGATACACAAACATAATCATAACTGACAAAATTCCTATAAGTCACTGTAAACCAAACCCTGTGACGTCAGCACTATAAAATGCAGATAAGTCCAATATAATCTATAATAATTATTTTACACGGTACTGCATCCAGCTCTGTTTTACTTGCTATATACACATATAAAGTATATACAAATTGAGCAGTCAAGCAGTTTGGAGAAAAGATTAGCCATGATCGTAGCAGTGAAAGGCAGTCAGCCAGTTTAAGTGTTCAACAATCATCGCTACCCTTCTCTGCAATAATCGAAACTAATCGTTTCAGAAACTGTTCAGTTCTCGATCTGCATGCTCCACTTATTCACCACTTTGTACAATTATATAATGGGTGCTGTGCTTCATAAAATAAACACTTTTAAACAGTAGGATACAGGGTAACCATATAAATAAGCAACAAAAAAACGATGCCTAAAATGCTGACATAGGAATGCTATCTGCTGACATAAAATAGGGAAAAACAAATCAACAAACTACAACAAAAAAGCACACTAACATGTTTTTGGTAATCATCGTTCAACTTCTGTTTCTTTGCTTCAGCATCAACCTCGAGCCTCTGACATTCTTTCTCATGATTATTGTGCAAAGCTTTCAGCTTGCCATCTATTTCTCTCTCTAGATCAGCTCTTCGCTTCACCAACTGCACCATACCACAATGATATGTTAATCACCTAAAATCAGCAGCACTACAAAGCGTAATTTCGAAAAGTCGACCGTAAACTTGTTTAACTTCTATTTATAAACTATCGATACCGATAACAAATGAGAACATCATGACTACATGGCTGTCATCATGTATGAATTCAGACAATAAACTTTTTAAACAAAGCACATCATCATAGCAGTTAGATCAATACCATAATACCTCTACATTTTATAACATAATACGCACTTCGAAATGTTTATGACAAAACAAGTCACCAGATTTTAAACATAGGACAAAAACGACTTTCAAAGATGCCCAACAGTAACAAACAAAACAACACACTTCAGCATTGTGTACTACCCCCAGAAACAGAAGCATACTCATCTATAAAACAAAACTCATTCTCAAGCACCATGAGTATAAATAAAATAATAATAGGAGGCCTAATTTATGACACAGCAAGATGTGCAAATTATTACACAAATATACAACTATTTACCATAGATGGCAGCAAAATCACTCAAGTAAAAGTCCACTATCTTAGAATCACTGACCTACTACTGCTCCTTACATTTGCACAAAAAATCTGCAAATCATTCTGAAATCCTACAAACAAATATGTAACAGTAAATATCATTATACAAATGTCAGACAATCTTCACTGCATTACCTCAGTATGGTAAGACTGTTTAGTGTTCTCAATGTTAACATCATGTTCATGCTGAAGTCGATCCAACGTCTGCTTCTGAGTCGCCTTCAGCTGCTTCCGACGTTCATTCAACACCTCACTCAGCTGCAGCACAGTCAACATCAGTTAGTTTCAAGTGCAGCTGGGTCAAAGCATTACGACACAATTAATGGTCATATGCTCGTAGGTCAGTTCAATTCATTTCAATTCTTCGTTTCACATATCACGCAGCATGGCCCATCGCAAACTTGCTGAGCTGCATAAAATAATTAACAAAACATTCTGACTTTGCCCAGCTATTCAGAGGTCAGTGAATATTCCTAACGACCAATGGCATCGGCAAGGAATACCAGATGACTACATATACACCATATCATACGCGTTAAGTTGAGAGAATACGAAGATCATCACAGGCAATAGAATGTAGATAGCAACCTCAAGCAGTAAACAAGTCTCAGGAACTAAACTCAAAACAAAACACTTGTATTATGATGATGGTAGCTGCAAAATGATAGATGGACAAATGGCTCAAATACATATCAATGACACTAACGTCAGCATCATTGTTCAGAAGCATCTGACGTCGATCATCAGCCGCCTTCAATTCAGTCAACTTGGCTGCTTTCTGACGCTCATGCTCTCGACACAACTTCTTCCTCTCAGCATCAATATCCTACGCCCACAAAAATCAATACTAGAGCATGGAAACCACAGTGAACAATCACTGCACAGATACAGATACAGACAAGAAATGATAGATCAGGAACAAAACTGCAAAGCAAGCTAATAAACTCCAAAATTAAAACTCAGCTTACTGCATCCAAAACAGGTTAGCGCCAACACAGCGCTTCTCATTCACAGTAACACTAACGATGAGACAAAGGCCCTATACCAAACTGGTCTTGCATTCTACATTACATTACATCACAAAGAAACGATATATCGGTAATAAAAGATGTCCTTTTGGAATCCAGCTTAGCCTAAATTAACTCAGAAAAACCACATCAGTTAAGCAAAAGCTGAAAGTAGTAGTATGAAAGTATAAAACTAAAGGAGAAATATCAACAAAAATAGTAAGCCTGTTGGTAATAGCAGCAGCAGCTGCATTAGCATGAGCAGCAGTAGTTGCTGATTGTTGTTAATGTAGTAATCACCAATATGTAAATAACCTGCTCATGTTTGTCGGCAAATTCCTGTCTCAACTGCTCCATCTTATATGCATATTTCTTCTCCAGACCTTCACATCTGCTCTGATGCTCCGACTCCAAATCCTCCCGGAGTCTGTCCAACCTTGCCTGGTCACTGCGCTCGACTGCAGTCCGGTCCGCATTGCTTTCCTGTTACACAGCACCACACAGGCTGCAACTGTACACTGACAATAAATGAAAACCCTTGTAAATTGCTGAGTAGTTTTTACAGTTGCAGTATTTTGTTTCGCAGAGCATGTTGAGAATATCATTGACCGAAAAAGTAACTTGGAAGTACAAAGAAAAGCAGGGGTACAGCAAACACAAATACAACAAGAATCCCAGCTGTCGTTAGGGTGGGGCCGACCGCACTGGTTGTCATAACCTTGAAGGTCATCAAAGGTCGACGATTTTCATTTCATCTGAAGGGGCATATGCCACTTCCTATTAGTAATTAATAGTAACCTACACCATATCTCTCTCTGTTTCCGAGATATGGCCAGTTTTCCTCAATAAACGTGCGTAACAGCCTTCAAGGTCATCCAAGGTCAATGATTTATGTCATTTGAAAACCAGTATGCGACTTCCTATTAGTGATCAATAGCAACCTAGGCCGTATCTTGCACCGTTTAGCCACAATACATTCGTTACAAACAGATGGACAAACAGACAGACAGACAGACGACAACCATGACAAGATAGATGACAACCATGACAGAGGGCCGACCTTTAAGCTTACAGCTTAGTGGTTGGCCCAAAAATTCGTCAGTGGCAGTTTTATATCCTGGGTCATGTCACTTGGTGGTGACTTAAACATCAGAGACTAATTTAGATAATTTTGACACAGTACATGCATGCAGTGCTGGTTTTAGGCCCAGGACGGGGGGCACATGCGTCCCCATTTTTGATCCAGGCCCCCAGTTTTGTGGCCACCCATAATTTTTTTGCAAAAATAACACAAATACATGATTTCTTTGCATTTCCAAATTTTTAAAAAAGTGGGCAAATTTGCAGCTTCCATTGAACGTCTAAAAACTAAAATTGTTTCAGCTTCAGGGGGGCTTTGCTCTCCTGACCCCTGGCAACCTCTGGACGCTGCTGGGGGCTTTGCCCTCAGACCTCCGTTATAGGCCGTGTCCGTTCCCCAGATATTGTGGGCTAGAACCGCCTATGAGTAAAGGGTGGTCCAAAAAATGGCACAAAGTTAATGACACCATAATTGTGCAACCATACATCATAGAGTCATGTGGTTTTCAGCAAAATGTTCCAAAAGAAATTCTTTATATGACTAAAGTCAGTTAAATATTCTTTGTTATTGCCGCTGGCAAGTGAACTATGCAAAAACACTATTACCTTCGAAACCGCGGTCCATAAAAACGTGCTACCTTTTATTTTTTCAATAGCTCAGTGAAACATTGGCCGATTTTAATAATTTTTGGCATGCGACATTAAAAAGGAACTTGACGTAAATGTCTGCAGTTTTGGCCACCTCGCCCTAAGTTTGTCGCTACACTACCTTGTGAAATGCAGAAGTCGTAGTTTGACCATTGACAAGTAAGCAAGTAAGTAAGCAAGTAAGTAAGCAAGTAAGTAAGTAAGTAAGTAAGTAAATGATTTATAAAGCGCCAAAGTCTCAGAAAGAATCAGGGCGCATAAGAACAATAATGAATTCATACTGGGCAGTGCATGCATCAGCTCAGAAAATTACTGAGACCACAAAATCATTGAAAATCTGTTGCTTCGTCTTTATTTTAA
>Ga0209454_1003791_pt1 | contig 11010 bp, 8 predicted proteins | sample WorMetHERISLAND1_2_FD_187400 | JGI IMG/M metagenome (GOLD analysis project Ga0209454, IMG submission 187400) | Marine gutless worms symbiont microbial communities from Max Planck institute for Marine Microbiology, Germany - Olavius geniculatus... | ecosystem: Host-associated > Annelida >...
CTATTTGTATATTTCTTGTAGTGTTATAAATTTGTATTGCTCACAACAGTGTATGATGCATGGTTGATGCGTCTCATTAAACCAGTCATTCATTCATTCATTCAAAACAGACTAAGAGTATCATAGAGGTGGCTATTTTGTCCTCGTCTCGCATAAAGTGCACACACTATTCTAACTTTATGCTTTTGCTGTATTTCGCAGTCCATCGTATTTCGCGGTCATGTTAAGCTTATTGCGGTGGTAATCTGGCGGGCATAATCAGCATATTGCATTGCAGCATGTCACCTGACAGAGTATCGACCTGTCATCACACCTATCATATGCTCTCATGGGCTACCTGACATGCAGGTAACTCGAGCACGTGTCACGTGAACTTTATGCACCGCCCAGTACCAATATATGTATCAGTTTCAGCGCTTTTACTCATGCGCGCTGCAAAAACCTTCCATCGTTCTGTTTTCGGATGCAACGAGAATGCATGCATGTTAAACTGTTATTTAAAATAATGTTGCATAGCGATTTAGCCAAAGAGAGCTAATTATACTAACATGATGTGTTATATTTTTTAAACAATATTTATTGCATTTCTGGCATTTGCAGCTGACAAAATGTTTCATATAACCCAAGCACTTTCGGCTGCCGGGCATGCACGAAAAATGCACGAAAGGTTGCGTTCTTGGACGCCGAAAAATAGCAAACACCAAAGACACAATACGAATAGACAAAATACTGCCAAAAGATTATTCTATAGCCAATTAATCATAAATAATGTCGTGCCCACTGTCAAGGAAAGACATCTTATGACTTGTGCTATGACTAAGTTTAGAAACGCCTGCAACGACCGCTAAATAAAAGGGGACAAAAGTTATACATGTACATTGTATGATCCATATAATAAGTAAAATTTACTAACACATCTAATATTGATTACTGTATACCTTCCATGGCTTTAAGGCCGCCTGTATATCCGTTGACGTCATTATGATGCTGATGATGATGCAAGTTCCAGTCATTCTGATACTGACAGTCACCGCTAGACGTCGCCGCCGTCGCCGACATGCGACACTGCGCAGCCGCAGAGACCGATGACGTCACCGGATGTTGATGCTGCGCCGCGCCTGCGCAGTAGCCGTACGACGCAAACTCAGCCGCTACTTCCGGGTCCGACATGATGGACGCTATGGCGAAGGCGTTAGCTCGGACCGAAAGCGGGTTCTCCATAGAGCAACGGACGACCGACACTTAGGCCTACTACTCGCGAGTCTCTCGACTGACTCCAGAATGTCAGGTTCACTATATAATCGCTTGTCTACAGTTCAGAAACGGGCAGACGAATCGAATCAGCGACGACTCGAGTAGGCCTACTACTTGGTAACTAACTCTTGGCTATCTACACTCTACTGATCTATGTTTGCAGAACCCACTCAGTTAGGAAGTGATGCGACAAATCCGCATCTTCATCAGCATCAGCACTAGCAGCCAGTTGCTGCTGCTGAAGCTGTTGGCCACGCCCAGCGACCAATCAGCGTCGCTCAATAGACCGCAGCCATGCCCATCGTCCATCCGTCCAACTTCAGCACTGTCCAGTTCATCAGATTCAGATCTTGTCCGTTTCAGAGCCTTAGCTGTTAGACCTTGGTCGTCGCCAATTATTATCAATTTTTGGTCTGTCGCAAAATCCACAAAAAATCCTTTTTTATCGAAAAATTTTCGCCCATTTAAGGCTGAAACCTCCAATTTAAAAAAATTGAGCAACATTAAACAGAATTAAAATTTTCAGCTAGCGAAATCTTCTCGGAAATCTGTCGGAAATTTGCACTATTTTTCCAAAGTAGACATAGGGCCTAGCGATTGAGATATGAAAATCAATCGATATTTAGACGAAGGGGTGTCTACGTCCATCGAGGACTATACGATCAAGGCGTATTACTTTTCTCAAGGGGCAACTTTTAGGACTTCAGGGGGGCAGTTATCGTTCCACCAGAACTTGATCAAAAGTGTTTTGTGAGGTTAAAATTGCAACAAATTTATTTCTGCCCCGGACCCCACTATCGCAAAAATGAAACTTAATAAAACCTTTATTATGCCGTTCAAGGTCATCCGAGGTCATTGCTTTCGGTACCAAAAGAAAGCGCGTGTATAGACTTTTTATTAGCGATAAATAGTAATCTTGGCCTTATCTCACATCGTTTTTGAGTTACGGCGACTTAGGGCCTATTGGTTAAAAATCGCGAATTTTTCTACCCCTTCCCCGTTTACTTAGCCGCCTTAGTTGGGATGATCCAGTTCGAATTTCCGGAAAAGCTTTACGGATCCAGGAACTAGAGTCTGTTACGAAGCTTCGTGATCTAGCCTGGACTGTTTTGATACAATCGCAGAGCGTGACGGATGGACGGACAGGCGGACGGATAGACAGACGCCTCGACGATAGCTATAACGTGCGGCATTACAGTGCTGTCGCGCGCAAAAGCATTGCCAGTAATGTATCCACGGTTAGCGGGGGCACTCAAGGCGTTCACTTCTTTCCAGAAATATTTTGATTTTTTTGCGTCAACTTGGTGTGCTTGGGTGCATTTTGACACTATTTCGAGAAAAAAATAATTAGCTTAAAGTTCCACAGATGATCTCCATTTTTGGTCTCTTGAGAGGCCATTTTCCCCAGTGCCCCATATGCCTATAGCCACGCCATGACTGAAAAAAATATTTGCAGGGCCGTCATCCATGAGGCTGGTGAGGCTGAATTAAGTCTCAGGGCCCAGGCCCCAATAGGGGCCCGGACAGCGGACCCCAAAATTTGTACACAGTTAATTAAGTGGTCTGCTAGTTCTATAGACTAAAACTTTTGCCAATTCTGCGTAGAACACTTCAATTCTGCCTTTATTGTTTAAGCAAAAAAGTAGCAGTACAAAGATAACTAAAATAAAGGCAATATTACAAATATATGTATGAGGGACCCTCGGTCGCTCTCAAACCTCAGCGTCCGAAGGGACCATGATCGGGCTCTTAAATATTCGGGCAAGTTGCCTTATCTGCCTCCCCTCCTCATAAACGAAAGAGTCCCCCTACACCTATGTCACCAAGCCCATAATAATAATTATCACTGCAGGCGAGTCGAGAGAAAGGATAGAGGGGGCGAAGATACCTTAGCCCCGCGACGTTTGGAGGCCCTGCCGTCGCTCAAAACTTTAAAATAGGCCTACACCAAAGCGCGCCATTTTAAAAATAAAATTTAAAATTTTTCTGTTTAGAGGGGCCCCGCGAAAATGTTTTCCCGGGCCCTACTCTGGCTCTCAATGAGCCTGATTAGCAGTCTAACTTTCGCTATTTTAGGGAGGGCCGCCCGTCAGTAACGTAGCCAGAAATTTCAATTGGGAGAGGCTTTGTCTCCCTTCCCCCTTCCCTTCCTCTTTCGTCCCCCTCCCTTTTCCTTGTCTTTTTTACCCCTCCACCCTCCCTCTGTCATCCCCTCTTCCTACAGCTCCCCTCCTTCCCTTATAGAAGTAGAACCCCCTAAAATCCAGCTAGGGAGTCTGGGGGAGCGCTGTGAGCTTCCCAGCGGGGTCTGGAGCTCAGCCCCAGCCGAAATCCAATATGGTGCAACAATTTTTATTATTATTTTGCCCTTGCCGAGAATAAACTGACGAAATTGGCAAATTTAGTGCAGTTTAAACGTACCGGGTATATGCCTATGCTTCGTCTGGAGGATTGGGAGGTTGGGCCTCCTGCCCCCTCCCTTGTCCAAGCCACTGCCGACTGTACGCAAATGTCGGAAGGCTAGCAAATGATTTTCGTGTCATGTGAAAGAGCTTATGCAACTTATACTATGCCTATTAGTCATCTGTGGCAACCTTGGCCTTTACCGTTTCTGAGATACTGCTAGTTTTCGGTTGAAAAAGCACACTTTTCCTACCATCCCTTCATTCAACTCTTAATCTAAAAATGTTCCCCTTGCACTGTATTGCTGAAATTTTGCAGGCGAAGAACCACCACGCCGGGATAATTCCTCGTGTAAAAAGTTTTTGGTTTTAGCACTTTATATAGCCATCCACACAATACATATAGGCCTACCCATACCCTGCTGATGGCATTATTTATTGCACGATGCTCCCCATGCAGGTTTCCTAGCTGGATAAAGGGGATAGTTGGCACAAAATCAAAAAAGAAAAAAACGAAAAAAACACAAAAAAACCCAGCTGTCGCTAGGAAAAGCCGACTGTACGCCGGTGTCCGAAGGCCAGCAAATGTGAATGAAGGGCCAGTTCAGTATACCTCTATTTGGAGGAAAGGGAAGGTTTAAAAACTTTAAAATTGTTTTTCAACCAATTTTAGCGGTCTTCAACCTTAAGAAGGCGGTTGCGGCAGTAAACAAACAGATCTGTGTCTGTCTGTATTATCTGCCAAGCAGCAGGCCTCTATGGGCAGACTTGGAGGTGGTCTCCAGTGGGTCCAGCATGCATACATGCGACTACAGCGAGCGAGCGGCGCGGTTGAATTACATGCACTGTGTATGGAGAGGTGAAATTAACGGCTAACTAATGAGGCGACAACAGACATCGAACAGACGCCCCACACAGACAGACAGACAGACGCATGCATGACAACCATATCACCTCTGAGAGGCTATGCACGGCGGGCGGTACTGTGTCGCAATGACGGTTGCACACCTTCCTGCAGTGCTGACACGGAATGTATGTTTCGTGCCGCTCTTGCGTGACGCTGCTAATGCCTGCGAACGGAATTGTAATACCCGTAGTATACATTGCAGCAGAAATGGGTTAGTTGTAGGGTGTTTACACGATCCAGCAAACTTCCAGCAAACGTCCAGCATTAGCACGTGTATTTTGAATACATTTGCTGGAAGTTTGCTGGACGTTTGCTGGATCGTGTAAATACCCCATTAGAGGCCAGCATTTTCAAGCCCAAGGCAACGGCCCCTAAGTAAACAAATAGGCCTAGGTAAAGCAGACTAATTCCGATTCAAACCGCAATGAACCATAGAAATGCTGAGAAAAACATAGTTTCAGTAGTTTCAGGATAGTTACTTCAAGACGTTGGTGACCATGCGCTGCCAGAGCACTGAGAGCAGTCTGTCTTCTGAAACCCTGTTGAGCTGTGTTGGCTAACTTTGTCCTTGCATGATTAGCTGACGCTGTCTAGATTCTTCAGTCTCTGACGCCCCCTTGCTCGCCTTCCACCTTAACATCACATCGAGCACTACTACTCGCGTTAATAGGCTAATACAGTTGAGACGCTCGCCGGTCGCCACGCGTCGACGTGTCTCGGTTAGGCTACTTAGCTCCTCCGAGCACAAACACACCCCACACGCCGTCACCGGCGATAACCAGCATTCCCAGACACTCCACGGAATAAAACAAACATACGTTCCTAGACACAATGCCAGCGGTCGGTGGGATCCGCAGCTACACAGAGACATTGACAAAGACATCATTGCAAGACGCAAGCGAAGATACGCGTGCAGGTCGAGCGAAGTCTGGCGACCCGTTAAATTGGACACCGCGGCAGCTAAGATAAACATTAATGCTAGGCACACGGAAACAAGTGGACTTATTGTCATCAAACTGTGCGACAGTAAACTACAAATTAGCGGCGCGGCGACTGCAGCGGTGGACATCAAAGTGTGATCTCGCATTCTCCGTCACAGTAGGCCTTGCCTACTGCCCATGCATCGCATGGCTACAGCTGGCTGGCTTTTTATCCAAACTCAGCGGCGTTAGGCCCCCTATTAGGGGAGAACATGGTCAGGCCCGTCGAGAGGGTGGGGTAGAGGGGGTAAGTTACCCCGGGCCCCGCGGCGTTCGGGGGCCCCGCCGTCGCTCAGAAATATGAAGTACACCAGAATGCACCATTTTGAAAAGAAAAGTCAAAAATTTTCTCCTCAAGAGGGGCCCCTGCAAAATGTTTAAGGGTCCCGTGAGATTAATGTTTCCCCGGGGCTCTCGACGGGCCTGGTAAAAATTTCTGAAAATCGGTCAATTATGGTGAAAATACAATTTGCTTAGGTAGTTTCAACACGACTAATACCCCGTTTACACGATCGAACAAACATCGAGAAAACCTGATGGAACCCTCCCTGCCCCCTGACTCAAATGTAGGCCTAGGCTTAGCCCACAGCTGATCACGTGTTATATAGGCCTTCCAATTACAACCCGCCCTCCTAATTAGCATGCTAATTACCATAGCTCGTCGAGCTATCTCGATGTTTGCTCGATCATGTAAACGGGGTATAACTTGACATGCAGGTAAGTGGTGACACCTAGCGATTGTGATTAAAATAACGCTGTTCAGTGTTCACCATAGATAATTTAGTGTACTGTCTGTGCTGCTGACCGTTTACTTATTGAGTATATCATCCACACACAGCTTTAAACTTCTCTAATTAACTCAATTTAACATCTATTCCACATATGTATCTGATATGTATAAATAAATCAAGAGTTAATAGTCAGTGCACACTGTCCAATCGATATTCGATAACGGTTTTCGTAAAAAAGTTTAATCTATTCGCCAGATGGCGAATTCCGTTTGCAGGTGCCCTTTTTCTATATGGGCCTATATATTGTGCTAACAGTTGCCGGTTATTTATAGTACTAAAAATCAAAAAAATATTAAACTTATGACAATATAAATTTTATGTTAATTTTATATTGCTATTGCACAATAATGTTAATACAATATTGCGGCAATTTTTAAGCCCTAACTTTCACCAATATCAAAACGGCTCCATGGCTTAGTTGGTTAAAGCGCCTGCCTAGTAAGCAGGAGATCGAGGGTTCGAATCCCTCTGGAGCCTTTTACCCATTTTCTTTTAACAACCGTTAAGTTAGCGACATTTGCAGGAAACGTGCAGATGAACGACGGAAAAGTGGTTCGATTGGTTTATTTATTGCCTAATTTAATTAGGCAACACATAATAGACATCAAATTTAATTTCATATTTTTATAATGATTTTGTACTCGCATACTACGTTCCTAACTTCCTAACGTAGGCCTAGCAATATTGAAGACCGGTGTAGTGGAAAATTTGTCGCACCTGGAAAATTCTTTCCACCTCCATATTCTCATGATGTAAACCATAACCCTATCCCAAACCCTAACCCTAACCCTAACCCTGATCCCAGCCCTAATCCTAACCCTAATCTTAACCCTACCCCTAAAGCTAACCCTAACCTTAACCTTAACCCTATCCCTAATCTTAACAATAACCCGTACTGCTGCCTGTGGGAATTATTTTTCGGTGTGACGAATTTTCCGCTACACCGGCCGCCCGACCGATCTCCGTTCCTGGAAGAAGTTCAACTGAAATGGCCATCACCACTCATCAGCAGCTGGCCATCCGATCCACTTCCGGTTTAGTTACGACGTAGGGTTAGGGTACCAGGCATTCGGGGTCGTCGAATACAATGGTCACGTAACAGATAGCCTACCGTCAAATTTTGCATTCTGGACGAAAACTCCAGGCTTGCCGTGGATACGGATATCCACGCTGGCGCACCTACTAATTAAACTGAATAAGCTTACTTAGCCTATGCTCTAGTCTCTCCATAATATTTTCCTGTCTGTCGTTTTACTCTTTATATATGTAAAAAAAACTTTGGCCTACCAGTTTAAAGCTGTGTGTAAGGACGATGTGATATCAGTCCTCTAAAACAGCAAATACACTGAACCGGAACTGCTATAGGCTTTCGCGCGTCTCGTGAGCATTAGCTCAAATTTCTTGTTTTATCAAATGGTAAGGTAAATTACAAACGTTTTTTGTTTAGGCCTACTAACATACATAATAATGCTAGTAGAAAGTACAAGCCGCATGTCCTACAAAAGCGTCCACAACTCCAGTTGTAGGCGTACATGAATGCAATCTGCATCTTGGAAAACAAGGATCCCAGCTGTTGCGGAGGTCGGCCGACCGTAGTACCGCCTATATCGGTAGACCAGCGTCCGACTTCGGGTGGCGGAAAGAAAGCGATTTCCCAGAGTGACTGCAATCCCATACACGCTATGGTGATGCTGCTAAATCGAACGCTAAAATCAACACTATGGCACGATACGATATTTTGGCGCACCTCAGTGATGGCTGCGGGCAGCAACATTGCATTTAAAATTGCTGCCAAACCGCTACAGATAGAGACATGGTTACTTTTGACAGCCTATAGGAAGTCGCCATCGTCCTGTCCAACCGTATCATCGCTGACCCTTACGACCTACTGTTTAGCCACAGTACATGGCTTACGAACAGACAGACGACAGACAGACTTAACTAAGATTAGGCTATGCAAATTTGCGTGTATTTTTTTACTTTTATTTATTTTTTAACAATTTCAAGAAACAAATATCTGCGTCATTTTTTAGGGGGAGGAGAATGGATGGACGCTTTTGCACTGCTGTATTTTGCGAAAATTTAGGGCTACATGTACGCAAGATAACGTCTGTGGATATGGATATAAATGGAAAATTTCATATATACGGCAAGCCTGGAAAAACTCTCCGACAAGAAGATTTTTATATGCAGTTTTCCACCAGCCTAAAATCTAGGGGAAGGAAGGAAATTGGGCCTCTCTGTCTCCCATGCCACGACGCCACATGTCGTCTATATAAACACGGTGTATAGGCCTATAGGCCTACAAATATTGAGGAACCCGGCCCTCATGATCGACGCATCTGTGTGAATGTTTTTAAAATTTCAATAATTTTAGCACATATTTTGGTTATTCGTTTACATGATTTGAAAAAAGAAAATAGTTTCTTGCACCGATCTTCTAGCTGGCATACTTCGAACTTAGGCATACCGCACCTCAGGCTCTACAGATAATGTTTAGCGTAATGTTACGTTGTGTGAGTGACGTCATTGCTCCATGGAAATCGACCGAGCTATAGCCAGTACAGCTGTCTGGACTGTCTTGTATAATTTCATCTTCTCCATTATTTCAATCCACTCCACTCTCTCCATTCATGCTTAATGTAAGACCTACATAACTAGCTGCTCTTCGCGCCAACTTGACTGAATCGAAGCAAGGGGAAGACGATAGTTGTAACAAACGTTTAAAAAAATTAAAAACTTTTGCAAAGGTGAATAAAAACGTCATCCCTTTTATTTTTTTGATGTAGGCCTATTGACGCTGACTGAATATGGCCGGTTGTGGTGCTGTTTTGCATGCAAAGTAGGCCTACTAGGCATATTATTTCATCGGCAGCACTTTGATTTCTGTAATAAATTAATATTTTCATCTATGGTCTACCGTTTCTTTTACACTTTCCCGTTAACGTTTTTTTTAAATAAGCCAAAACGTTGAAAAAATAAAAAAAACGTTTGCTGATGCGTTTTTATAGAAATTTTTTAAACGTTTGCAACCGTTTATTATTACTATGGGGGAGACAGTATAAAAAGGACCCATATAGCTAGGTTTATAGAGCTACCGGGGCTGAATAGCCCATGCCAGAAAGGGTCATCTTCAAGCTCGGCCTCATGACGTACTGTTGTCCGTATGGACAAGCACCTTGGTACTTCGATCGCCGGTCACATCACTTCAGCCATCGAAGTTGCACCTCGACATCGGCTACGTTCCGCCAACAGACTTCGGCTCATAGTATACTCGCTGTCGATTCAACACGTCGTACATGTACGGCCGTCGGGCTTTTCCGGCTGCTGGTCCGACGGTCTGGAACTCACTACCAGATAAACTCAGAAATCTGGCGTATGATGTTGACAGCTTCGTACGCCTACACTTCTTGAAACAACTTTGTTCAGTTTTTAGCCGACCGTACTTGAGTAACGGTCGAGCTATTGGCATGGTTGTCGTCGTCTCTCCGTCTGTCTGTCTGTCTGTCTGTCCGTCTGTAACGGATGTATTGTGGCTAAGCTTGACTGCTCGACCACACCAGAACGGTGCAGTTATCAACTCGTTATATCACTGCAGACACTGTGCTAGAGATAGACAGTACGAGTGTGACCGTGGAATCAGTGGCGTTCAGCGCATACAACAAACAGCAGAACCGCATTGTAAACGCCAGTTAACCTGCAGGGATGCGCAGTATATCTTGCGGCGAAGCAGTGATTCACAGCTAGGAAGTGAATAGCACGCATGCGCCGCCGTTACCAAGCAACAGCAGCAGCAGCAGCCGGAGGTACTACGCTGTGTGATACAGCGATAGCGGCAGCAGATTGCGATACGATGAACTTACAGAGAGTCATACTGTACACTGGCCGATAAGACTACAGGTCTGATACGTAGGCTATAGCCCAAATTCCATTACGCCGACTTTGCCACAAAGTCCGCGACGAATGCGCGACAAAGTCCGCGGACTTTGTGTCGGACTTTGTCGCAAACATCTCGACATGTCGAGATTGTTTTTGTCCGCGACTTTCATGATTTTTGTCCACGACTTTGCCCGCTGAGAAGTTTCGGTGAAAGTCGGCGTAATTGAATTTGAGCTTATCCGGCTGCACGCGTTGTGCAAGCGTTTGTAAACACTCCCAGCAGCCAGCAGGAGGCATCTAGTCAGACTGTCAGTTCTCGGCCGGTGGCAGTCGATCGTTGCGACTAAGGAGTAGCAATTATGCAGATAAAACGTATTCTCGCCAGCTGATATCCGACTTCGATTAATATCTATTTTTTCCACCACGCAAGGAACCACCCAAGGTGTGCGTACACTGGGTGACGTATAGCCTACCACCCAAGATTATAATGACGTCGGTTAAAAATTTGGTCAAAACTGGCACGTGTACCGACTATTCCTGTTCTGGCGCACCAATATTTCGGTTTTCTACACTTTTTGTCGTGGAGTTAAGAGCTCGTGCAGGACAGACGAACAGACAGACGGACGGCCAAGACGCGTAATGCGGCCTATTAGGATGGCTGCATAAAAAGTATTACCGTGAATAGGCCTATTATGATAGTCTACAAAGTGATGACGGTATAGTTGAGAGAGAGAGAGAGAGAGAGAGAGAGAGAGAGAGAGAGAGAGAGAGAGAGAGAGAGAGTATATATAAAAAAA
>Ga0209454_1003792_pt1 | contig 11009 bp, 5 predicted proteins | sample WorMetHERISLAND1_2_FD_187400 | JGI IMG/M metagenome (GOLD analysis project Ga0209454, IMG submission 187400) | Marine gutless worms symbiont microbial communities from Max Planck institute for Marine Microbiology, Germany - Olavius geniculatus... | ecosystem: Host-associated > Annelida >...
TTTAACGTGAAAATGGTTGCAGATAGGCACAGACATGCTGTTTATCATAACAAGCACTGGCGACGAGCTTCTTAGGAATGTTAACATTGATAACCTTGAATGACCTTGAACCCCCAAAATAGCAGGTTTTAGTGAATTTTTTTGGCGATTTTGGGCTGCAGCACGCATTTCAAGAGTGAATTGCGCCAAAATGACTGGCGATAGATCAAGACAATCTTCATATGAAATTGTCGGCATTGAATGTAGATTTTAGCAATCTCTAGTTTGAACCCTCTAGGTTCAAGGAGGTCAGCTTACGTGGGTGTCAAAGAGGAATACCCCTCTAAAAAGTGGTTATTTATCCGCTGTTGGCTTGTCCAGCGTGAAAATGGTTGCAGATAGGCACAGATATGCTGCTTAATATAACAAGCACTGGCGACGAATTTTTAGGATTGTCAATATTGATGACTTTGATTGACCTTGAACTTTAAAAATAGGGGATTTTAATGATTTTTCGCGATTTTTAGCTGCAAAAGAGTGAATTGCGATGAAATAGATGGAAATAGACCAAAATTACCTGCAAACAGGAACTGCTATAGGCTCTCGCGCATCTCCTGAGCATTTGCTCAGATTTCTTGTTGAAAATTGTCGGTTTGAAATTGTTCACAATAGTTTTGAGTGTGTTTGCAGAATGTTTCAGTCAGCTCAGGAATGCGGGCTGGTGATCTGGAGCGGTTGAAGCTCATACTGGACCTGGTCCCTGAAGTGCAGTATATTTGTCTTGATGTCGCCAACGGTTATTCAGAACATTTCGTCGAGTTTGTCAAACAAGTTCGCGACCAGTTTCCACATCACACGATCATGGTCAGTGTCCCTTGTCCCTTTTCTTTTGCTCGTTTTTCCATCATTGATTGCTTTGACTTTTGCTTTCTTGATGCCATTCAGTGCTGCTAATCATTTGCTTGCAATCTTGATGGTGTCACGGTTTATGGGTGTGTTTGCAATTTCATGTACAATTGTTATAGCTGGTAATTTTTGCAACGTTTTAATGGTCAACTTTAAATAATACTGATTAATTAGTTATTAATTTCACTATGCAGAATTATGCATTTTTCATCCATCCATTCTAGGCAGCCTATAACCACAGTACACATATACGCACCGAAAACGCGTAGTATTTGCAACACTCTATATTTGTGTACATTAGTAGTCATTTCTGGCTTTCCATCACTGCCAAGCCAATTTACATGCTGAGCCCTATACACTTATCGCATATTTTCGTTGCATTGTGTGCTTATATAATATTGTGTTGCCGTTCTTTCACTTTGTTGTGTTATTATTATATTAGCACTGCATAAAGTATGTGCTAAAACATATAACAAAGTGCAATTTGCATGGAACTATTTTGTGAGCGAAATGGTACGTTTAGCTTGTTGGGTACATCGGTTTGCATATGCAGACTGCAATCTTCACACTAATTCCAGTTAAATTCACCTTAATTGGACTCAACGTTTTGTGAAAAATAACGAATATGATGTGACAGTGCACGTGTGATTATTTAGCAGCATCCAAACACTCCGTAACAAAAGATTTTTGCAGTATTTCATAACGCTGCGATGATGTTGCTATGGACACGTTGCCACGGCTTGGTCAAATGATCATTTTAAGTGCCGTGAGCTTGGTATGGTAAGCCAAAATAGCACTACCACGGCAGTAATAGGCCGTGTGCATACTACGCCTTTGGAGTATATATGTACTGTGCTATAACGTTTACTTTCTCTAATATTTTCAGTTATTGTAGACATAAATAACTTAATGGTGCCTGTTGGTCGCTGCTGTTTTCTAAGTGATCATGCTAATCGAAAATGTAAGGATTAACTTTATTAATCGTTACAATGTTTTAGTGATAAATAATCAATCATTAATTTCTACAGCAGGCTGTGGTAATGGTAATTTTAGATTTAGATGCATCAATGGTTTACTGCCGTAGTGCTGATTTGTTGTTTCCGTGTGCTTGAAGGCAGGGAACGTTGTGACGTGTGAAATGGTTGAGGAACTCATCCTTGCCGGAGCAGACATCATCAAAGTAGGAATCGGCCCAGGGTCGGTGTGCACAACGAGGAAGAAAGCCGGGGTTGGATATCCACAACTGAGTGCTGTCATTGAGTGCTCAGATGCAGCTCATGGCCTTGGCGGACACATCATATCTGTCAGTACTTGTCCACGTTGTCATCTTTATTTATGTAAACATTTTGTTGCACATAGTAAAGCAAAACAGTGAACAATAATAGAGTGCAATGGGCAGCTAAAAGCTATTACGCTTACGTAGCACCTAGGAAAACGTGAATTTATAATGATAAATGTTGAGAACAATGTGCATTATAGCTAGTCAGAATGTCTGAGATACTGTGAAACCTTCTACGTCTAATTGCCAAATAAAATGTGATTCTGTTCAAGAGTGACAAAGTTATCGACTTTTTAACATGACCGCCTACCGATTTTTCAACATTAAAAAATGTAAAATTTCAAATTAAAATTCCAAACGGTTGCTGAGAAACAGCAAAAAAATTTGGGAGTCCACTTTTTTAGCTGCACCCTGTACAACTGTAAGTTCAGCCAGTATACATTGTTAACAAGATGTGAATTGACTAATTAATAGTAAGTATGCTGAAATCAGGTTGTCTCTATTATGACTCTTGCTACAAACTTGCTGTTGTACATTGAGCCTTGTGGCTAACTGTTAAATTGTGCCATGCATATCATCTTACTCACCTTGTTGCATCCTAACATAGAGACGGTGTGAAAGATTTGACATAGTGTGTGTGTGGAAATTTTTGTGCCAGGACGGTGGTTGTACGTGCCCGGGTGACGTGTCGAAAGCGTTCGGGGCTGGAGCGGACTTTGTGATGCTTGGCGGAATGCTGGCTGGACATGACGAGTCTGGAGGTGAGGTCGTGGAGAAGAATGGAAAGAGATTCAAGCAGTTCTATGGAATGGCATCGAAGACGGCCATGAGCAAGCACTCTGGCGGTGGCGATCTGCAGGAGTATAGGTAATTATAGGTCAACTCAGCCTTTCATCCTTTTGGGGTATCCCCCTGTCCTCCAATAAACAGCATTATGAGATTTATGACTGTCTGAAGGATAACAGGGAAGATTATTAGAACTACCATTATGTTAATTACATTTGCATGCGTATAATGGAGTTCTTACAATTTTAGGTTTAGCTTGTTTTTTTGTGTTTTGTGTTTCTGTAAAGGTTAAACTAACTATTCCATTATTATGTGTTTGTGTGCATTCCGCCTGGACAGGCCGTCCCCGAAATGACCTATACTGTGTCGAGTGGGATGTTAAACCCTACTCACTTACTCACCCCTTCCGGGGTAGGTAAATTGAGTACCAGCCTATCTGGCTGGGGTTAAGGTGGGGCACGTTCACCTGTGTCAGGGTGGCAGGTAACACTGTGTGATCCCATACGGCATGTATTGCTCCGTAACTCTGTGAGGGGTTTTGACCTTTTCCGTTACCTTTACCTTTAATTAACGAGTTCCAGTTTAACACATTGCATCCATGTACAATAGTCGTACTGTCTATCTGTCCGTCAGTCTGTCGCACATACTTGGGCTTTCACGGTTGCTGGACCGCTTATCTGGAACACATTGCTGAAGGACATAACAACATCTCAGTCGCTTTTGACCTTCGGTCATCGTCTAAAACATGGCTGTTCAGAAAGTCATACTCAGACGTCATATAACTGGAACAATTTACTATGAACTTTATTACTAAGGCAACTCCGATTGATTGACATGTACTGCGTCTCAGCAGGTTGATGTTTCGCACACTTTCTGCATGTGCTAGTAGCCTCTTTTCCTGCTTTTGCAATTTATTGTTGTGAAATTCTGACGGGGTTAGCCACTGTAGTGCACTAAATGCAGGTCGGATTTGCAATTCTTAGGTAACATTTTAATAGCATCTCAAGAGTCAGTAGTGCAAGGTTCGTGTGATTAGAGGAATGTTTTTGCTACTTATCGCTAATTTGTATTTTATGCGGCTATTTGCTGTAAGCAGTACAGATATGCCCGTCTTTAGGGGAGTGGCCCCCTGGCATTGTGCCAAGGGCCTCACACCCCAGAGGCCCCGCAATGGGGTGGTAATCGCCACAACGTACGATAAATCAATTGATCAAACTCACCAATTTTCATCACCTTAGGGGATGATTTACTGTCACAACTTGAACTCAATTAAAAGGTCTAGAAAATGTTGGGAGGAAGCTGTTATCTAGAGTCCAAAATTTTTTCAGCGAGCGGCCTGAAAACACAGAAGATATCATACAGGTCTACATTACCTACAGACTTACGCCAATCCTACAGTCTGTGGTGTGGTGTGACTGCATGGTCACAGGTCACTATGTGGTATTAAGTAAGTAAATCAGTGCCAAAGGTCCCGCACTGGCAAAAGATGGCCCTGAATACAGACTGCATGGTTCTTTCTGATACCTAAGTTTTATAACTGAGCAGAACTGAATGAAATATTCTCTGGTTTGATAAGAATAATGTTTGCTGAACTTCGTTCATTTGTGAATCTGATCGTAGTTCGTAAATTGATGTAAAAAGTAGAGCTGTCAAATTAACACGTTAAAATTGACACGCGTTACAAAATTAATGCACATGCATAAATATATATATATAATTTATTGAATTCTGTGAAGCAAATGTTCCAATATTCCATTAAACCGTGGTCATTTGACAATCGAATGAATTCAAGTAACCAAACTATAGTTGCCGTTCCATCACTACTCTAAATAAATATTATTTAGATGACAGGCTAACGTCAGTTCTTGTTGAAAATATGTTTTATTTGCTTTCTATTTTTATATCAGATATGTGCGAACTGCGGACGCTCAGTCCACGGATCCAGATCCATAGGATTTTTTGTGGATGCGGATGGACGCGGATCTTGTTCCGTGACAAAATTTGCGGATGCAGACTAATGTGGTACCCGACGGTGAAGATTTGGTGATCCTAGCTTCACCGTTTTTGACTGATCCACCCGTGTGACAGACGGACAGACAGACAGATGGACAGAATTGCGATGGCTAAGACACGCTGAAAGCAGCAGCTGCTTTCAGCGCATAAAAAGTGATTCAAAATGTAGTTATTTATCTGTAATGGCTGAAACTGCAGGGCTTCGGAGGGTAAGACGGTGGAGATTGAGTACCGAGGACCGGTGGAAAACACGGTGCTCGATGTACTGGGTGGCGTCCGGTCCACGTGCACATACGTCGGAGCGTCTAAGCTGAAAGAGCTGAGCAGAAGGACAACATTCATTCGCGTCTCACAACAGCTCAACGAAGTGTTCACGCCTTTCAACAAGGGCGAATAGTCTTTCATTAATGCACAGACATTTTACGTGGTGTTGCCTTAGTGTGATGTTGTCATTTTGCTGACTGCTGAAGCACGGCTCTTCTAAAACCTGGTTTGCACAAAGTACAGAGTTCATCTGTCTAGTCCATGTAAACGTAATGTCCTACGGTGCTTCTCTGGATAATGAAATGCACTGCTATACCAGTGCAGTGCAGATTGTATCAGACTTAACAACTGGGTGTTTTATTACCATTACTATCTGCACAGCTTTCAGTGCAAGATGCTGTTACTCGGACCCCATGGAGTGCATCTGGTCTGTATACTCCACTTGAAACCCCTTTGACTATCAGCAGTGATGTCGTGGCTGGGAGAAAGGACAAAGAGGCAATTGCCCCACCCCTAAATTTTTGGCCGTCGGAAAAATGTCATCCAAAAATACAAAATTTGGGGATAAAACCCCCATTTTGAAAAAAATTTAGGGGCAGAGTCAAGATTTTGAGCACTCGTAATGATCTCTGTCAGAATTTTGCAACTGGCTGTCAGAATTCCATTGGAAATTTGCAGTGTCTGTTGAAAAATTGGAACTTCTTGCACTGCCTACTTTTTAAACCCACGATGCCGATGACTGGCAGCCAGCTAACTGTTGTCATTGTCATTTAGAGCACAAGATGTGTGAATACTTGAGAATGGTCTTTGTATGAATACGATAATGTATAGCATCTGTTAAATGCAAATATCGAGGTGCTGGGACATTTCAGTTACTCTCACGTCTGTTCGGTTTACGTGTATCATAATGCAAACGCTGTATTCATATTTGCCAAGTTTTATTGGTGTGTTGGTTCTGGCCATCGTGGTTGATAATCAGAAATGAGGTGCACAAGTGACACTGAATGTTCATGACAGCATATGTATGTAACGTTTAGATCGTGCTTTAATGTTCTGCACACTGGTTGGTGGGGGTAATATGTACACTGTGTCCGGAAAAAAACATCCCAAACATTATCAATTGTCATTTGAAATAGGGATATCCAATTTTAATAAGTTCTGGTACGATTATTTCTGGCATAACTGGCTATTAAATGACTGTTCAATATTTCACCTGACCCAGTGTCTGCTTCTGCACTACATGGGGAAAATGAAACCAATGAAATACAAGTTGAAATGAACGGGAATGCCTCAAAAAGCGTCCCCAACATTATCAATTATGACTTGAAGAAGGATTGACAGATTTTAATAATATTTTTGTGCAAACATTTTAGACATTACTTTCCGTCAAATGACCATGCTAGCCCACCTCACCAAATGTCTGCTTCTGCACTACCTGGGAAAACCCTAACAGGCGAAATAGGACAAAATGCAATATTTCATTGGTTTTGTTTCCCCAGGTAGTGCAGAAACAAACAATGGGTGCGGTGGAAAATTGGAGAGTCATTTGATCGGCAGTTTGTCAGAAATATCGATGTCAAAAATCATCAACATCTGTTAATCCTTCTTCAAGTTACAATTGAAAATGTCCAGGATGTTTTGTTCCGGACACTGTGTAGAATGTCGGTTGCATGGTATGCTTGTGTTAAGAGCTTCCAATGCCAGTAGTAGGAGTTTTGTTATTCATGATGTCTCTGCTTGGTGTCACGAAACACTGCACCGGCCACATTGACCTCACTGGCACCAAGTATGCACGGTTAGGAGTACTAGGGTTAGGGTTAGGTTTAATGATCTAATTATCTCCGCCAATGGAACGAAGTGAACATTGGAGGAGATTATGAGATTGGTCGTTCTGTCCGTGTGTATGTCCATCCGTCTGTGTGTCTGTGTATACAATGACTCGTCATCATCTCCTCGTGTCATACACAACCTCCAGGAATGGTGGTGCCCTCCTGTGAAAACTTCTACATTGGCGGAGATATGCACTCTCATGAGCGCCTTCTAACTTTTGGAAGTTGGCGTGCTAGTTTCTTACTTCGAGTATCTTGTGCCTTAATGTACTGCTAAGCTGATTTACTACAATAGTCATTGTTGGAATGTCTGTTGATAACTTGTCATTGTGTTGTTAGTCAATTATGTTTCCCTATTACATTGGCCTGTAATAAGCACTTCCTATTTTCTACAGTATTCTCATATTATCCTTGGATAATGTCACATTTTTGTTCGTGTTCTATGCATGCAGTTTACTGTATTTTTATCACTGACAAAACATTACTGTGGTGATGATTATAGAATAATGGACTGTTTTTTACATTGCAGTGCGGTAGTTTTCCGCACAGTCTAGTGTCATACAGACCATTCACTCCACTGCTGGTCTGAAGTGTTTTTTCAATTTTGCCATATGTTTGTTCATCGTTATATATGCATATTTCATTGATATTTCACAAGGTAGTGTAGAGACGCATTTGTGGTGTGGTGGGATATGTAATAATCTCGTTATTGCAAATTTTCTGCAGAGTATACCAGTGAAAGAATTTTGAAAATCGGTCAATAATTGGCGTAGATATAGACAGAAGTAAAGTGCCACGTTTTTATGGCCCACCCTGTATAACAAAAACCAGTTCAATATCACAAGTCATTTGATCAATTAACATGAATCTGCTGATTAATATGCATCATTATGTCAGATATCAATAATGAATGCACTAAACCGTGAAAAATATCAACACAAACTAGAAATATATGCTATATGCATACACAAAAATGCTATACTATATATATGCTATACTATATATGCTATACAAAAATTACTGCAATTAATGCCAAATAAATTCAAATTATGCCCGAAGGTTGTTCCTTAATAAGTTAGAAACAACATTATTCATTTCTCTAGTAAATAACAATGGTGCCATTATCATTTGACGAGCTGTACACTGTGGGCAAAATACTAAACATGAATGATACCAGTGATGAAGCCGTCATAAGAAAACCGACAACGGTAAGGTATGTTCAACATCAAATACCCGGAAAATATCGATAACACTACTCGATATTCAATTATTCATATTACAAAAATTTAAAAACGGCGCAGTTTGTAACTTAGAACAACTTGGTATCTGCATAAGGCCAATGGAATGAACACAGTTGAAGCTGAAATTCACTTGACTCCAAGCTGTTGCAGTAACTCGATAGCTTCAGTGTGTGCCTACAGTAACGCATCAGCTTGCCATCAGTTCACACGCAGACGCAATGAAAACCATCATGAATTAACTTTCATTAAAACTGTACAGTTAGTTTTAGATCAAACCGTGATCTAATCGTCAAATACACTGAATACTTTCCTTTCTGCACTATCTGTGCTAAATACATAAGCACTAGCAAATGAATCAGCATGTACAAATTACGAAGAACTATCAAACTACTGGCATATTATATTATTGCACTGTTTATCACTGAATGTCAGCTTTTCAGCAATGAAATCTACGCATTCTACTATTTGAAGCAGTTCAGTGCTGCATTAAGTTGTCTGCAACTCAAATGTGAAATTTTGCATGTTGTTCTATACTTTATAAGATATCTCAAAACTTATCATACAAACGGGACATTTAACTGGTGGGGAAAACCCCACAAAATGTGAACAACGAAACTGCAGTTTACTGTAGTTGGGAGTTCAGAACTTGAGAGAATTGTACAAAAAATGAGGCTTTCGTGTAACATTATAATTAGAGTGAGATTTAAACAACTGCCAAGTCTAGACAGTTGCAATAATCCTACACCACCACATTTGCCTTTTTTCTCTTTTCTGACAAAATTCTATTAAAATACTTCTGTAAAACTTGGCATCAAAAAGTTTTGCCATCCCCACGCACACACCTAAAATGGAAAATCAAATCTGCTTTTGATAGTAACAGTACCACAAGCACACAAGCTGAGATGTGTGTACAGTAAGCATGAAACTCACTGGACCTTTTTATCGTCCTCCTTGCGTACTGGATAATCGCGTGTCTTCGTGAGGTAGTCAATCGCTTGGTCATTCTGTTTCATACGCATGTACGTCTTGCCAGTCATGAGCAAGTTCATACTGTAGAAGCCAGGATTAGCTGCATAACATTCGATCACCATTATTAGATACTAGGGCTGTTACCGACTGAAAAATTTGGAAAAATTTTCACGGATTAATTTCCAAAAATTAATTGAATTTTTTCCAGTATTTTTTGTAGTTGAGAAAGGCCGCAAAAACTGCAAATTAAACTGCTTGTTGCTGTTATTTTTTGCAAACTGAAGAAAAATCGAAAAAGTGATGGCGATGCAGTAACCTACACTCTGTAGTCACAGAATGCAGACTGTTAAACTAACATCACACGAAATAAAATTTGATTATAAATGTTGGTCAGCTTGCAATAAATTAACTGAATGATCATGCATTAAAGTTACCAAACAAAAGGTTTTTTTAAACACAAAAATGTGTTGTACACTTACTTGCTTCGGCCTGCATGAAGTAATCCAAAGCCTGCAAACAAATAATATGCAAAAAAGTTACAAAGAGCAAAACAGTTCAAATTTTTGTAGTGTTCCAGCCAACTACGAAAAATACCATAAAAAAATAATGTATAAAGAAACAAAATTTGGAGTTTCATCAGTAGAAAACTAATTTAACAGCTTCTGCTTCGACCAAACTAGTTCACATGACAAAAAGTAATATTAACTAATGAGAGCACAGACATTGACAGCTGCAATACAGGAGTTCAAAATTTCAAGAATTAAAGTATGTAAATTCCAACAAAATAACTAAAACAAAGACACGAAACAACATTTTAACCATCGAGTTTGGAATACCAAATACAGTTTCATGTTCATGCAACCAAATGTTGACTGTCACAAATGACCCGTCATAATCAACCAGATTCGTTACCAAAAAACTTGCTGCCCGTACCCATGTAATGATTAAAACTGCATCAAGAATAAAGACCTCCTTGTATGTTGACGTAGGCGGCGTGGCAAAAATGACAGATGCTACCTTCTTTTGATACCACGGCATGTCGGCAAAAACAAAACACCTGAAATTAAAATCCCAAAACTATAACTACAGGGCAAAAATTTACAATTGTATAACATCAATCTACTTATCATCTCTCAAAACATATCAAAGACATCATGTACTAAATCTTCACGCAATTTCAACACAAACATAGGATATATACTCAACAGCAGAAACTGTACTATGTATAACTTAAGTCGAGTATACCACAATGCATCCTTGTCATTCCATAATAGTGCTGATTATAAAGCTTTGCATTATTAGCTACTAATTCCTTGGCTTCAATAACAAAAAATAAAGTTTTACTATCTCCGCCAAGTGTGAATGTAGTGAACATTGGAGGAGATTATGAGATTGGTCATTCTGTCCGTTGTTGTATGTGTCCGTCGTTCCCAGTGGTGTAGCCAAGGGGGGCCAAGGGGTTCAGGCCCCCCAATCCTCAGAACAAAACATAAGCATACGTATAAACTGCACAAAATTTGCCAATATAGTCAGTTTATTTTCGGGAAAATAACGAAAACTGTTGCCACCAGATCTCATCTTTTAAAGCTCAAATGCTCCAAATACGACTTCGGCTGGAACTCCGCCCCAGACCCCGCTGGGGGAGCTCACAGTGCTCCTCTTTCCCCCTGCCTCGATTTTAGGGGTCCTACTTCTAAGGGAAAAGATGGAGGAGAAAAGGAGAAGGCATGGGAAGAGAGGGGA